>OGEZ01001397.1_pt1 | contig 12142 bp, 8 predicted proteins | sample 1570831 | NCBI WGS metagenome assembly OGEZ01 (sample SAMEA2582059, study PRJEB24529) | metagenome | biome: Human gut stool | place: China | collected 2011
CACCGCGCCGCCGCAGATGAGAGACAAGGTGGCCCAGTCCCCGGAGCGCAGATACGCGATGACCAGGAACGTGATAAAGAAAATGGCCGCCGTGCCAAAATCGCTCATGATGCCCAAAAGGCCGATGCAAACGCCGGTCAGCACGATGAACAGCGTCAGGTTCCGCCGGCGGAACAGTCGCTCCAATGTGGCGGAGCCGGCGAAGATATAGCAGATCTTGGCGATCTCCGAGGGCTGGAACGACATGGGGCCGATGGAGATCCAGTTGACCGCGCCGTACTTGCGGCTGCCGATCACCAGCGTGATGCCAAGAAGCCCGATGGCCGCAGCGGCCATGACCCAGCGGATCTTCTGCACCCGTCCCAGGTCCCGCAGGAAGATCCCCAGCACCAGAAAGAGGACAAGGCCCAGCAAAATGGCCAAAAACTGCTTGAAAAGACTCTCCGGCACGCTGGATGCCGTGACTGCCAGGGAAAGCGTGGAGAGGAAAAAGGCGATGGTCTCCAGCTCAAAGCCCACGCACCGGGTACAAAGCAGCGCCACGAAATAGAGCCACATGACCACCGTCAGTCCCAAAAAGGCCAGGGTGATCTGGGCCGCGTCCGCCCCGCCGCCGGCCACGATCAGCTGCACGCAGGTGAGCACCTGGAACACCGTCAGCCACAGAAACGACGGCCAGATGGCGGCAGGCCGCTCGGAGCGGCGCTTCTCGTCCAGCTCCTCCCGCTCGGCCACCGTCTGGGGCAAAAACAAAAGCGGCACACCGCCCAGCGTGATGGTATCGCCCAGCCGTACAGGTGCGGCGCCCTCCACCGTTTTTCCGTTGACCTGCGTACCGCCCTTGGAACCAAGGTCATAGAGCGTCCACGCCTCGTCCTCCCCCCGGCACAGCGCCGCATGCTGGCGGGAAATGCTGGGATAATTCAGCCGCACATCTGCCGCCACGCTGCGGCCGATGATATTCTCCCAGTGGGTCAGCTGTATGGGCGTGCCATTGGGCAGGCTCAGCTGCCCCCAGATCTCCGGCGTATGGGGGATCTTCAAAAGGGACCGCACCGCCCGGTATAGAATCAAAACAGCCAGCGCAGGGAACATAAACCGGACAAACGCCGTGAATCCCTCCCCTGCCAGCGGGTGCTCCGCCAGAAAAAGCGCCAGAGTGTTGGAAAAAGACTCAATGGGCGCAAGCACCGCCTCCATGCCGTCCGCCTCCTTTTCTGTTGAAATTGAAGTTGATTATAACAGGATTCCCCTTTTTTGTACAGTCCTTCATGCCACCAGCGGAATCTGGAATTTCGTATTTTCTCTTGACCTTATGGAAAAAATCCATTACAATAAGGAATTGACATGAAAATTTGAAAGGCTTTTAACGCAATCTTCGCGGGCAAGCCTTTGATTTTACTTTTGAAAGGCCGATCATCATGAAACATCCCTATAAAACCCGGGAAGGCGGCGCTACGGTGACGATTTTCGTCCCCGACGAGTACGTCGGCCCCGTGATGAAGCTCTGTCAGGAAAAGCGCGGCATTCAGCGCAACATGGCCTATCACGGCCGTCAGGTGCACCTCACCTACGATCTGCCGCTCGCCGAAATCGTGCTCGACTTCTTCGACCGCATGAAGTCGCTCACCCGCGGTTATGCGTCGATGGACTATGAGTTCAAGGAATACCGCGCATCCGACGTGGTGCGCGTCGACATGCTCATCAACGGCGACAAGGTAGACGCCCTCTCGAGCATTCTGCACCGCTCGAACGCGATCGCGCGCGGGCGCGAAATCGTCACGCGCCTTCGCAGCCTCATTCCGCGCCAGATGTACGAAGTGTCGATTCAGGCCGCCATCGGCGCCAACATCATTGCCCGCGAAAACGTGAAGGCTTTGCGAAAGAACGTGTTGGCGAAGTGCTACGGTGGCGATATCACGCGTAAGAAGAAGCTGCTCGAAAAGCAGAAAGCCGGCAAGAAGCGCATGAAGCAGGTGGGCAGCGTGGAAATTCCGCAAGAAGCCTTCCTTGCCATTCTGCAGGTTGACGACAAGTAAAACGGTAGGCCGGCGGCGGTGCGATTTCATCGTTGACCGGCTTTTGTACAAAATTCAAATCATTTCTGCCCTGTCGGAAAACAGCACGAGGCAGATTGCTCTAGAAAGCTTTCAAAATGAACTTTGCTCTGATTTTGTTCCTGCTCACGGTCCTTACAGGCGTGATGTGGATTGCCGAGAAGTTCTACTTCCGTCCGCGTCGCCAGGCTCAGGCCGATGCCAATGCGCGTGAATTTGAAGCGGCTAATCGCGAAGCGATTGACCGAGGAGAGGTCGGCGTTATTAAAACGCGCAACGATATGTACGCACGTGATGTGCGTATGCCATGGTGGCTTGATTACACCGCCGGGCTCTTCCCGGTGATTCTGATCGTGTTCCTGCTACGATCTTTCCTTTTTGAACCATTCCGCATTCCTTCGGGTTCCATGTTGCCGACGCTTTACATCGGGGACTTCATTCTGGTGAATAAGTACACCTATGGCGTTCGTCTGCCGGTGGCCAACACCAAGATCATCGATGTCGGCACGCCTCAGCGCGGTGACGTGATGGTTTTCCGCTACCCAATGGATGAGTCGATGGACTACATCAAGCGCGTTGTTGGGCTTCCGGGTGACACGGTGACGTATGTCAACAAGGAAATTCGCATCAACGGCGAACGTGTTCCGCAGACGTTGGTGGGTGACTGGGTTGATCCATTCTCAATGGTGACGCTTTCGGAACGGACGGAAAAATTGGGCGAGCATGAACATCGTCTCGCCGTAGACAACCGTTACCCGGCAGGACTGCGCGGTCAGCCTTATCCGCGTGTAGGAAACGCCTGCCGCTATTTCAGCAATGGCTTTACCTGCAAGGTGCCGGAAAATCAGTATTTCGTGCTCGGTGACAATCGAGACAACAGTGAGGACAGCCGCTATTGGGGTTTTGTGACCGACGACATGATCGTGGGCAAGGCGGTTCTTATTTGGGCCAACTTCAGTGACATGAGCCGAGTCGGTTCGATCAAATAAGGCGGGAAGAACTATGTCAGTTCCGGTTACACGCGTCCTTCTGCCGGCCGAAGAACTCGAGGCTCGCATCGGGTATCAATTTAAAAACAAGGCGCTTTTGAAGCGCGCGCTTACGCATCGCAGTTTTGCGGCCGAACACAACGAACGTCTTGAATTTCTGGGTGACTCGGTACTCAACTGTGTGATCGGCCACGCCCTTTTCCTGCGCGACCGTCATTTCACCGAAGGCGTGCTTTCGCGTGTGCGCTCCAATTTGGTTTGTGAAAAGGCTCTCGACGAGATTGCCGCCCAGATTCAAATCGGGCAGTTTATCTATCTCGGTGAAGGTGAACTCAAAACCGGTGGGGCCGATCGTCCTTCGATTCTTGCCGACGCGTGCGAAGCAGTTTTCGGTGCGGTTTTTCTCGACGGCGGATTTGAAGAGGCTCAGCAAGTGATTTTGCGCTTGTATGAACCGATTCTGTCTGCCAAAGCGATGTCAAGTGAGCGTCTGGCCAAGGACCATAAGACGCTCCTGCAGGAATTTCTTCAGGCTCGTCGTCTTCCCGTACCAACTTATCGCATCATCAAGGTGACGGGGGCTGCACATTGCCAGCACTTCGTCTGTGCTTGTTCCGTTCCCAAGGCTGAATTGGAGGAACTGGGCGAGGGCAAGAGCCGTCGCGCCGCCGAACAGGAAGCGGCCGGACGTATGTTGGAAAAAGTGAAGGCGAAATTCCCTTACTCGAAGAAAAAGCAATGAGCGATAACGATTTTGAAGCGATGTTGGCTGCGGCCGGCATGGGAAATAAAAAAGAGATTCAGGAAGACTACCGCTGCGGTTATACCGCGGTTGTTGGTCGTCCGAACGTCGGTAAATCCACGCTCATCAATGCGATTGTTGGCGAAAAAGTTTCGATTACCTCGAAAAAACCGCAGACGACCCGTGATCGTGTTTTGGGCGTGGCAACTGACGATGACGCTCAGATCGTCTTTGTCGATACGCCGGGATTTCAGTCTAAGCACACGTCGCAGCTTCTCAAGCACATGAATCGTACGGTTCGTACCGCGTTGGCCGATGTTGAGGCTGTGCTCTTCGTGATTGACGCTGCAGGATGGAAAAGCGACGACGAACTGGTGTTGAAGCTTTTGGATCGGGAAGCTAAAAACGTCATTTTGGTGCTCAACAAGATTGACCTTGTCAAAGACAAGGAACGTCTGTTGCCGCTTATGGCCGAGTCGATGCAAAAGTTTCCGTTTGCCGCCATCGTTCCCGTGAGTGCGGAAAAAGGCAAGATGCTCGATGATCTCAAGGGGGAGATCAAAAAACTTTTGCCGGTCTCGCCGCCTTTTTTTGATGCTGATCTCTACACCGATAAATCGCCGCGCTTTATTGCGGCCGAAACAATTCGCGAAAAGGCATTCCGTCTTCTAGGCGACGAATTGCCTTACGGTTTGGCCGTGATGATTGAACGCTGGAACGAAACTGACAACGGAGCCGAAATCGTTGCTTCGCTTTGGGTCAATCGCGAAAGTCACAAGCCAATCGTGATCGGTGAAAAGGGGGCTAAGTTGCGTGAAATCAGCCGTCTGGCACGAGCCGACATCGCAGAACTTTTGGGTAAGCGCGTTCACCTGGAAGTCTGGGTGCGAGTGCGCCGAGGCTGGAGTGACGATGCTCGTATTCTGAAGTCTCTCGGCTACGGCGACTGATTTTTTCTTATGGCTTCGGGGACCGTTTCCAAGGAATCGGAGAGAGCGCCTGTTGTACGCGTGCGTTCAGAACCTGCTTTTGTCCTCTCCAGCCAGCCCTGGAGAGAGACGAGTGTCATTGCCGAATTGCTCACGCGACATCACGGTCGTGTGACTGTAGTGGCGCGTGGCGCCAAGCGGATTTCGAGTCGATTTCGCGGCATTATCATGCCGTTTGTCCCCCTTGTGGTGAGTTTCTCAGGCGCGGGTGAAATCAAAAACCTCACCGATGCCCGCTGGATGGGACCGATGACGCCCAATGAGCATGAAGGGCTTGTGTCGGCCTTTTATGTCAATGAGCTGATATTGCGCATGACGGTGCGAGGTGACTCCTCGGTTTGTCTTTACAACGATTATCTGCAGGTCTTGAGCGAGCTTACGCTTCAGGAGGGCAGGGAGTTGTCTGTGGCCCTGCGCAGCTTTGAAATCAAGCTGCTCAATTCGCTTGGTTGGAGTCAGGCATCCAAAGTTGAAGAGATCGGCAAGGGTGGCATTTGGACGGTTCGACAGGGGGAACTCGTTTGCGTCGACGAGCTGTATGAAGGCGAAAGAGCAGTGACCCGTGACACAGCTCTGGCCGTTGCCGCAGCCAAAATCACCCCGTGTGCTGATTTGCGTGAGGTGCGCGACGTTCTGCGCCGCATAATCGGTTACTATGTTGGCGACAAGGGTTTGAAGACCCGCAAGACTCTGGAAATTTGGTCGCAGATTTGACGCTCAACATCATGTCGACGATTCGGATTTCCGAGAAAAAAAAGCGATGAACCGATTCTGCCGTCTCATGACGGTTGCAGTTTTTTATGTTGACCAAACTATCCGTCAATCTCAATAAGATTGCTCTGATTCGCAATTCCCGTGACGGCAATACGCCGTCTGTTACGCTTTTCGGTGCCGTAGCTCTGAAAGCCGGCGCTGCCGGTCTGACGGTCCATCCGCGTCCTGACGAGCGACATATCCGACACGATGACGTTCCGGCACTCTCCAAACTTCTCAAAAACTGGCCCGGCCGCGAGTTCAATATCGAAGGTAACCCCTTCATGAACTTGATGGAGCATGTCCGCGCCGTACATCCCGATCAGGTGACGTTTGTCCCAGACAGTGAATCACAGAAGACGAGTGATCACGGCTTCAATCTCATCGAACAAGGTGAAAAACTGCGCCCGCTGATTGCCGAAGCTAAGGACCTCGGCTGTCGCGTCAGTCTTTTCATGGATCCTGATCCCGAACAGATCGTGCTTGCTAAGGATCTCGGCGCCGACCGCATTGAACTCTACACCGAAGCGTATGCAGCGGCGTGCGGCACAGCCTCTGTCGGCCCGATGCTCAAGAGGTATGCCTTGGCGGCTCGCGCTGCTCGGGAGGTTGGACTTGGCGTGAACGCCGGGCACGATCTCAGTCTTACAAATTTGCAGGAATTGCTTGTAGCCTGCGAGTGCATTGCCGAAGTTTCCATCGGCCACGCGTTGGTGAGCGAAGCGCTTGAGTATGGCATGACTGAGACGGTCGGTCGTTACAACGCTTTGTGTTTGCGCGCCGCCGAACAGATCGCATACAAGAACAAGTCTTAAAGGAAAACAAACATGCTTGGTCCCGTTGTTTGTGACATTGTTGGAACGACTCTGTCGGAAATCGAAAAAAGGCGCATTGCACACCCCCTAGTAGGCATGGTGATTTTGTTTGCCCGTAACTATGAAAATAGGACTCAACTCGAAAAGCTTTGCCGGGCAATTCACGATATCAAGCCGGGTGTTCTGATCGGTGTGGATCACGAGGGTGGTCGCGTACAGCGTTTCCGCAACGGCTTTACCGAAATTCCTGCGATGAGCGCCTACGGCCGCGCCTATAGGGACGATCCGGAAGCGACGGCGAGAGCCCTGACGGCCGCAGGTTTTGTGATGGCTTCCGAACTGCGCACGGCTGGTGTCGACTTTACGTTTGCTCCTGTGCTTGACTTGGATTGGGGGCAGAGCCAAATCATTGGTGAACGCTCTTTTGCGCTCGATCCTCGCGTTGTAACGCGCCTAGCTCGTGCTCTGAGCCACGGAATGCTTATGGCGGGCATGGCTAATTGCGGCAAGCATTTTCCTGGCCATGGCTACGCGGCAGCCGACAGCCACGTGGCGCTGCCCGTTGACGATCGTGAGGTCTCGCGCATTGAACACGCTGATGCGAAACCCTATACATGGATGGGCATCGGTCTGGCGTCCGTAATGACGGCGCACGTCTTGTATCCTGCTTACGACGAAGTTCCAGCAACCTTCTCCAAGAGCATTCTCAAGGGGCTGCTTCGCGATACGCTTCACTTTCCAGGCTTCGTTTTCTCGGACGATCTGTCGATGAAGGGGGCCGGGAGCGGTACACTGACACAGAGAGCCCAAAAGGCGCTCGAGGCCGGGTGCGATGCCGTTATCTGCTGCAACGCGCCCGAGGAAGTTGATCAGATGCTGCAAGAACTGCTGTTCGAGCCTGACGCCGGATGGCACGAGCGCGCATCTGCAGTTGACCCGAAGCCCTTCCCGCCGAATCATGAAGAGCTGCTTGCTTCCAATGTTTACAAGATTTCTCGTTCGTTGATGACAATCTGAACGAGAAACGAAGTCAGGACAAACTACCGTGATTATTGAGTCTCTTCTCGATACCGACCTCTACAAGTTCACGATGATGCAGTGTGTGCTGCATCAGTTCCCGGACGCCAACGTGAAATATCGCTTCCGTTGCCGAACCGAAGGGGTGGATTTGAGTCCTTATGCGGATGAGATTCGAGAGGAAATTGAGCATCTGTGTACGCTTACGATGAAGGAAGACGAGCTGGATTACCTTGGCAACCTTCGCTTCATCAAAAGCGACTTTGTGGATTTTCTCAGTCTCTTTCATCTTAAGTCGAAGTACGTAACGGTTGCGGTCAGTTCCGAAATGCCTTGCGGCATTGACATCGTGATCGAAGGACCGTGGTTGCACACAATTCTTTTTGAGATTCCGATTCTTGCAATCGTCAACGAGGTGTACTTTCGCCACACCGTTCCTGAACCCGATGAGGAGGAGGGCATGGCGAGACTGCGCCAGAAAATCCGTTGGATCAAGAACGAGCCCGACAACGGAAACCTCAAGATCAGCGACTTTGGTACACGCCGCCGCTTCTCCCGCGATTGGCAGCGCAAAGTCATCAAGGTGCTTTGCGAGGAACTTGGTCCGACATTTTTTGCTGGCACGAGTAACGTCATGTATGCCAAGGAGTTCGGTCTCATTCCGATCGGAACAATGGCGCATGAATATCTGCAGGCCTGTCAGGCCCTCGGTCCGCGATTGCGCGACAGTCAGACCTTCGGGTTTGAAATGTGGGCCAAGGAATACCGAGGTGACTTAGGCATTGCGCTCTCCGACGTATATGGCACAGAACCTTTCCTGCGCGACTTCGACATGTTCTTCTGCAAGCTCTTCGACGGCGCACGCCATGATTCGGGCGATCCGGAGAGTTGGGGAGAGCGCATGATTCTTCACTATGCTGCCAATAAGTGCGATCCGCGTAGCAAGACGCTGATCTTTTCGGACGCGCTCACGGTACCGAAGGTGATTTCGCTATATCGGCGCTTCAATCATCGCATTCGCGTCGGCTTTGGCATCGGCACAAACCTGATGAACGATTTGGGCCCGACGCCGCTCAATATCGTCGTGAAAATGGTGCGGGCCAACGGGCAGCCGGTGGCAAAAATTTCCGACACTCCCGGCAAGGGGATGTGCGAGGACGAAACCTATCTTGCCTATCTGCGGCAGGTGTTCGGACTGGATCCGGGCGCACCCGTCGGTTCTTCCAAACGGTAGTTTCTTGACGGCGTTCTGGCACTATCGGTCGATTGCTCAGGGCGATTGGCCGATTTGGTGTTTTTTAAGTGGGACTGCTGTCGGTTTCTAAAGGCTACAACGTTGATTCGTGCTTCGTATAGCGGAGAAATTTTTGTAAACAGATCCCCAACTTTTAGCTAAAATCAACAAGATTAGTGTTTGAAGGTGTGGTTTACATTTTCGAACACGCCTTCGAAACGTTCAGTGCACGGAGAAACAAAGACAATGCATGCACTCAAGATACTTCTGGCAACGGCAGCGGTGCTTCTGCCGACCTTGGCTTCGGCAGCTAGTCTCAACGGTGCCGAGCTCGCCATTACATGGGCAATTCCGTTTGCGGGCATTCTTTTGTCCATTGCCCTTGTGCCGCTCATCGCGCCCAACTTGTGGCACCACCACTACGGCAAGATTGCCGTTGCCTGGGGGTTGGCCTGCGTAATTCCGATCTTTATGTCCTTTCCGACCGACGTGGCAGTCGGCTCGGTTGCGCACGCCATGATCGGTGACTACGTTCCCTTTATTCTGTTCGTCGGCGCACTTTTTATCGTTGCGGGCGGTATTCACATCCGCAGCAGCTTCGTCGGTCGTCCGATCGTCAATGCCGGCATTCTCTTCGTTGGTGCTTTTGTTGCTAACCTCATGGGGACGACCGGTGCGGCTATGTTGCTGATTCGTCCGTTGTTGGCTGCCAACGAAGGGCGTCGCTACAAGATGCACACTTTTGTGTTCTTCATTTTTATCGTGGCCAATATCGGCGGCTGCCTGACGCCTCTGGGCGATCCTCCTTTGTTTCTGGGTTTCTTGCGCGGCGTGACGTTCTTTTGGACTGCGCAGCACCTGATTCTGCCCTTACTTGTGACGCTTGCCATTTTGCTTACGATCTATCTGGCGATCGACACCTATTTCTTCAAGAAAGAAGTGGCCGAAGGGTCATTTAATCCCAATGCCGTGGAGTCGAAGTCCTTCGGCATTGACGGCGGCATTAACTTGATCTATCTGGCCATCATTGTTGGCGCTGTGTTGATGAGCGGCATCTGGAAGTCCAGCTTTGAAATCAACGTTTTGGGTGTGCACCTGACAGGTCAGGGTCTGTTGCGCGACGCAATTTTCATCGCCGTCGCCATCTTGTCTGTTTTGACCACTTCCAAGAGCGCTCGTGAAGCCAATCAGTTCTCCTGGGAGCCGATCAAGGAAGTTGCCAAGCTATTTTTCGGGATCTTCCTGTGCATCGTGCCGGTACTCGAAATGTTGCGCGCCGGTCACGAAGGTGCGTTCGCTCCGCTCGTCTCTCTTGTAACGGACGAAAACGGCGAATTCAATAATGTGATGTTCTTCTGGCTCACCGGTGCTCTGTCGGCCTTCCTCGATAATGCGCCTACCTATTTGGCCTTCTTCAACCTGGCAGGAGGTGATCCTATTGAGATGATGACCACGCACTCGCATACACTGATGGCCGTTTCCATGGGCGCTGTGTTCATGGGCGCGGTGACCTACATCGGCAATGCTCCCAACTTGATGAGCGTGAGCATTGTGCGCGAGCGTGGCGTCAAGATGCCTTCCTTCTTCGGCTATATGCTTTGGTCGGTCGGTATTCTCTTCCCGACGTTCTTCGTCGTCGACATCATTTTCCTCTAATCGATAGAACGGCCGGCCCGATGCTTTGGGAGGCCTTCAACGAAACGAAAAGCGGCATCCGTTGAGGTGTCGCTTTTTTTTCGTTTCGCATCAGTCCCACTTTTAAGGGGAAACACCTAATATAAAAAGAAATCAATAGAATTTTGCCTTTTTGTTAATAATCTAGTTAACGGAAAGGAGTATCGATTCATGAACCGCTCGAATGTCACGACATTGACAGCGATTCTTTTTGCCGTAGGGGCAATTTCTCCGGTTGCTTTCGGAGGCCAATTTCATCCGCAAGCTGATCTGACTTCGTTGGTTGTTGCGGACTCTTCGGGGATTCAAAAGGGCGAGGAGTTCATTCGGGACGACACCCTAGAAATCACAAGTGATATCTACGGATCAATTGGCATAACTGCCGTGGATGCAGACGGCACCGGTTTTGAAGCCAATTTATGTCGACGCGATGATTGCACCGGGCTAAAAGTTTCTGTTGATCTGGGACAGACTGCCGATTCCGTCGGCATTTTGCTCGGTGAGGGTGCATCGTTGAACTTGTTCCAGGATGCACAGATCAAGGCTGAAACGGCGATTCGCGGCAGCGGTACCGTGTATTTGGGCTTTGGGGACCCTGCCCGCTATGACATCGTCGGCGGGTTGGACATGAGAGAGGGGACGATTCGGAGCGAAGCCGAAAATTCGTTTCACTATGTCGGCATCGGCGATTTGGGACGATTTGAGGCCCAGGCAGGGCATTTGATTGTCGGAGAAACAGACAAAGGGGGTAGTGAAACGTTCCTTCGCATCGGAACATTACAGTTGGGAGACGGGGCAAGTGTGACGGTTGTCGGAGATCAGGTCGATGGTTCGGGATATCTCGCTGACAATCGAGTACTGATCGTTCAGAGGCTTGAAGCAACAGCAAGGCCGGAGTGGGCGCCACCCTCAGAAAGTGAACAGCGAGCCGTGAATCTGAAGGGGGAAGCTACGCTGATTTTGGGTACGGAACTTGCACAAGGAGAGTCTGTCAAGGATTTGCGCGCAAACATACTAAATATTCTTAACACGAGCGAAGTCAATACAGGTTCATTTTCCAGAGCGACATTGATCACGGGAGCTAATGTCGAGATTGATGAGGGCATTTCTGTCGTGGTCGGCGAAGAGGTAAGCGAGGAAAACGTTGCTGCAGATGGCATCCATATCGGCAATGACGGTCGCTGGATCGTACATTTTGAAGACGATGCCGCTAAAAGCACCGTTCGCGAACCGGTGAGTCTGGGCGAACTTACCGGGATGGATCAAAGCGGCATTACGGCCGAAGCTGAGGCCGAGCTAATTCTCTACAACTGGAACGGACAGGCTTTTGACATAGGCGAGTTTGATCCGAACAACGTTCATGCTTTCGGAGGGGCCCGCCTGCAAATCAAGGATAACATTGCCACCCGCTTGTGGTGCAAGGACTTCGCTGGTTTGAGAGGTTCGGCTTTGGTTGGGTATGTGGAAGATTTGGCCGATCGCGAAAATGAAAACGGGATCCTGATGCATCGTCCCGGCTACGGCTTTATTTTCGATACGTTGCCTGAAGAAAACGTCGGGCGCGACGCCTACGCCAACTTGGTTGACGGCGCTATCTTCTTGCCTGTGACTTCAGGTATTGCCACGGCGGCAGAACGAGCAGTTCAAGATGCGATCACGATAGTGATGGCACACGATCTGACGCTATTTGACGGAAAAGGACATTGGTGGGCACATGGCCAGTCCGGTCGCATCAAGGCCAATGAGATTTTTTCGGGCGGCAGCGGTGACTTCGGTTTTGAGGCGGACGTGACGACCGGAGCATTGGGGTACGATTTCGCCATGTCTCGCAATTGGATTACAACGCTGGCCGTGTCTTTTGCCGGGATTGAC
>OGEZ01001405.1_pt1 | contig 12068 bp, 10 predicted proteins | sample 1570831 | NCBI WGS metagenome assembly OGEZ01 (sample SAMEA2582059, study PRJEB24529) | metagenome | biome: Human gut stool | place: China | collected 2011
CCGCTTTGCCGATCATTGAAACGCAGGCCGGTGACGTGACCGCCTTCGTTCCGACGAACGTGATTTCCATTACCGACGGCCAGATCTTCTTGGAAACCGACTTGTTCAACGCCGGTGTCCGTCCTGCTATTAACCCCGGCATCTCGGTGTCCCGCGTGGGTGGTGCAGCTCAGACCAAGATTATCAAGAAGCTCGGTGGCGGTGTTCGTCTGGCTCTGGCTCAGTACCGTGAACTGGCTGCGTTTGCTCAGTTCGCCAGCGACCTTGACGAAGCTACCCGCAAGCAGCTTGAACGCGGCCGTGTGGTGACCGAACTCATGAAGCAGCCCCAGTACCAGCCGTTGCAGGTTTGGGAAGAAGCTGTGACGTTGTACGCTGTTGAAATGGGTGCATTTGACGATGTGGCCGTTAAGGACGCTCTCAAGTGCGAACGCGCCATGCGCGAATACCTGCAGCAGCACCACGCCGATCTGGTTGAACGCATCGAGCAGAAGAAGGAGCTGTCCAAGGAAGACGGCGCCATCATGAAGTCTGCCATCGAAGAGTTCAAGAAGAACGGTGCGTGGTAATCGGCACCAACACACTCTGAGAGGACCACATGCCTAGTACAAAGGAAATTCGCGGAAAGATCAAGAGCGTGCAAAACACGCGAAAGATCACCAAGGCGATGGAGATGGTTGCGGCCTCGAAGATGCGTAAGGCTCAGGATCGTATGCGCGCAGCCCGCCCGTACGCCGACAAGGTGCGCAATATCATTGCGCATCTTGCAAGCGCCCGTGCGGACTACAGCCATCCGTTCCTCGTCAAGCACAAGGTTCAGACCGGTAAGGCCGCGCTCATTATGGTGACCACGGACAAGGGTCTGGCCGGTGCGCTGAATACGAACATTCAGCGACAGGTTCTGCACAAGGCAACCGAGCTTCGCGAACAGGGCGTGACGTTGCAGGTGACAGCCATTGGTAACAAGGCTGTCGCATTCTGCGGTCACGCCGGTCTCGAAGTGGTGAGTCAGGCTGTTCAGCTTGGCGATCACCCCCAGCTGGAACGCCTTCTGGGTGCCATCCGCGTACAGCTTGATGCGTACGCGCAGGGCAAGGTTGATTGCGTGTACCTCGCTTATTCGCGCTTTATCAACGCGATGAAGCAGGAACCTGTCATTGAGCAGCTTTTGCCGCTTACCGACGACAAGCTCGCATCCCTCGGGGAAAAACCGCATGCGTATTCGTGGGACTACATCTACGAACCGAATGCGCAGACCGTGCTCGACGAATTGCTCAAGCGCTACGTCGAAGCTTTGATTTATTCGTCGGTTGCAGAAAACATGGCTTCCGAGCAGTCTGCCCGTATGGTGGCCATGAAGGCCGCTTCGGACAACGCCAAGAAGTTGATCGGTGAACTGCAGCTCGTCTATAACAAGACCCGTCAGGCCGGCATTACGAAGGAAATCACCGAAATTGTCGGTGGTGCCGCCGCCGTGTCTTAAGAAACAGATTTGAATACCGAGGAAAAACCAATGAGTATCGGACAAATCGTTCAGGTCATCGGCGCTGTGGTGGACGTTGAATTCCCCCGCGACGCGATGCCGAAGGTTTATGACGCTCTTATCCTTGAACAGGATGAGAACAATACCCTGGCCGAAGCCGGCCTGACTTTTGAAGTGCAGCAGCAGCTGGGCGACGGCGTGGTGCGCACCATTGCCATGGGCTCGTCCGAAGGTCTGCAGCGCGGCATGAAGGTTCGCTCGACCGGTGCCGGCATCTCCGTGCCGGTCGGTCACAAGACCCTGGGCCGCATCATGGACGTGCTCGGCCGTCCTATCGATGACTGCGGTCCCATCGGCGAAGACGAACGCCGTACGATTCACCGCGAAGCTCCCAAGTTCGACGAACTGAGCCCGTCCGTGGATCTGCTCGAAACCGGCATTAAGGTTATTGACTTGATCTGCCCGTTCGCCAAGGGCGGCAAGATCGGTCTGTTCGGCGGCGCCGGTGTGGGCAAGACCGTCAACATGATGGAGCTCATCAACAACATCGCTAAGGCCTACGGTGGTTATTCCGTGTTTGCCGGCGTCGGTGAACGTACCCGTGAAGGTAACGACTTCTACCACGAAATGGGCGAGTCGAAGGTTCTCGACAAGGTGGCCATGGTGTTCGGTCAGATGAACGAACCCCCGGGCAACCGTCTGCGCGTCGCCCTGACGGGTCTGACGATGGCCGAAGCCTTCCGTGACGAAGGCCGCGACATCCTGCTCTTCATTGACAACATTTACCGTTACACTCTTGCCGGTACCGAAGTGTCCGCTTTGCTCGGCCGTATGCCTTCCGCTGTGGGCTACCAGCCGACGCTGGCCGAAGAAATGGGCAAGCTGCAGGAACGAATCACCTCCACGAAGACGGGTTCCATTACCTCGATTCAGGCTGTGTACGTTCCCGCTGACGACTTGACTGACCCGTCCCCGGCTACTACCTTCAGCCACTTGGACGCCACCGTTGTGTTGAGCCGTGACATTGCAGCTCTGGGTATCTACCCGGCCGTTGACCCGCTCGACTCCACGTCCCGTCAGGTCGACCCCAACATCATCGGCGAAGAACACTACACGGTCGCCCGCCGCGTTCAGGAAACGCTGCAGAAGTACAAGGAATTGCGCGACATCATCGCAATTCTCGGTATGGACGAATTGTCGCCGGAAGACAAGCTCGCCGTGACGCGTGCTCGTAAGATCCAGCGCTTCCTGTCCCAGCCCTTCCACGTGGCCGAAGTGTTTACGGGCTCGCCCGGTAAGTACGTTCCGCTCAAGGAAACGATCCGTGGCTTCAAGATGATTGTTGACGGCGAATGCGATCAGTTGCCGGAACAGGCCTTCTACATGGTCGGCACGATTGACGAAGCCTTCGAAAAGGCTAAGACGATCAAGTAATTCCGGCTCACTGCACCTGCGGGGAAAAGCGTTGAACACTGTTCTCCGCAGTGCACCGGCATCAAGCCGATTTAACGGAGCAATCTATGGCTACGATTTTTGTTGACGTCGTCAGCGCTGAAGAGTCCATCTTCTCCGGTGAAGCCAGTTTTGTGGCTTTGCCCGGTCAGGAAGGCGAGCTCGGTATTCTGCCCGGACACGTTCCTCTGCTTACCCGCATTCGTCCTGGTGCCGTGCGCATCACGACGACGGAAGGCGCGCAGGAAAATGTGTTCGTCGCAGGCGGTATCCTTGAGGTGCAGCCCGACCGCGTGACTGTTCTGGCCGACACGGCCATCCGCAGCAAGGATCTTGATGAAGCCAAGGCGAAGCAGGCGCTCGAAGAAGCGAAGCTTCACCGCGCCAAGGCGCAGAGCAACATGGAGATTGCCAAGCTCGAAGCGACCATGGCAGCACTGGCTGCACAGATCGCCTACATCAAGCGCATGCGTCACTGACCTTGCGCAACGGCGTGAAGACGCCTTGCTTGGAGAAGCGGCCTTTTCAAGACGCGTCCTTGTTTTTTACGAGGTCCGTCGGAGAGAAGGCCGTTTTTCTTTAGTTTCGAGCGTGACAGGTCACCGAGCCTTGCGCTAGGATTCGAGAGACAGCCGCTTGCAGCGCGGCACTTTGTTGGATTTAATGAGAAAGGAGCATCTCGATGGATGCACAAGACTTTACGGATGTGATTCAGGTTTGCACCGACGGCAGTAGCCTGTCTGAAAAAGGTGTGACGACTGCTGTCGAACTTGCCAAAACGCTTGGCCTGCCGCTTCTGGGTATGACAGTTGTCAAGGGTGATGCTCCTGAAAACGGTTTGGAAGGAGAACCGCAAGAAGTTCGCGATCGTTTGCAGACCATTGTGGAGGAAGCCGAGGCTGCCGGCATTCAATATCGGGTTCTTGCCGAACACGCCGCCACGCCGCATGAAGGCATTCTCGACGTTGCCATGCGTTATGACGCACGCTTTATTGTGATGGCTAGCCGCGGTCTGGGGTCGCTTGGCAGTCTTTTCCTTGGTTCCGAAACGCAAAAGACCCTCGCTGAAGCCGACCGTCCCGTACTGGTGATCCGCTAGTTCTCTTTGGGGCTTAACGCTTCCAATACTGCTTCGGGCGCAATGTCGGTAATGCGAACCCGCTTTTCCCGACTGGTTTCGCCCGAGATCAGTGTCACGCCGGATTTGGATGTGCCGATTTTCTTTGCGAGAAATGCGCACAGCTTGGCGTTGGCCTTCCCGTCAACAGGGGGTGCTGCAAGCGCTACTTTCAGTTTGCCGTCAAAGACTCCCGCTACGGCGTCCTTCTTGGCGCCGGGCCGCGCGTGAACGCTTAAAACAACACCCCTGTCATCCTCTCTTAACCAAGAACAAAGGTTTGGTGTGCGAGAATCCGTGCTTTCTCGGATGCTTTGTACAGAATTTTTTGCCATGAAACCGATCAACGACACTTTTTTGCGTGCGCTCAAGCGCGAACATACCGACTATACCCCGTTGTGGCTGATGCGTCAGGCAGGCCGCTATTTGCCTGAATATAACGCCACGCGCGCGCGTCTCGGATCGTTCCTTGCTTTGGCAAAGTGTCCTGAAGCGGCTTGTGAGGTGACGTTGCAGCCTGTGGATCGTTACGGACTCGATGCCGCCATTCTCTTCTCGGACATTCTCACTGTGCCTGATGCAATGGGGCTCGGTCTGAGCTTTGTTGCCGGCGAAGGTCCTGTCTTTGCCAAACCCGTGCAAAGCGAAGAGGCCGTCAACGCCTTGTATGTCCCCGATATTGAAGAAAGTCTCGGTTACGTTACCGAAGCCGTGCGTGTGATTCGCCGCGAGCTCAACAACCGAGTTCCTCTGATCGGCTTTTCCGGATCGCCCTTTACGCTTGCTTGCTACATGGTTGAAGGCGGCAGTTCCAAGGATTTTGCGACGATCAAGAAGATGATGTACTCGCGCCCGGATCTGTTGCACCGAATTTTGGATGTCAACGCACGCGCCGTGACGGCATACCTCAATGCGCAGATTTTGGCGGGCGCTCAGGCGGTCCAGATTTTTGACACCTGGGGCGGCGCCTTGGCTGACGGTTGCTTCGAAGCATTTAGCCTGAAGTATATGAAGCAGATCGTCGATGGGCTCATCCGCGAAAACGACGGTGAGAAGGTTCCGGTTATTCTCTTTACTAAAGGTGGCGGCTTGTGGCTCAAGGAAATGGCTGCAACGGGCGCTGACTGTATCGGTCTGGACTGGACAGTGAATCTTACCAAAGCCCGTGCCTGTGTGCAGGATGCGGTGGCTCTTCAGGGCAACCTCGATCCAGCCGTTCTTTTTGCCGATGAAGCTTCCATCCGTCGCGAAGCACGTCGCGTGATCGACAGCTTCGGCAAGGTTGGCAATGGCGGCCACGTCTTTAACCTCGGTCACGGCATCAATCAGCATACGGATCCGGAAGCGGTTCGCATTCTGGTTGATGAAGTGCATAACTATTCGCGTCAGATGCACGCATCCTAAGACTCTAGTGGGCAGACTCTCAGCTGCCCCAAGAAGTTGTGGAAAAGTTGTTTTCCACAAAGTTATCCACAGCTTTGACCACAGGTTGTGAAGAAAAGAAAAGCCCTCGATATGAGGGTTTTTCTTTTGATTTTTGTATGTAATCTGTTGAATTTAAAGGGAATTGATGGAGGGTTATCGAAGCTCATCTAAATGGTGAAAAGTGCCTTTATTCCCTGAACGGCCAAGGAAAACAAGTGTTTTCCACATAGTTATCCACAGGTTGAAAGCGGTTGTGCACAACCGAGGCAAAGAGACAGGCGAACTTTAAAATTCGTGTTGCGTCAAGACCTAAACGTCATTTGATTTCTTTTTTCAGCTTCTTTTTCTCATGACTTTTCCACAGTTTGCCAAAGTGATTGTCGACGCTCCGTTGCCGGAGCTGGACTATACCGTCGGTGACGAGGTGCAGCTTATGGTCGGTGATCGCGTGTTGGTTCCTCTCGGCGCGCGCAAGGTGGTGGGAATTGTCACGGGGCTGTCCGATTCGACGGAAGTTGCGGCCGGAAAACTCAAATCCGTTTTGCGCGTTTTCCACGAGGTGGAGCCGTTGCGCAAAGAGTGGCTCAAGACCATGGCGTTTGCGGCGGATTATTACCTGCGGCCACGAGGGGAAGCGGCGTTGTCTGCGCTGCCGCCTTTTTTTCGACTGCCCGCTACGCCAACCTATGAAAGGCGTCTGCAGAAGCTTCGCGAACTCAAGACGAAGAAGATCACTTATGAACCTGCGCCAGTTCTCAACGACGAGCAGAAGGCGGCAGCCGATGCGGTGTCGGCAAGTACCGGCTACGCGCCGTTTATGCTTTTCGGAGTGACTGGCTCCGGCAAAACTGAAGTCTATTTGCACATCATAGAAAGCGTCCTGACCAAAGATCACGAAGCACAGGTCATGCTCTTGGTACCTGAAATCAATTTGACGCCGCAGCTGGAAGCCCGGGTGAGAGCGCGTTTTGCACAGGCTCTCGTCGTGACCATGCATTCGAGTCTTACGCCCGCAGAACGAGCACGCAATTGGTTGGCCGTACATGAGGGAAGAGCGCGCATTCTGGTGGGGACGCGCATGGCGGTCTTTGCGAGCTTTCAAAAACTCTCGCTCATCATTGTCGACGAGGAGCACGACCCGAGCTACAAAGCCGGCGAGGGGATGCGTTTTTCGGCCAGAGACGTGGCACTCAAGCGCGCCTTCGACAATAAAATCGCCTGTGTACTTGGCTCTGCAACCCCGTCGCTCGAGACCTGGCAGCAGGTGCGCAGCGGTCAATACAAGCGACTGACGCTGTCACACCGTGCGGTGGCGACAGCTCACTTGCCGGAGCTGCAGCTCGTTGATATGTCAAAGCGCAAACCCGCTGTTTTTTCCGAAGAGGTCAAGGAGGCGGTGACGCAGGCCATTGAAGCGGGTGGTCAGGTGCTGATTTTCATTAATCGGCGAGGATATGCGCCGGTGATCAGCTGCACGGCCTGCGGTTGGGTAACACGCTGCGTGCATTGCTCGGGTTTTACGGTATTTCATAAAACGGAAAAACGTTTGGTTTGTCACCATTGCGGCAGTCGATATGAAGTTCCGGAGCGCTGCCCTGTGTGCGGCAATGCGGAAATCCTGCCGGTTGGAACCGGTACGCAGCGCATCGAAGAAGCCATTGAGGCGCTTTGGCCTCAGGCACGCGTGTTGCGCATTGATCGTGATAGTGTGCGAAGCAAATCGGCTGCTGAATCGGCTTTCGAGTCGGTTCATGAGGGAGGCGTCGACATTGTCGTGGGGACGCAGATGATTGCCAAGGGGCATGATTTCAAACGCGTGAGCCTCGTGGTGGTACTCAATGCCGACGCTCAGCTCATGAGTCCTGATGTGCGTGCCGAGGAGCGGCTTTACGCTACACTCATGCAGGTCGCAGGCCGAGCGGGACGAGCCGAGCGTGCCGGTCGCGTGATGATTCAGACCCGGTACCCGAATCACCCCGTTTATGCCGATATGAAGACGCAAAACTATGAGCAGTTTGCCGAACGCCTCTTGCAGGAGCGTGAAGATGCTGTTTCTCCTCCGTTTTGTCGTCAGGCTCTTTTAACGGCGCAGGCCAAGACGCTTGACCGAGCATTGGGCTTTTTGCGGCGTGCCAAGATAAAAGCCGAGGCGCTGGCGGCCGATGACGTGTTCATTTATGAACCGGTTCCGATGCCGCTCATGCGCCTCAAAGATCGGGAGCGAGGTCAGCTGCTGGTGGAGTCGGGATCTCGCGCGAGACTTCACGCTTTTTTGGTTGCCTGGTCGGCGGCAATGTCTGCGGCGGACCCGAGGGACGCCGGCACCGATTGGACGATAGAGGTGGACCCGGCCGATATCTAAGAGAGCGAACTCTCCCGTATAATGCTTGCCGTTCGTCGCCGTAGTTCAACTGGATAGAATATGGCCCTCCGAAGGCTGTGATGTGGGTTCGAGTCCCGCCGGCGGCACCAACCGAATACACTCTGAGAGCGCGCGCCGCAAGCGCGCTTTTTTTTCAAAGGATGTCCTGCAGATGGTGTTTCCCGTTGACATGAGCCTGCACAAAAAGAGCAAGCGTTTTGACATTGCTTTTGATGACGGACAGAGCTTTTCGTTTTCCTTCGAATTTCTTCGTGTCTTTTCTCCCTCGGCGGAAGTGACGGGACACACGCCCGATCAGGCAAAACTTCAGGTCGGAAAGCGCGATGTGGACGTCAAAGGCGTTGAGCCGATCGGCCGTTACGCCGTGCGTTTTATTTTCGACGACGGTCACGATTCCGGCATTTACAGCTGGGAGTATTTGCACGACATCGGCACGCGTCAGCAGGAACTTTGGGACGGTTATCTTGCTCAACTCAAGGAGGCTGGGGCAAGCCGCGATCCAGCCGATCCCGCCAATGTGCCGTTCATGCCCAAGCCTAAGGCGACATGCCCGTCCAAGCAGCACGGATAAGAAACATGGCAGAAGAAAATCAGAAACAATCTTCCGATTCCGAAAAGCAGGTGGACTTTGGCTACCGCGCCGTGCCCGAAAGCGAAAAGGAAGAAGACGTCAAAGAAGTTTTCGAGTCGGTAGCCAAGCGCTATGACTTGATGAACGATGTTCTGAGTTTCGGGTTGCACCGTGTGTGGAAACGTACTTGCGTCTCTCTTTCCGGTGCAGCCGAAGGTCAAAAAGTGTTGGATATTGCTTCCGGCACTTGCGATATGGCGATTCGTTTCGGCGAAGTGGTCGGAAAGTCCGGAGAGGTGTGGGCGACCGACATTAATCATGAGATGATCAAGGAAGGCACCAAACGGCTTAAAGCCGTCGGGTGCAAGGCGCATGTTGCGATTTGTGACTGCGAGGCACTTCCTTTTGAGGACAATTATTTTGACATTGCGGTGGTGAGCTTCGGGCTGCGCAATATGACCCACAAAGATCGTGCGTTGAAGGAAATGATGCGCGTCGTGCGTCCTGGCGGACGCGTTGTGGTGCTTGAATTCAGTCGTTGCTGGAAGATCTTTAAGCCTTTTTACGATCTGTATTCCTTCAAGCTGATGCCGTGGCTCGGGCAAAAGATTGCGGGGGACGCGGAAAGCTATCGGTATTTGGCTGAGTCCATCCGCATGCATCCCGATCAGGAGACGCTTGCGGGCATCATGGAAGAGGTGGGGCTTGATCGCGTAACTTGGAAGAACATGACTTTCGGTGTTTGTGCGTTACATATTGGACTCAAGCCGTGACGGGTCGCGCAACGAACTGAAAAACTCACATACAAATCAACGAAAACACCTGTTTTAAGGCAGACGGCTCATCCGTACAATTGATAGCCGTTGTCCGCCGATGAAACAGGTGTTTTTGCAGATGCGGACGTCATTGAGAAACAGAGAAAGAAATCTATGAAAAAGTTTTTTGCCCTTTTGGCCGTGGGCTTGGTGATGATGACGACGGCAATTGACAGTGCTGAAGCGGCCCGTCGTATGGGCGGCGGCATGAATCTCGGCCGTCAGGCTCCGGCCCTGCGTCAGGCAACGCCGGCTCCGCAGGCTCCTGCTTTGCGTCAGAACCAGCAGAGCAATCGTCAGAACGCAGCCCAGCAGCAAAACACAGCGGGTGCCGCGGCTAATGCTGCCAAACCTTCTATGATGCGCAACATTCTCATGGGAGCTGCCGCTGCTTTGGGCATTACCGCTCTTTTGAGCGCATTCGGTCTTTCCGAAGGTGTAGGCCAGATCATCATGATCGTCCTGATGGCAGCAGCGCTCTATTTTGTCCTGCGCATGGTGCTCGGTCTATTTGCAGGGCGTGCGGCCGGCAATCGTTCCGGTGCGGCTTCCCGTCAGACCTATACGCAGACGCAGCGTGAACAGCCCCAGGCCAGCTATAGCCAGGCACAACCGGCTGCCGAAACTTCCGCTGCTTCTGCTTCGACCGCAACCGCAGCTTCCGTGATGCCTGAAACGATGGGGGCTCGCCCGGGCAGCGTCATGGATATGTTTGCTCGTCAGAATGCGCAGGTTGCTCAAGGAGAAGGTGCGCCCGCACTTGAAGTTCCGGCTGGTTTTGACGTAGCCGGTTTTGAAGCGGTGGCCAAGGAAAACTTCGTACGTTTGCAGAAGGCTTGGGACTCGGGTGACTACAACTCGCTCGGTGACTTTACGACAGATGAGCTCTTTATTGAACTGACGCACAGTTTGCGTGAGCGCGGTGCCGCCAAGCAGACCTCCGAGGTGATCAATCTTGACGCCAAGCTGTTGGGAATTGCGAAGATGGCCGACGCCAATGAGCACGTCGCTGTCGTCGAATTCAAGGGTGCCATGAAGATTGAGGGCGAGTTCGAAGAGGTTCGCGAACGTTGGGTTCTTGTCCGCAAGGACGACGACTCAAGTGGTTGGCTGCTCGCCGGCATCGAACAGGTCACTGCTTAAGTTTTTCGATTTTTCCTGCTCGACGTACCCGTCAAAGGCTCCGGCCGCGGCGGGTTTTTCATTTTGGGGCCACAAAATGCCGATCTGATGGCAGAATAATCCCGAATTTCCAAACCAATCCCGCCCGAAACCAACCGAAATTCAAAAGGGCGTCCATATTTTAGGAATCGATTCATGATCAACGTTGTTATTCTTGCCGCGGGGCAGGGCAAGCGTATGCGCTCGTCTCTTCCCAAAGTGCTGCAACCCTTGGCCGGTATGCCGATGCTCGGACATGTGCTTGCCAGCGTGAAAAAACTCGAAAACGTTTCCCGCACCGTCGTGGTCGTGGGTTGCGGAGCAGAAGCCGTCAAGAATGCTTTTGCGCAGGAAGAAGGTTTGCATTTTGTTTTACAGGAACCTCAGATGGGTACGGGGCACGCGCTGCAGTGTGCATTGCCCGAACTCGATCCCGAGGCCGAATACACGCTGGTGCTCTTGGGTGACGTACCGCTTGTGCAACCTGAAACGATTGAGCGGCTTCTGACGGCTGCAGGCGACGGCATGGCTATTCTCACGACCGTGCTTCGCAATCCCACGGGTTATGGCCGTATCCTGCGCCAGAAGGGTCGCATCGTTGCGATTGTTGAACAAAAAGACGCTACCGAAGGCCAAAAGCAAATCCGAGAAGTCAACACCGGCATCATGTTGCTTCCGACGGCGCGTTTGCAGGGGTGGCTTTCCGAACTCAAGACTTCCAATGCACAAGGCGAGTACTATCTCACCGACGTGATCGGCTTGGCTGTGCGCGACGGCGTGCGCATCAACTCTGCGCGTCCTCGCCGCAGCTTTGAAGTCGAAGGCGTCAATTCCAAGACGCAGCTTGCCCGTCTTGAAGGTATCTGGCAGGATCATCTGGCCGAACAGCTCACCGAAAGCGGCGTAACGGTGCTTGATCCGTCGCGTCTGGACATCCGCGGTACGCTGCAGTGCGGTACCGACGTCGTGATTGATGTGGGCTGCGTGTTCGAGGGTGAAGTTAAGCTTGGCGACAATGTTTATGTCGGACCCTACTGCGTGATTCGTAATGCCGAAATCGCTGCGGGAACTCGCATTGAAGCTTTTACGCACATTGATTCGGCCAAGATCGGTCCCGATGCCAAGATCGGCCCCTATTCTCGTTTGCGTCCGGGTGCTGAACTCTCTGCCAAGGTGCACATCGGCAACTTCGTGGAAATTAAGAAGTCTGAAATCGGCGAAGGTTCCAAAGTCAACCACCTCTCTTACATCGGTGATACGACAATGGGCTCAGGCGTTAACATCGGTGCGGGCACCATCACCTGCAACTACAACGGTGTCGAGAAGTTCCGCACGGTGATCGGTGACAAAGCTTTCATCGGTTCGGGTACTGAATTAGTGGCTCCGGTAACGGTCGGCAGCGGTGCTACGATCGGCGCCGGCACGACGCTTACCCATAATGCTCCCGAACACAAACTTACGGTGGGACGCGCCCGTCAGACGACGATCGAAGGATGGAAGCCGCCGGTGCCTGAAGGCTACACGTTCGTGAAGAACTGATCGCGGAGGCGGCATCATGTGCGGAATTGTGGCCGGCGTTGCCGGCAGGGACGTTGTTCCCGTTTTTCTGCAGGGTCTAAAGCGCCTTGAGTACCGTGGCTACGACAGCTGCGGCGTCGCAG
>OGEZ01001409.1_pt1 | contig 12017 bp, 10 predicted proteins | sample 1570831 | NCBI WGS metagenome assembly OGEZ01 (sample SAMEA2582059, study PRJEB24529) | metagenome | biome: Human gut stool | place: China | collected 2011
ATTGCCGATTTGGATATCGTAAATGTTTATTTCCGCTCCCGCGAAAAGAAGGCAGAACTGGAAGAGAAGGGGATCATGGTTATCGCTTCCAATATCGAAGGAGCCGGCGCAGACGTGCCTGCTGTTTCCGGTGCGATGACAATGCCTGTTACAAACAAAGAATTCCAGTATGTGGTTGACCTGGGCGGCAACGACGTTGGCACCCTGGTTCTGGGAAGAATGAAACCCCTTCTGGATCCGGAGGAAACAGACTTTTTTATGGTAGTCAATACATATCGTCCCAATACCTCTACACCGGAAGGTGTGATCGAACAGATGGAAAATCTGGAGTATGCTTCGGGATTGAAAGTGACTGGCTTCATCAATAACACAAATCTGGTTCGCGAAACAACAGCGCAGTGTCTCGTAGAAGGAGATGCGATATTGAGAGAAGTGACCAAACGTACAGGCGTCCCTGTAAAGTACGTAACTTATGTTGAAGAACTTTTGACAGAAGGCGTACCGGAAGGGCTTGCAGGGGAAGTATTCCCTATGAAGTTTAATATGCGGAAAACCTGGATGTAAATTCAAATATTTATGGAGGTGTATTTTGAATGGCAAAAGGTAGAGTAACAATCGATGAAGTGATCTGTAAAGGTTGCGGTCTTTGTGTTTCTGTTTGTCCTAAGAACGTACTGGCTCTTTCGACAACAAAAATCAACCCCGCAGGTTACAATCCCGCAGAAATGGTAGGCGAAGACTGTATCGCTTGCACAAGCTGCGCGAAAATGTGCCCTGACTGCGCAATCACAGTAGAAAAGCTCGACTAATAAGGGAGGAGGAACATCAATGGCAAAAGTTTTAATGAAAGGCAACGAAGCAGTTGGTAAAGCAGCGATTGAGGCGGGTTGCAGATATTTCTTCGGTTATCCCATCACTCCTCAGAGCGAAGTACCAGAATATTTATCCAGTGAACTGCCTAAAGTAGGCGGTACATTCGTACAGGCAGAATCTGAAGTAGCAGCAATCAACATGGTTTATGGCGCAGCAGCAGCAGGCGCACGTGTTCTGACAAGCTCTTCTTCTCCTGGGGTTGCACTGAAACAGGAAGGTATCGGTTATATCTCTAACGCAGGTCTGCCCGCAGTTATCATCAACATGATGCGTGGGGGCCCGGGTCTGGGTACAATTCAGCCCGGTCAGGCTGACTATAACATGGCTGTTAAAGGCGGCGCAAACGGTGACTACCACAACGTAGTACTGGCACCCGCATCCGTTCAGGAAGCAGTTAACATGGTTATGGAAGCTTTCGATATCGCTGATATGTATGGCATCCCCGTAATCGTTCTGGCTGACGGTCTGATTGGTCAGATGATGGAACCTGTAGAATTCAACTATGTTCGCAGAGAAGGTATCCCTGAAAAAACATGGGCTCTGACAGGTAAAGGCAAAGGCGAAAGACACAACATCAAAAACCTGGTTATCGATCCCGACGATTGTGAAGACTGGAACCATGAACACTTTGAAGTTTATGAAAAAGTTGAAGCAAACGAACAGGCTTGGGAAGAATACCTGCTGGATGATGCAGAATATGCTTTCGTTTCCTATGGTACAGCATCCAGAGTTGTAAGAACAGCTATCGGTTACCTGAGAGCTGAAGGTTACAAAGTTGGTATGCTCAGACCTAAAACACTGTGGCCTTTCCCTCAGAAAGCTTTCGATAAATGGAATGGTCAGATCAAAAAATATCTGGACGTAGAAATGTCCATGGGTCAGATGGTTCCCGACGTTGCTTATGCATGTAACGACAAAAACAAAGTAGCATTCCACGGCAGAACAGGCGGTAACGTACCTACTGTTGACGAAGTGGTTGCATTCGGTAAAGAAGTTATGGGAGGTGACAAATAATGGCAGTTGTATTCGAAAAAACAAAAGCGTTAACTGATGTCAAATTGCATTATTGTCCTGGTTGTGCACACGGTATTGTACATAGACTGGTAGCAGAAGTACTGGAAGAAATGGGCGAAGTTGAAAACACAATCGCTTGTGTACCCGTAGGTTGTGCAGTATTTGCAAACAACTACTTCAACTTTGATGCTATTCAGTGTGCACACGGTCGTGCTCCCGCAACAGCAACAGGTATCAAGAGAGTTCATCCTGACAAAATCGTTATGACATACCAGGGCGATGGTGACTTGGCTTCCATCGGTACTTGTGAAATCGTTCATGCAGCAGCTAGAGGCGAAAAAATCACAACAATCTTTATCAACAACGGTATTTACGGTATGACAGGCGGCCAGATGGCTCCTACAACACTGCCTGGCATGAAAGCTACAACAGCAAAGAACGGCCGTGATCCTAAGATCAACGGTAACCCTCTGCGCGTTTCCGAAATGCTGGCTACACTGACAGGTCCCGCTTACATCGAAAGAGTAAGTATTTCCACACCTGCACAGGTTACAGCTGCTAAGAAAGCAATCAGAAAAGCTTTCGAAATTCAGAAACAGGGTCTGGGCTTCACATTCATCGAAGTTGTTTCCAGCTGCCCTACAAACTGGGGCTTGACACCCGTAAAAGCTATGGAATTCGTAAGAGAAAAAATGATCCCTTACTATCCTCTTGGCGTATTCAAAGACATCACAGCAGAGGAGGGCAAATAATATGAGTACATTTTCTTCTATCATTGCAGGTTTCGGTGGCCAGGGCTCTTTGCTGATGGGTAAAATCATGGCTTATTCCGGTATGCTGGATAACAAAGAAGTATCTTGGTGTCCTTCTTACGGCCCCGAAATGCGTGGCGGTACTGCAAACGTAAACGTAATCATCTCCGACGAAGGTATCGGTTCTCCCGTTATCACAAAAGACGCTGACTGCGTTGTAGCTCTGAACCAGCCTTCCCTGGATAAATTTGCACATGTTGTAAAAGAAGGCGGCTCTCTGGTTATCAATGCTGACCTTTGCACAGCAGATCATCTGGATATTAAAGAAGGCGTAAAAGTATATTCTGTTCCTGCTAACAGAATCGCAACAGACGCTTTCGGCGGCTCCAAACTGGCTAACCTGGTAATGCTGGGTGCAGTTGTTTGCGCAACAGGCGCAATCAAAGTAGAAGGCATGGACGACACATTCGCTCATGTATTCGAAGGTGGTAAAGCTAAATTTATCCCCGACAACAAAAAAGCATTTGAACTTGGTTTCAACTATGCAAAAGAAAACTGCTAATTTCAGTTAACTGAAAGTGCATATCACCCCCGCATTGGGTTTTCCCGGTGCGGGGGTTCTTTTATAAAAAAAGATTTCTTCCCTATGTGATTTATGGTATAATAGATTGAATACAAATGGGCACATATCGGATCGAACACAAGTTTCATTTTGTTTTGCCGAAAAGAAAGAGGGGAGGCAAATGGCTGTGAATAATAAAGTGAAAATTACAATCGATGGGAAATCCTTTACGTTAATGGGACCTGAAACAGAAGAACATATGATGCAGGTTGCCGGATACATCGATCAAAAGATGGCAGAAATCAGAAAAAATTCAAAAGCTGTGGCAATTGACAGCAGTTTGGCGTATATTTTGACTTCTATTAATGTGGCAAATGATTATTTCAAAGAAGTCAAGCAGCATTTGGAACAGGAAGAAAGCATGGAAGAACTGCGGCTGCAGGTTATGTCGGAAAAAGCAAAGACAGCAGAATTGCAGGAACAGATTGAACAGTTAGAACGGGACAAAAGAAGACTGGAACGGAAACTACAGGAGTATCAGGCGGAAGAAGAAGCTGCAAATGAGGGGCTCCATACTTCAAAAGTACGTCCCAGAAAAAGATAAAATATGACAAAATAGCAGGGGATTTTTGACGGGTGCAAAAAGAAAAAAACTGCTATTTTTCCTTTTGCATCAAAAAATTTGAAGAAAAAACAGATATACATTCGTTTCAAAGAGAAAGGGGAAAAGATATGCCTTTTAGAAAAAAACCAGAACTGCTGGCGCCTGCGGGGTCCATGGAAAGCCTGAAGGCTGCTGTGCAGAATGGCTGTGACGCCGTTTATTTAGGCGGAAAATTATTCAGCGCCAGACAATATGCGGGAAATTTTTCTCTGGAAGAATTGGAAGAAGCTTGTGACTATTGTCATCTGCGTGGCGTGAAGGTATATGTTACAGTAAATACAGTTTATAAAGATAAGGAACTGCCGGAATTCATCCAGTTTATCGGAAAACTGCATCGTATGGGCGTAGATGCGCTGATCATGCAGGATGCTGGGGCTGCAAAACTGGTGCGGGAACATTACCCCGATTTCCCTCTCCATGCCAGCACACAGATGACATCCAATTCTTTGGCAGACGTGAATTACTGGTACGAACAGGGCTTTGACAAAGTGGTTTTGAGCAGAGAACTGACTTTGCCGGAAATCCGTCATATCACAGAACAGACAGGTGCGGAAGTGGAAACTTTCGTTCATGGTGCGCTCTGCGTTTGTTATTCTGGTCAGTGTATCATGAGTAGTATGCTGGGCGGCAGAAGTGGCAACCGTGGACGTTGTGCCCAGACATGCCGACTGCCTTATACGCTGTACTGTGGATATGATAAAGTGGCAGAAGGTCATCTGCTTTCTCCCAAAGATATTGCGACAGTTTCTATTTTGCCAGAACTCATCGAAGCGGGCATTGCTTCTTTGAAAATCGAAGGCCGTATGAAAAATCCGGAATATGTGGCAGGTGTCACACGGATTTATCGAAAATATATTGACATGTACTTCGAAGATCCGGAACATTATGAAGTTTCTCTGGATGATATGAAAGAACTGACACAGTTGTTCAACCGCGGCGGTTTTACAGAAGGGTATTATACTTCTCGTGGCGGTCTGGATATGATGAGTGTGGAACGTCCCAAAACTTGGGGCTTAAAAGTGGGGATTGTGGATAAATACCTGCCTCAGCACAAAAAAGTGGTTATCCGTACCAGAGAGCCGCTGGTTCCTGGCGATGGTATCGAAGTTTGGACCAGTCGCGGCCCTCATGTAGGCTGTCAGGTGACAAAACATTCCAAAGCAGGGGAAGTGATCACCCTGACACTGGAAGGGGACATTGAGAAAAACGACGTGGTTTATCGTACCTATGGCAAGGCCCTCAACGATGCTTTGCAGAAAACATGGGAAAAAGAAACCAGAAAACTGCCAATTTATGGTGTTTTAAAGGCAAGAAAAGGAGAACCACTGGCACTGCAGTTGTGGGATAATATGGGCAGCAGCGTGTATGTAACTGGCGAGGTAGTACAGGAAGCCAGCAACCAGCCCACTGCTGTGGAAAAACTGCGTCAGCAGATTGAAAAAATGGGTGCAACCCCCTTTGCGCTGGCAGATCTGGATGTGCAGGCAGACGAAAATATTTATGTAGGCATCAGCAACTTGAACCAGCTTCGTCGTGATGCGGCAGAAGCATTGGAACAGGCAATGCTGAAAAAGACCAAACGGAAAAACGCAGAACGAGGAGAAGCACCTCGTCAGGCAAGAGAACCACGTCTGCTGAAAAAGAAACTTTATGTGCTGGTAAGCAATCTGGAACAGCTGGATGCGGCTGTGAAACAAAAAGGCGTGGAACGGATTTATGTTGAATCTACCATGGAGCTGGAAGAACATCTGGCAAATGTCATTGAAAAATGTCATCGCTATGGTGTGGCATGTTATGCGGCACTGCCTCGTGTAGACCGGGAACGTCCGGAAGACGAAAGCAGATTGCAGCGTTTTCTGGAAAGCGATCTGGATGGTTTCCTGGTGCGTTCCGCAGGTCAGCTTGGCACAGTGAAAAATTCCGGTAAGAAAATCACAGCAGATTATAATCTGAATGTGGTGAACCGGGAAGCGGTGCTGTTCTGGCAGGAACAGGGGGCAGACAATGTATGTCTTTCTGTGGAAAATAATCTGCAGGAAATTCGTGCAATGGCAGACAGTTCCTGTGAAATGGTGGTTTATGGCTATCTGCCTTTGATGACAACACAGCAGTGTCCCATTGGGAATTTTGCTGGAGAAAAACACAGCGGTCAGTACTGTAAGAAACGCTGGAATCAGGATTTATATTTCCTGCGTGACAGAAAAGGTGAAAAATTCCCGCTGATGACAGACTGTGAACGTTGTGTATGTTCCATTTTGAATGGGAAACCCCTGTTTGCATTGAAGTTTTATGATGAAGTGCTGGATAACGCAGTGGGGAGCGTTCGCCTGAACTTTACAAAGGAAGGTCCGGCAAGGGTGGAACGTATTGTTCGGGCTTATGCCGAAATGACAAAAGACACTGCACATTGCAGTGCGGAAACAAGAGCCCTTTTGCAGCAGATGAGCGAAAAAGGCAGTACAAAAGGGCATTTCTTCCGTGGAGTGGAGTGAGGATATGTTTGATTTGATTATTATGTTGAGCAGATATCTGTTCGTCATCTATATCGGACTGTATCTGTGGGAAGCCATTGTATATATCGCATACGAGCAGGGCGGCTATCTGGGCAGCCCTTATCGGGCGGTATCTGTGCAGCGCAGATTGGTTGTGCTGATGCATCTGACGGCATTCCTGATTTTGTCCTATAATCGGGACACTTATCTTTTTGACTGGCAGGCATTGCTTTTCGGTGCCATATCGCTGGTGTTTCTGTTGGTAGCCATTCAGCTGCTGGATCGGTTTTATTATGAAGGCTGTCCATTGATTTGGACAGGGATGCTGTTTCTGATGGATGTCAGCCTCATCATGCTTCAGCGAGTAGATCCAGCGTTGGCTCATAAACAGCTGGTATGGATGGCTCTTGGTCTGGCCGGCATGTTGGCATTGCCGTCTATTTTGCGGCTGATTCCCAGATTTGAAATTTTTGAGTGGGCATACATCATCGTTTGTTATGGACTGCTGCTGTTCACACAGATTTTTGGTGTGGAACACGGCGGTTCCCAGAACTGGCTGGAAATCGGCAGCATCAGCTTCCAGCCTTCTGAACTTGCAAAGTTCCTGTTTATATTCTATCTGGCAAGTGTTTTCAGAAAACGTGTGGAATTGCGGGAACTGCTCATTACGGGCGGCTTGAGTGCAGGCGTGGTTATTTTGCTGGTACTGCAGAAAGACCTGGGCAGCGCCCTGATCTTCTTTATGACCTTTATGACGATGCTGTACATCGCTACATCTAATGAAGTGCTGTTCTTGCTTGGTATGGGGGCAGCCAGCTTTGCAGCTACCATTGCCTATAAACTGTTTTCTCATGTACAGGTGCGTGTGGCAGCATGGCGTGACCCTTGGGCAGACATTGACCATGGGGGTTATCAGATCGTTACTTCTTTGTTTGCCATTACCACATACGGACTTTTCGGCAGCGGATTGACAAAAGGTATGCCAGTCAGCATCCCCGTTGTAGAAAGTGACTGTATTTTTGCGGCAATCTGCGAGGAATTCGGTGCGCTCTTTGGCGCAGGCATCATTTGTATTTTTATTATGTTGTTATATCGTGGAATCCGTATCACACTGGACTGCACCAGAAGATATTACAGTCTGCTGGCAGTAGGCTTTACAGCCATGATTGCTTTTCAGGCATTTGTCATCATCGGCGGCGTTATCAAACTGATTCCTCTGACTGGGGTTACACTGCCTCTGGTCAGCTACGGCGGTACTTCCGTACTGGTGAGCCTGATGATGTTCGGTATTTTGCAGTGGGTTTGCGTATATTGCGAACAGCATAGCCAGGCTGCGGCAGAACCTGTGCAGCAGCATTATGTAGAAAGGAGATACGCCGATGAATAATATGAAAAAAAGCGTCAGACGGATCTTCTGGCTCCTGGCACTTTGCTTTTTTCTGCTGCTAGGGTATCTTGGTAAGTTGGTAATTGTAGATCGTGCGGAAATATCTGGCAACTCTTATAATATCCGTCTGCGTAACGACGAGGAAGGCATCCAGAGAGGTGATATTCTGGATCGGAACGGAGAAGTGCTGGCAACCAGTACGTTACAGGAAGATGGCAGTTATCTGCGGGAATATCCCAGAGGACGTATGGCTGCCCACGTAACGGGATATAGTAGTGTAGGGAAAACCGGTGTGGAAGCGGCTTATAACTTTGAATTGATGTCCGTCCATCAGGAATTACTCCAGCGTTTGTCTGGTTTGATGGAAGGGAAAGATCCCAAAGGCAATGATGTGGTACTGACACTGGATATGGATATCCAAAGTGCGGCAGGGGATTTGCTGGGCAGTACAAAAGGTGCTGTTGTGGTTATGGAACCTTCCACAGGACGTATTTTGGCAATGCAGGCATATCCTGACTTTGACCCTAACACCGTTTCCGGCGATTGGGATTATCTGACTACAGATGAAGATAGTCCTCTCGTAAACCGCGCAACCCAAGGCTTGTATCCTCCCGGGTCCACATTCAAGATCATTACTGCCCTTGCGGCAATGGAATATGTGCCCGATTGGGAGAGCTTTACTTATGATTGTACAGGCGAAGCGGAATTTGAAAACAAGGTCATCCATTGTTACAATAACAAAGCCCATGGCACTGTGGATATGGAAGAAGCTATGGCAGAATCCTGTAACTGTTATTTTGCAGCTCTTGCAGAAAAAATCGGGGCAGGAAACCTGAGCAAAGTTATGAAGGAATGCGGCATTCTTTCTGATTATGGTTTCGCGTTGGCACATAGTCAGAGCGTCATGTCACTGAATAAAGATTCTTCAGAAAGTGAATTGGTGGAAACATCCATTGGTCAGGGGAAAACAAGCGTTTCTCCTTTGTATATGGCAATGATGATTTCCGCAGTGGCAAACGACGGCATTATGATGCGTCCGTATATTGTTGACCACATTCAATATGCAAATGGAGAAATCGGTGATACAACCGTGCCGGAAAAACTCATGGAAATTTGTTCTCCTACAGAAACGAGCCAGCTGAATGATTTGCTGGTAGGTGTTGTGGACCATGGTACAGGTACAGCTGCTCAGATCAGCGGCGTAACTGTTGCCGGCAAAACAGGTACAGCAGAAAATGCTACAGGCAAAGACCATTCTTGGTTTGTAGGCTATGCACCGGCGGAGGACCCGAAAGTTTCTGTAGCGGTTGTGATTGAAAATTCTGATTACGGCAAGGCAACACCTATTGCAGGAGAAGTTTTGGAAGTGGCATTGGAAAAATTGGCAGAATAAGGGGGAAGCCATGGAAATCAAGCTGGATTTATCAAAAGAATATGCCATTGCTTTAGAAGGCGGCGGCGCAAAAGGCGCTTATGAAATTGGAGTATGGCAGGCCTTTGAGGAAGCAGGGGTAAAATACTGTGCTGTTTCCGGTTCTTCCGTCGGTGCTTTGAATGGGGCGCTGATGGCAATGCGTGATCTGGATAAAGCGGTGCATCTTTGGGAAAATCTGACCTTTTCTCAGATTATTGATGTAGACGATGTACAGATGAAAGCTTTTTTTGATAAAGAAATGCGTTGGAATGAATGGCCGTCTTTTTTGCTGGATATGGCGAAAGTCATCAAGAATCGTGGCTTTGATGCAGAACCGCTGCGGAATCTTTTGGAAGAAGTGGTGGATGAAGAGAAAATCCGTCAGTCAGATGTCAAATTCTATTTAGTCACATATTCTTTGACAGATAAAAAAGAATTGGATTTGGAAGCGGCTGCACTGCCAAAAGGTACCATCCATGATATGTTGCTGGCCAGTGCTTATTTCCCCGCGTTCAAACGGGAGCCATTAAGCGGAAAGTTCTATGCAGATGGCAGCATCAAAAACGTGGTGCCTTTGAACAGCCTGGTGAAAAGAGGCTACAAAGATATTATTGTCATCCGTATCTTTGGCGTTGGATATGAAAAAAAGGTGAAGATACCAGAAGGTGTGAACGTCACTGTAGTGGCACCAAGGGAAAAACTTGGCGGCATCCTGCAGTTTGACGGAGAACAGACCAAAAAAGATATGACACTGGGATATTTTGACGGCATGAGGCTGCTTTATGGTCTGGAAGGAGAAAAATATTATATCGACAGAAAATGGAGCGAAGAAAAAGCCTATGCCATGCTGCGAGCGATGATCCAGTGGGAAAATGTTAACGGGAAACAGCTGTTAAACCTGCGGGAGATCAATGAGGAGATTTTGCCAAAAATGGCGAAACGTCTGCATGTAAAAGGCGGTTATTATGAACTGTGTCTGCGGATGCTGGAAGAAAAAGCGGAAGTGTTCGGAATTACACCTTTTGTCATTCGAACAGAAGAAGAACTGCTGTGGGAGATTGCCCAGATGAAAAAAAATAAATGAAATGGAAAAGCGAAAGAATCTGTTTCTGGATTCTTTCGCTTTTTTGTTTTTGTGAAAGAAATGGTCATATTGCGATTTATGTGGAAGGGGATTTTTGCAGATTATTTAACAAATTCTAGTGATTTAGGAGGATTTGGAATACAAATAATTCGTATACAAAGCAATTTTGTATGGGGAGTGTATACATTCAGAAATTTCCGTTGTTTGTAAAAATGTTGAGATTCCTCTGCTGTTTTGCTAAAAATTAAAGAAGATTTTAAAAAAATCACACGAATTTTTACAAAAAGTGGAAGGGAAAAATAGGAAAGAGGACTAAATTGTATACAGAATCCAGCGTTTTTGCAGGTATGTCGTTTTTTTGTTTGATTTTTGAAAAAATATAATAAATTTTTAACAATATGGTTGCAATCAAAAAGTAAAGATGTTATAATCAAGACAAATGCAGGGAGTGAAATAAGTCATCTGCATTGCAAAACGACGAAAACTTATATGTAAATATAGGTTTTTTGTAATGTGATTGCTGGCGCAGTCACGAAGTTGCTCATCAAACGGGGAAGAGCAATGGTTGACAAAAAAATTACATTTCATTTTGTTTTTATCGCATGGTCAAATATATAGATCAAAGGAGGACAAAACATGTACACAATGGGTGTTGACGTTGGTTCCGCTTCTTCCAAGGTTGTAATCCTGAAAGACGGGAAAGACGTTGTGGCCGCAGAAGTTGTTCAGGTCGGAACAGGTTCTTCGGGTCCCCAGAGAGCTTTGGAACAGGCTTACAAAGTAAGTGGCCTGACCAGAGAAGACATCTCTTATTTGGTTGTAACCGGTTATGGCAGATTCGCTTTTGAAGGCGCTGACAAACAGATCAGCGAAATCAGCTGTCATGCAAAAGGTATTTATCACTTGATACCCACTGCACGCACCATCATTGATATCGGCGGTCAGGATGCGAAAGCAATCAGACTGGACAGCAAAGGTGGCATTCGGCAGTTTTTTATGAATGATAAATGTGCAGCTGGAACCGGACGATTTTTAGAGATGATGGCGAGAACAATGGAAATGGATCTGGACCAGATGAGTGAAGCAGGACTTACATACAAAGAAGATATCACAATCTCCAGTATGTGCACGGTATTTGCAGAATCAGAAGTCGTATCCTTGATCGCGCAGAACAAAGAAACCGATGACATTGTTCACGGATTAAATAAAGCCGTTGCATCCAAAACAGCAGCTCTTGCAAAACGAGTTGGAGGAGAAGAACGCTATATGATGACAGGTGGTGTATCTAAGAATAAAGGTCTGGTAAAGACACTGGAAGAAAAACTTGGAACAACTCTTGTGATCAGTGATAAAGCTCAGTTATGCGGGGCACTTGGAGCAGCCTTATTTGCAATGGATATGGTTCAGAAGTAACAAAAGTATGCTATGATAAAGAAAAATAGCTTTGAGAGAAAAGAGTGAATCATAGATGAAAGAATACTACCGAATCGGTGAGACGGCAAGTCTGATGGGAATTACAACCCAGACTTTGCGGTTTTACGATAAGATCGGACTCGTGAAACCGATAAAGATCGATCCAAGAATCGGATATCGTTATTATGCATATGAACAATTTCATTTTATCGACAGGATCAAATATTTACAAAGTCTTGGAATGCCGCTTGATGATATCAAAGAAGTCATGCTTAGTAAGAAAGTCGAGCGGTTACTTCCATTTCTTGACCAGCAGAAGAAAGTCTTAGAAGAAGAAGAAAAAAAGATCCGTCATCAGATCG
>OGEZ01001410.1_pt1 | contig 12001 bp, 16 predicted proteins | sample 1570831 | NCBI WGS metagenome assembly OGEZ01 (sample SAMEA2582059, study PRJEB24529) | metagenome | biome: Human gut stool | place: China | collected 2011
CCCAGCTCCTTGGCAAGCCTGTCTTTTTCCGCTTCCAGTCTGTCGGCAATGTCCAAAGCCGCTGCATACAACGAATCTTTGTCGTCGTTGCTCAAGTGTTCGAAATTGTGCTCAGGCTCCGGTTGGGCGGCTAGTGCATCTGCTTCGGCAAAAGCCTCCGCATCAATCACGAGATCGAAACTCTGGGTTTCAGGATCGGTCTCAAAGCTCAAAGTCATGTCTGACTCCAAATCGGACCCCAACGAAACTATAAGCAGCGATGGCGAGCGATTTCGGTCATTGAACTTCAACGGTGCGCTTGTCTGTTTCTCCGCTTCGAGCAAGAGTCGCTTGACCTGCCGATTGTGTTTGATGTCCAGAAGAACTGTGTTCTGTGTGCACAAAGCCAAAAGACGAGGAATCGCAAACGCAACCGCTTGTTCTTTCTCTTGGCGAGAAATCGATTCTGGATAGAAGGCTTGCTTTTTTATTAACTGTGGATTTTCTTTGCTGAATTGCTTCCACAAATCAGTTGCAATCTCTTCGTTCACAATTGACTCGGCGTAGCTTTGTCCCTCCTTGAGCGACAAGCGAACCACAATTGGTTTCATATTAGCGGCCAGAAATACGAGATTGAGCAGCAGACCATGATTTGGTTCAAAGTCAACATAAGCAAAGAAACCTGAAATAGCTGTTTGATTGATTTTGCGCGACGGAGTGGCAATGTAAACGCACCAATCGGGCAAATTGGCAAGCACCTTGTAATGAATCGGTGACGAGAGCGGCACAAAAACATCGCCAAAAACTTCCTCAAGCCCAGATTCAATGACGTAAATGCGTGCCGACAATCCCCACAGCAAAGCTGCATAAACAATCTCAAGGGTTTCCACTACGCGCTCATCGAAGTCGCGTGAAAAAACAACTCTTTTGGAAGTTCCAAAGTGATTTCCATAAAACCCCTGTAAAAAGCCGACGTAGGGAAAAAGGCACGACTTTGACCACTGGGCGTAGTAACTTTTCGTCAACTCGCATCGCCTTCCGTAGGCTTCGATGGTCGAATAACGTGCCAAACCGCAGGTAGCAGTCTTTTTCACCTTCAAGATGAACCTGGCAATGGCATTGAGCTTTTGAACAACTTCAGTTTTGCAATTGACCGGCTCTTCTTCAACTTCAGCATCAAGGTTCGCACCCGAAGGTCCCGGGAACCCCTCTTGCGCTTTAAACAGGGAAAATTCGTAGTCGGAAGCGAATTGCTTGTCCACCAGAGAAGCCAGTTTTGTTTTGCGAATAGTCACCGTTTCTACCTTTTTTTCCCACATTGAGCAGACTGAAAACTACTGTCCGACAGTCTGCTCAAAAATACCTGTCCTTTTGTGTCCTACTTCCTGATGGGCGTTCTTGGCCCCCTTAAGCATCCAGTTATTCGCAATCATTGCTCTGGGGATCAAAAGTCCTTCCGGTGCAGCCTCAAAAGCGACCTCTACGCAGTCATTGCGACCAAATGCACGCAGATAGCAGGCCGCGTTCAGAGCAGGCGTGAAGCTAGAGTTGGAAATAAAGTCGAGCCACTGCTGCACTTCGGCGTCTTTGAGCCGCCACCAGCTGGGAAGCGCGCAGGCCGACTTCATCGGTCAACCGACCGTATGGCAGCGGCAATTCCGACCACAACCGGGATTTGCCGTCAAAAAATTGTTTGTCCAAGCGACCGGCTCGCTTCACAATCCGGAAGCCGTTGTCGAAAACGAGCAGTTGTTCAAGGTATTCGGGCGGCATACCGTATTTCCAACGAATCGCCCCCGCCACTCCCCCGACATTGAGGGGCAGCCAAGCCAAAAAGTCCTTGACTTCGATTTCCACGTACCCTCTTGTTCGGCACACAAACCGTGTCCCCTGCCAGTCGTTTCTGGCTCGACAAATGCGGGGCACATACAGCGGTTCGCCTTCAAACTTCGACAACACCAAAAAAAAGTGGTGAAACTCGCTGTACGGCGGCGTCCATCGTTCGTGCGAATTGCCGAACTGATCAACATAGGCCATTCCCTGCCAAGGAACCTCGTAGCTCCACAGCGGCAACTCACGTTCCTCGCAGACAACAGGTTCAAAAGACGAACACAATTGGACCTTTCCGACGCAAACTTCCGTGCGCGGAATTGTGAGTCCGCCGGGAGCTGCGCTGAAACATACCCTCAGCGGGCTGTTGTCCGGAACAACACGGCGCGTGTAGTCCAGCCAAGGCCCGAAAGAGCCGTAAGAGATCCGATCGAGCCAGTGTTGCACCGTACTGTGTACAAGCGCCCAGATTTCCAGAGCCGGCATCGGTTTGAAGTTGTCAAATCGCGAAGCAAGATTTCGCCTCGTTCGCCGTTTTTTGATAACAATCTCTTCCTTCAAAGCAGGATTGTTCGTCTGTTCCGGGGGTTTTTCCTCCTGGACAACCTCTGTCGGAGACGGAACAGGAATATGAAGCCCCTTGTCCCGGATGTCGGTTCTGGCTCTATCCAGAGCATTCTGCAGCTTCTGCATCGCGGCATCATCTGTCATCGCCACCCCCCCCCGATTTCAAACACGTCTCGTTGAGAATCCCTTGCGACAACACCAGCATTTTTTCGCAGTCCTCTGCGATCACCCTTTGGTATCTCTTCAGATATTTCGCTTCAAGGACATCATCGTTGTCCTTCTTTTCGCAGTGCTTCAGATATGCGTTGAAGGCGTCGATCGTCCAACGCATGTCAGCAATATGCTTGATCAGCATGGCGACAAGCATCTCCGAAGTGGTAAACGCTGATTTTCGTTTCATGGCAAATTGGCGCGGGAACCCCTGCATTCATGCCGGGGAGGTAGCGCCACCTCCTTACCAAGTTGATTAAACCTTGCTATTGAGTATCCATATCCGTCAGCTCTCCGATGAAAGCTATGTCCATAGCATTCAATTGATGCTCCTTGTATGGGATGGGTTATTGATTCATGTCCGAAGCATCCGACGGGCTGCCTTCGGCCAAATGCTTGAAAAGGTCAAACACTTCCCAAGCGTGTTCAATAACCACTTCGTCTTCCAGGGCATCTGCTTCAACGACAGCGTTGTGTACCCAGGTGTGGAAGCGCTGCAAAAGAGCTTTGGAAGCCGTTTTTGAAAAATCGACCGTATTGCCATGCCGTGTTTGCAAGGAAGCTTCCAAAAACGAGAGCAAATGAGCGGCGGAATCACAGACCTCTTCTGAAGCGCTCGAGGTGGCGTGATAGCGCATCTCGTCCAGAAGGTTCCGTATCTGCACATAGGCCCGGGAAGCAATCTGATAATCGACGGTCTGCGCATCGGGCTTCACATGTGCTGCCACCTGATCGCGGCTTCGCTCGAGCGTATTGAGTGCGTAGAAAGCAGCGACCACTAGCGTGCGGTCTGCGAACTCAGTCCCGTCCAGAGCCATTCGAAGTCGGCTGCAAACGCTGTTGAGGTCGTCAAGGGGAACGAAAACGCCTTTCGGCTCAAACCCCGGCTTGTCTTCGGGTTTCAGGAACGAGACCATGTCACGGGTTACTCTCGTAATCTGAAAACTCGTGCCGCAGGTCGGACAAACGCCGCTTTGCAAAGTGAGATTTCGCTTCGCATCGGCAATCATCGCCACTGCTCCTGCAGCAAACCCCCGACCACCTTTATTGCGGAGTTCGGTATCGACGCGCACGAGGCGACCTTCGATTTCAAATGACCTGAGTCTTTTCGGAATCGGCATTTGTATTTCCTCTTGTTATCACGGATAGTCTGAAGTCTCTTTCACGAGCAATAGTTCTCCGTGGCCTAAATTCGGCTCTCTCTTTTTATGCCTTTGCGCCAGGCGGCCACTGCCATTGCCACCGCCAGCAGGATTGCAAGTGGAACGACGGCAAACGCCAGAAAAACAAGAATGTCCAACACGTCGGCAAGCAGGTTTTGCATGGTTCAGAAATCCGGCTACTTGTCTTGCGAGAGACGTTTGCGCACAGCGTCGGCCACCATCTCAAAGGTCTGGTGGCGCATTCGAACGGCTTGCAAAAGCGCAAGATTGGCCGTCGCCAGAGCGTCCAGCTCTCGGGTCTCATAAGCTTCGTCCGGGATGTCCGTGATGTCCGGTCCCTCACCCAAAGCGCGATTGATTTCGTCGTTGATCACGGAAATGCGGGCGATTGCCTGTTCGTTGTCTTCAAACATTTTCAACTCCCTATTGCAGATACTGTTTTGCTTCAATGACTTTGAAAACCGATTCGATCGCCGCATAGTCATCAATCACAAAAATCCGAACAACAACGACAAGCAAACCTGCGGCGGCTACTATTCCCAAAGCCCTGATCCAATCAGTCTTCATTTGGAAATGGCCGAACAACACCAGTGCGAACCACACGATCATTCCCAGCAGGCTTGCCTTCAACATGGCGGCCTTCACTTCCAAAAAGAATTCAAAGCGAACAAGATTCGTCCCGGAAAAAATCCCGTTGCCCAATGCTTGTGCGATTTCCGGATAGCCGGAACTCAAGCGCCTGATCTGATCGGTCGTGTAAGACGAGTGAACGGCAGCAAATGCATCTCCCACCATCAGGAAATGCAGCAGCCACAGCACTGCCGGAGTGATCACAAGCACCAGCGTCCAGCTCACGAGTGCCAAACCGACAGATTTTTTGGTCGGCTTCATCGAAAAGCCGATAACCGCCAAAAACAAAGGAACGCAACAAAGGACAACTTTGCAAAGGTCGACGTATCGCATGTAGTCGGTCACGTCGCCTGCGGTAAAGAGGCCCATCTCGACGCCGGACTTGAGCGCACCGGGGTCGGAAGCAAAACCCGTCGAAGCAAGCATCGACAAAAGAAGAACGGCAAAGGTTGCCCATGTGTTTAGTCTTGTGAAAACCATTTTCAATGTCTGATCGGTTATGCGGTTAATTCGAAATCGGCGCGTTCGGCCTTGAAAAACACCATCCAGTAGGTCTGTCCCCCGCCCTTTTTGTTCGACGGTCTGCGGTTTCCAAAAAGCGGAGGCACAGGCAGCGCTCTGAGCACATCTTCAAGTTCAATTTGATCGGTGTTCCACTTGAAAATGAGCGTTCCGTTGCCCTTCAAAACTCGCCAGCACTCGCTGAAACCCTGATAGATGAATCTGAGCGGATTGGGCGGCAGCGTCCCGTAGGACTGCGCCATGAAGCTGTCGGCCCCTGCACTGACCAAATGAGGCGGGTCAAAAACCACAAGAGCAAAGGATTCGTCTTCAAAAGGCAAATCCGTCACATCGAGCGTTAAGTCGGGATTTACATTGAGAACGCGTCCGTCGCTTTGCACGTAAGACTTGTCCCGTATGTCTCCGTAAAGCACAACGGGAGCGTCCTTGGCGAAGTAAAACTTCTTCGCGCCGCAGCAGGGGTCGAAAACAGGAGGCAGGCTCTTTGTCATTTTCCGTCAAAATCCTCAACCCTGTACTGTGCAGGCAATTCCGGGAGTTCAGCCCAAGCGACTACCTTGCACATGGGATAAATTTCCTTCAGTCCTTGCCAAGCATTTTTGGACCAGCTCAGAGTGCCAATGCTGAAGACGGGATGTTCGTGCCATCTGCTGGAGCAATGAAGCGTGACGAGATAGGCTTTGTGATCCTCCGACGGTGTTTCGTCCGGGAAATCGTGCCAAGTAACGGCTTCTTTCTTGCCGAGTTCGTGCATCTCGTCCAACAAGGGCAAGAGTTGATCGACCAAGCTTGAGTAGACCGGGTAGGAAATCACTCCGAGGCGAGTTAAGCCTTTGATGATTACATCGACCTCGGATTTGATTTGCTCTTTTGACGCAATCTCTGAAATTCCCCAATCCATAGCTCACTCCTTCATTAATAATTGCCTGGAGCGACTTGACAGCACAAGAGGCCATTGCGTCTCCACATATCCACCACGCGTTGGCGATCGTCGAAAACGAGGAAGACATCTATCCCCTCGGCTTTGAGCTGATCAAGAATCTCTTGCTTGACGATTTCGTCGAAACGAAAGTCTCCTTCCTTACGCATCAGGAGGCGGTGGTTGTAGATGTCGAGCTTTTGCTCCAACCAGCGCTCTGTAATCTCTCGGTACCTCTCCGGTCGGCCGGAACAAAAAATGATTTCGACCGGAAATTTCCGAAGGTAAATGGCGTTGCTGATGCACTGCAAGAGAAATCCGACGGGTTCGATCACGCTGTCGTTGCCCATTCCTTCATAAAAAGCATCCCAGCCCTTAGGAGATTGCTCGAGGAAGTGCCGCCGATGGCTCGCGTCAGCAAGCGTGCCGTCAATGTCGAAGAGGATCGCCTTCATTTTTAAACCTGTTTTGGTTAGTTTGAACGGGACTCTGATTCACTGTGAAGGGCCGGCATTTGATCCGTTACACCCCAACGAAGTTCGTCTTTGCGGATCGCCGCACCAAAGGCACGTTCAATGCATCTCAGGTGACGTTGAACTGCTTGGATATGCTCTTGAACCGTCTCCAGTCCGGGCAATGTCTGCAAGCCCATATCTTTGATGTCGCACTCCATCGTGTCGGCCTTGTCGACCATCTTTTGCGCTTTTTCGTGCATGTAGAACAAAACGCGGCGACGGATCGACGGGGTTTGCTTTTCAATGTCGCAGGTCATGTCACTCTTCCTCATCAAGCAATTTGGTTTGAACGCCTCGGGTATCATCGAACACCGGATCAATGAGCGTTTTGTCAACCTTTCGCAGTCCTCGGTAGCAGCCGCGGATAAACAGACAGTTGGATCGAACGAGACGCATCAGGAAATCGGGGTCTGAAAAACGACCAAATGTGTGCTTTTGAGCAGCCTTTGCTACGACGACTCGATACGGATTAATTCCGCCCCATTCGTTTAGAGTCAGGTAGCCGATGTCCGGAAAATTCAGTTCGATCTCGCTGCGGATGGCCTCCAGCGTCTCCGGATCTGCGGCAAAGTAAAACCTTGAGCAATACGGCAGGTAGTCCTTCCACTTCGTGTCGGCTCTGTAATCCTCTTTGCTCGATTTCACTTCCACAATGACAGCTTCAAAGCGATTGCTTATCGCGTAGATGTCGGCCCTCAGATGCTGCGTGCCGTCGAGGATTACTTCGAAAAACGGCCAGAAACCTTCCTTGGACAAATGCATTGCGCTGCCAAGCTTGAGCGCATTGACTCGCTCTGTCTTTGTACGGGCTGTTAATGCGGGCTTTTTTTGATCGACAAACATTAGAACCCCGCTTACAAGCAAAAATGCAGACCGACGGCTGCAACTGTTGCCGTTGCACCAAGTGCCGCCAAACGCTTGTACCTTCGGCACTCCCGATGAAGATGCCTGTTATCCTTGAGCAACGCCATAAAGAACACCCTCTGCATAAAGTCCTGTGAATACCGAAGCAGTTCGTGTGCCGCCCAAATCACATCTTCGGCTTTGTCGTCATCGTTCACCGCTGCGTCGCTTTCAAGGAACGCTTCGAGAAAGGCCAAGATTGAAAAATTCCTCTGCAAAGGATCTGTGCAGGTATTCTCGCGGTTCGCAATACGTTTGAGAACCGACCTCGTTTTGGAATCGAGATCCGGCAACCGCTCGGTCTCATGCGAGTGGCTGGCAAAGAACCAAATACGTCTGCCGGTCTCCGCATCTGTGCCTGCGGCCGCAAAACAGCATTCCCAGTCAAAGCCTCTGTTCAAGCGCGGGCAAGCAATCAATGGCTGTACGTCAACGATGCTTTCGGGTTTTGCCTCCAAACAATCGCGGTCGTAGGGATGATCCAGAAACTCTTCAGTTCGCTTCAAGATGTTCGCTTGCCACTGAAGAAATTCGTCTAGCGTGTTGAATTTCGGCTTGGCGTCATCTGGCCTCCAGACACCGGCAAAAGCCCTTGCTTCGTCGGCCAAATCAAGAATCTCACGCGTTCCTTCATATTGGCAATCCAAATTTTCCAGGGGCTTCTGCATGTCTTAATCCTTCTTTCTCACTTGAATCGAGTCTTTAATGTCCTGCTGCGTTCTAGCCATTAAGTTATGCGCCATTTCGGCGGCTTCCTGCCTGGCAATAGCCTCTTTGGATTTGTCAATGACGGTCCGGTATTGGCAGAAACAGCAGAAAGTGGCAGAGAAAGGAGACAACGCCTTCCAATAGAAGCGATTGCAAATATGGCAATAATCCAGGCGGAAGTTGTGTGCGCTCGTGCGTTTGGTTCCCAAGTCGGTTTTGCCGCCCATCGACCAGATAAAAGCGATGTCGAAGAAGTTTTCCAGGATAAGCTGATTGACTTTGAACCCGGGCAAGCAGTTGATCTTTGACGCAACGACGATTTCGCATGTAAGTCTCCAGGCATGCAGCAAAGATTTGCGATCCACCTTTCCGCTGCCGCTTGCCCCGACCAACAGCACGTACTGCATAAAGAAAATCGACAAAATAAGACGAGCGGGGATTGTTGCCCCTTGCCTCAGTGAGGTGATCCTTCCCTCCCAGACAAGCGTTCTAGTCTTTATGTTTCGCACCAGGTTGTAGGAGCAGCCCATCAGCTTGGAAACCGTCGTTGCGGTCATGCCGGCCTTGAGTAAATTGCTGATCGACTGTCTGAGAAGCGGATTGTTTTCGTCAACGTCGCCGCCGATCAGCTCGAAGCAGTGTTGTGTTTCTTCTTCCAAGCTTGTAACCCAGAAAAGATCGAACTCTCCGGTCGGTCCGGGTTCAAACTTCAGGATGTTCGAGTTCATATCAATTCCTTCGCAAACTTTTTGATTTCGTCAGTCGGAAGTCCGTCGGATATGCAGCGCATGGTCTTTTTGAACTTCGCAAAGCTAAGTTGCAATTTCCTGATGGCCGGCGGCTGGTTGCAAGTAAGCGCGTGGTAGATGTCCGAGAGATCTTTCTCTTCACACGTAAGCCTCAGGCCGTGCATCTTGAAGTCGGAAAAGCAAAATTCGTTCAACTCCATCGTGGAGCTGTGGTGCAGCTTCAAAATGATCGACATCGGAAGGTGGAAGATGCTTTTGCAGGCTGTGGGCGATTGTTTGGCAACATCGCGCACGGCACCCCAGTAAAGCAATGAAAATTTCGCGCCGAGTTCGTTAATGCCGAATTCCTGAGTCTTATCGTCCCAGCGACGCGAGTTTCCCCACAGCGAGTGAAATTGATCCTCGGTGAGCGTCGTTTTGAACGAGCAAACGGCGTTTTCCGTCAGAGCGTCCAAAAAGGCAATGTGCAGCCGGATGTCCTCAGGTCTGTCGCTTGAAAGCGTCAGCAGCGCTTCGGTTTTGGGTTTGAGCTTGATATAAGGTGGGAAAACCCTTTGAACAGGGCTGATCAGGCGAACGTTGTTAATTGATGGAATTCCATCCGGCAGATTAGGGTTATTCCCCCCCCCCCCCCCGGGTTCCGCGAATCCTCGCTGGAAATCAGCGAAGCCGGACTTACCAATTCTTTTCCCTGCTTGGACGAAATGATGTAGCACAGCATGTGCCACAGCATCGAATCTGTGTAGCTGTAGTCGGAAATTACATCGCTTGCCGAAACCTGCGGCAGAGACTCAAAGAGAAAATCGCTTTGCATTTTTACTTTGACTCAAGTTTCTTCAACCGACTCCAAACCCTTAAAACATGTCTTGCGTACCACTCGCCTCTGTCCGGATCGAAGCTGTGATACGTTGCTATCGCTTTGATCGCGTCTTTTGGCGTCGCCCGCAGTCTTTCAGACAGAATAGCCGCTCCCGTTCTGACGTTTGTCAGAGGATCAAGCAGATCCGCCGGATTTTTGACCTGATGACCATGCCACCTCACATTGACTTGCATCAGTCCGACATCCACACTCGAGCCGCGTTTGAGAATCCGCGCAAGCTCTGCCTCAGCTTCTTTGCGGGTCTTGCCGTAAAAAGGCTTGTCGGAACGCAAAGTCCACGGGTAGGGACTGATTGTCTCCGACCCGTCTTCGGTATCCGCAGCACTTTCCACCAGCGCAACGCTGTAGAGCAGAACCGGATCAATGTCAAACTCGGCTCCGGCGGTCTCGTAAATGGTGCCGCTCAAATCGAAAGCAAATGCACGCGCACACATCACGGTTCCCGCCGCCAGCGACAAAAACAAGTGTTTCACAGGGTTCACTCGATTGATGATTGTTAACCAACAATTGAAGTTGACGCCAATCGTAGCTACTTCCCGAGAAACGCAATTGCGCTCAATTGCAAAATCCTGCAATTAGGTTATATCGCATCCGCAAAAAATGTGATAGTAAAACATGCACACGCATTACTGTAGCATTCTTTTTAGAGCGCGGCAAGCTGAAGAGCCATTATTTTCAGCTACCAAGATCCAAGAAAAATTCCGTCAATAAGGTTTTGTTTAACCGCTACTAGCGGTAGGAATTCTTTATCCCTGATGGCGGTAAAACGTGTTTTACGAACTGTCAAAGTGCTTGTCAAGATCTCTCTTGTCCTTGCCCTTTGCCTCGTTTCGATGAGTGCGTATTAGCGCTTAGGCGTCCTCGGGTGGGCAAGCACGCCCGAGGGTTACGTGCCCATCGGGAAGTTCATAAACTTGAAAAGCCTGAAGTGGCGAAAAAACACTGGCTGTTCATAGAGCAATTTGAACTCCTTAAGAGTTCTTTAACCGGTGAACTTCCGGTCAAAGAACTCTTAAGGAGTTCCGGCAAAGAAAGGCAACGACGGCCCCCTGTTGACTCAGCGTGGTGCGGCGCACTCTACCACAGACGACTTCTTCACGCATTGCTGGATAAATAGTCTCGCCTTGGCAGAGCAGAACCTTATCCGACGATTGATAAAACATGCTTTACACGCTTCCGCAGAAGATCAAATTTTTACGATTCTCCTGTTGCGTATGATCCTTGCATGTTTTACAATAGGTCGTGTTGGCAGGCAATCTGCCCCCATGCCGTTGGGTTTTATAGCTTAATATTTGTGTACTTTAGAGAATTTCAGGCATGACTGATAAGAACAAGAACAACTCTGCGCCGGATGCAGCCGGCGTCTCCAAGCCGCATCTTCGCGGAACCGTTGTCTTTTACAACAAGGACAAGGGGTTCGGCTTTATCCATACAGACGATAAGAAGGATTTCCATTTCGGACACCGTGCCTTCAGCGGCACCAAGTTGCCCGCAGCGGGAGATCTCGTGGAATTCACTGTCTCTCCCCGTCCCCCGAAGCCGGGGAAGTCTCCGAATGTCGAACACTTGGAAATTGTGGGTAAAGACAAAGATTTTTCTGACGGCAAGGAAGCCTGCCCACACTGCGGAAAGAAAGTCATTCCGCGAGTTTCTATGTTCAATTCAGCTCCCTATGCGTCTTACTGCCCTAGCTGTGGGAAACTCATCAAAATGTTCTACAGACCAGTAGAAGCACATTCGAATAAATGGGACTGGCTGAAACTAGCAGCAATCTTTGCAGTTATTGGTTTTATTTGGTTCTGTACTACGCAGTAAAAATGAGTATCGCCGTCAAGAGACGGCGAAACTTTTATCATCATTGATTATGTGCTGCCTTCAAGTTGTAGGCCGTGTTGAATTTGGTTAATGGAACCGCTGCGGCCTGATTGCCTGTGTAGGCAACTGCCGACAGGTGTTCCTTAACTGCTGCGGTTGTTTTATCAAGTTCCTTTTCTTGCTCAGGTGTGAGCTTTTGATCCCCCCAGCGTGCATGTTTAAGTTCTTCACGTACCTCAGACATATCGACATCGCGATAATTCCAATAGCTCTGAGCCATATACGAAACTGCTTTCTCTTGTGCAGAAGTTAAACCAGTAATCGTCTGACGTTGCTCACCTCCCAAGAGGTAGTCGTCTTTTTGGGTCGGAGATGAACCCTTGTCAAGGAATAATCGGCTAATAACATTGCCAGCCCCATCTTTCATAATGGCTTGAGCAACTTTGTCACGCCAATCAAACTGACTTGCATCGTTCAGATCTCTCCATGCTTGACGTTGGGCTTCAGCACGGACTGATCCTTCCATCGCACGACCGGCTTTGTCTACCTTCTTTAATCCATCGACATTCTTTTTCGAAAGGTCCTGCCGGGCCGACTTCTCATTGACTTCC
>OGEZ01001414.1_pt1 | contig 11981 bp, 10 predicted proteins | sample 1570831 | NCBI WGS metagenome assembly OGEZ01 (sample SAMEA2582059, study PRJEB24529) | metagenome | biome: Human gut stool | place: China | collected 2011
TAAGACAGGCCCGTTTCAGGGAATCCTCGAAAGCCTGCGAATGGGGCATGACCGCTATGTATTCCATGTATTTCCTATAGAAATCGTACAGCACCCTTACGGGTGCTGAATTTTGCGTCGGAAACTCTAGCTACGCGGCACGCTGCGGTTAAACATAGTTGGGGCGGTTTCACAGTCCTGGTTATTGCCGGATAGTCTGCAGCTTGTAGCTGCATGGCTTCGTCCCGCTAAATTCCCATTATCATAAAAAACAGACTATGGCTAGTTATGTACCTCGCATTGGTGTATTTGCCCGCTGTCGCGCAACAATAGGTAATACAATACATGCGACTGTTCATCGAAATGGATTTTGCTCACCGGATTCTCGCTCAAGTTGTCCATCAGCCGGGTGGTTTCTTCCGTTTCCGTATTTACCCGGAATACGCCTTCGCGGCCCGCCACGATGAATGTTCCTTCTTGCGAAGCAGCCTCTATCAGGTAGGGGGCAGCGACCAGTTTCTCAAAGCGTGCCGTCACGTCCGCAGGCTTTGCAAGCGAGGCGTTCCATTGCCATATCCGTGCCTGCGTCTTGCCTGCTTCCGTATACGTGGTGCTGTAAATTGCGTTTCCTCCGGGAGTTGCAGACAATGAAATGATGTTCCCGTCCTGTTTGCCCGTCTCAATCTGCTTTTTGCTGCCCTTGCCCAAATCCATGCAAGCAAGCGTGTGCATGCCTGCGAGGTATACCGTTTGCCGGGTGGCGCTCATATGCAAGAGGGGAGCTGGGGAGATGGTTGCCTGTCGCACCATCTCACTGCAAGTTTGTGTCGAGGGCGAATAGGCTAAGAGGTTTCCTTGCTTCTCGAACAGCAGTTGCCCGTCCGGGAGGAATGTCAAGCCATGCGATGCCTCCGTTGGCGCATTGCCGGACATTTCCGTCGAGTCTACCACAAATTCCTTTTGCGAAGAAAGGTTCTTTACTACGATCTTGGACATTTTGTCCTTGTTCCATTGCTTGTAAGCAAGATACTTCCCGTCCGGCGACACATCGAATAGCCAGATATAATCTACCTGGGTCAGAAACGGATTCTGAGCATTTGCCTTCGGATTTGCTCCCAGCAGGCAAATGATGACTGCTAAAAAAATTCTTACCATGTGATTCATTATACTATTCAGTTATTCCTTGTTCAACAACAAAATATGTTCTCATAGCAACGGTTGCATCATGAGTAGAGCATTAAAAATGACCTGTGCCTATTCGCCATCCAAATACCCGGTACTTATAAAATTCACGTTGTTGTATGCGTATTTGTAAGCATCAAACATGATGTTTGCTTCCTCGGAATAATCGTTTTTTACGGAGTCGTAAAAATCGGCGAATTGTTTTTCCAGGTCTTTTGAGCGAGTGATGTTGGACCAATAGAAAAACCAGAATTGGAATCTATGTCCGATGCGTAAGCTGGACAAGTAGTTGAAAATGGCTTTTCGTGTGTCAGTTTGGTTCAATAACTGTCTAACCATGCTTTTTAAATAATTGGGAGCGTCTGCGTCAATCTCTGCTCCTATGCACAAGTCTATTGCTCTTTTGCAATACTCATCTGCTGATATGGCCGTTAGCTTGTTGCTGAAAGCATTCACGAATTTGTGCGATGTGGAATACAAAGTTGGCGGGACATTGTTGCGGGTGTATTGAAAAGTTGCGATATATTGCATCCAAGTCTTAGGAAAGGCATCGAAGTACTCGCGCTGGCTGTCCGCATCCTCCTTCTTCATCAGGGCTTCGTAGGCGGCATTCAGTCGTACAGTGTCTACCATAACATACGCACTCTGCTGCGCTTTCGCTGAAAGCGACAAAGCAAATGCTGCAAAGAATAATAACAAAGGTCTCATAGATGTGATTGTTTATGGGTTATTTAATTGTGATTGTAATTCCATCGCTGCCATACTTGTCTAAGAAATCATTCAGATTTTATGAAACAACTAAATTTTCATTTTTTCATCTGCTTTTTGCAAGTAACGCTTCTTTTATCCGTGCCGGAGTGCCCATGTGCTCAAAGAAATCTGTCACCTGTTTTTTCTCCATGGTAGAGAATGTGGTAGGCATCAGTTTCTCTATTTCTGCCAAGGACAGTTCGATGCCGTTCACGAAATATTTGTTAGTAACGTAGTTGATGAATGATTCCAAAGTCGGTTTGCTTTTCAGCATGTCTTCGAACAGCTGGAGCGACTAGGTATATGCTTCGGATGCTTCACCGTTTCTTCCGTTCTTCAGCAATATGTTATCTTTCCCTAAGTAGTAATACGGATTACGTTTGTCCACATATTGTTCTGCGTCAAGAATGGTCTGCAAGGCTTCTTCCGAACACTTCAAAGACTCCAGGATGTCGGCTTTGTTGCCGTAAGCGTTTACCAGCGACGGGTCTATGGCAATTGCTTCGTCCAAAAGTTTAAGAGCCGTTTCCAAAGAATCCGAATGCATGCTCATGCGTTCCGTCCTGTTGTTTTTGGCAAGGGCCTTCGGAGAATAACTGTTTTGAGCCGCCAATAAAGAAGCGCAAAAAGCAAAAATGATGGTAATTGCATAAGTTTTCATTGTGCTCAAATTTTGATTAGCCATTACTAAAATAGTCGATTAATATCTTACAAATCTGCAACTGTGGTTTATTGCAGATGGGTATTAGTTTCTTTAAAGTATGCCGTACGGGTAGCCTTCCCTACGTTGCTAATCATGTAGTGTCCATCAACCTGCTCCACCGTCAAAGGTATCTGTATGACTCGTTTGGCATACTCGTCTTGATAAATTACCGCATAATTGTTTCCTCGTATATGGACTACTCTTATACTCTCTATGCCGTCCATGCTTGCATCTTGCGCGCAGATAAGGGCATCTGTTCCGCTTTCCTGCGACATCTTCTTTGCCTGCTCCATTGCTTTTGGGGTAAGACAGGCCCGTTTCAGGGAATCCTCGAAAGCCTGCGAATGGGGCATGACCGCCATGTATTCCATATATTTCCTATAGAAATCGTACAGCATCCTTACGGGTGCTGAAGCTTCCTCCGGACTTTCAACTGTACTTCTTGTTTGTACCGTTTGTCCTTGCGAAGCAGATGCGAGGAATAGAATCAAAAACAAGAGTAAGAACTTCGTTTTCATAATTGGTGTTTTTAAGTTGGACAAATGATTTTTTATAACTTCTTATAGTTAGCTTATATAACATAAAAGAAGCATTCTGCTATGGAAACTCTATAATATTGGATTAAAAATTCTGATAATTAATCTTTTATTTAATTCAATCTAAACTCATTTTTAACGTCTTAATATCGTATATTCCGTATTTGGATTTTCACGGTAAGCAGGTCCTCCATACATGTCTCGTTGTACAAAATCCGAAATCCAATATTGTCCATTATACATAGCGACATGCCCGTGTTGATGTCCTTCTATTGCTTCAAAAACTACGATGTCTCCAGCCTGAGGAACATATACCCCGGATGTTATAGAAGAACTCACGGTATAAAAGCCTCGTTCTTGTAGCCATGTATCATAATCACACGCATCTATTGGATGACCATTTGTTAATAATCCACCAGCTTCCAGTGCCTGTCGTATAGCTTTTGCGCATTGCTGGGTTGAGGTTGATTGCGCATGAGAAGTTAAATATGATACAGTTTCATTCACATTATATCCTCCATCGCTTATTTTTCCTCCATCAGGCCCTATTACTCCTAAGCCTTCAACATATCCACCATTCCATAAGCCGCTGGCCATCATAGCTAAATATTCTTGATAGGTGTAAGTTTGAGAACCATACAGTCCGCTTGGGGGCATTGTCCCTCCTATGTATGTACGTTGCTCTGTTTCATTGATGATCGGCATTATTTTAGCCAACTCATCCAAACTTTTTCTAGTAATTTTTTTCATGACAATTATGTTTTAAATGTTAGACATATGTTACTTCATTGTAACCTTTTGATAAATTTCCAAAGTCTTTTTTACCATTGTATTCAGACAAAACTTTTCCTCGTAAAGTTTGCGGGCATTTTGTCCCAATGTCATCCGCAATAAAGGACTATTGGTCAATCGCTTGATTTGTTCTTTTAGCCGAATAGTATTCACCGACAGTCCTTCTGTTTCCGAAAAATCAACCGGTACTTTCAATGCATTTACTTCATCGGCAAACATTTCGTCCAAGCCGTCAATTCCTGTAGTAACTATTGGCAGGGCGAACATGGCCATCTCAATGGCTACATAGCTGCACTGTTCCTGCAAAGAAGCTATGACTCCCGCGTCGCACGTCTGGTAGTATTCTTTCAATTCTGCCAAGGAAATTCTTCCTACAAAATCTGCTTCTACATCTGCATATTCCTTTCGTAGTGTTTCTAAGTAATTGCTTTGTCCTCTTCCTGCTACAGTCAACGACAAGCAGTAGCCTTCTGCCTGAAGCATTCTTAGTGCCTGTAAAATGTATGTAAGGCCTTTGGAAGGAGATATAGAGCCGACATACAATAAGCGAAATGGTACTCGCTGATTATCATTGTGTCTGCAAGCGTTATCATTCAGATTCAGGTCGGGCATTCCATTGTATATTACAGAAACGTTTGCATTCTCACCCAGCAGAGACGTTATGAAACGATGTCCGTTTTCGGTGACGCAAACGATATGGTCTGCTTCCTCATAGGCTTTCAGTTCGTTATGGCAGGACATTGCCATGCTTGCCTTTTGTTGTTGCATTCCGTCAATGCAGAATTGTTTGTAGAGCCGGTTGAAGCGCTGCCTGTCTCTATTATACAATCCTTTCCAAGGAATGCAGTGCAGGTGAGTTACAATGCGGCAATTTGGAACCTGCTTTTTCACCAATAGAGCAAAGTCAATCAAATTCAGCGTATGTAAGTGCAAAATATGCCACCCATCGTCAACAAATACTTGTTTTATAAGACCGAATGCCAGTTTGTTGTACTGTTCCATCCAGAAAGGTTCGTTCATTGTACCGTCCGGATGTTGCGGGAGTGGTATTATGACTTGTCTTTTGCCTTCCGGCAGTTCTTTTATTGATACGAACGTTACGCGCGGACTGAATTGGAACACGATGCGGCAAACACGGACGGAAGTATAGTGGCGTAGTCCTTCTTGAAGTACGTGTAAATAGCGGCTTACTCCTGTTGTATCTTCCGTGCTGTTTATGTCCAGCAAGTATACATTCATCTGTTTCATAATCCATCGTTATAAAGGTCGTAATACATCGTTTCTTTTTCTTCCGGTAGCATCGTTCACAGCCCACAATATCAGGCGGGATACTCCGTATTGGTAGCCGGCATAAAAGGTAGAGGCTGGTATATGAGTTGTTAGATAATCTTCCCAATATTCCGCATCTGCATTGCTGAAACACATCTGCATTTCTTCTGCTTTTAGCCAATAAGGCTGTTCGTGCAGCGGTCGGAACAAAAAATCTACTTGTGTGGCAAGAGTAGACTTTTGCCATTCAAATTTAGATACAGAAATCTCCAAATGCGACCGGGCTTGTGCTTGCAAATCATCGATGAATGCTTGTTCGGCAACCTTTCTAATGTCATAGCCAATATGATACATATGCTCTTGAGATTCACAGGCATGTGCATATGCGTATAACGACATCCACTCATCCGGTTGGAGTGATAACTTGTGGCAATAAAGTGACAGGGAGAGGTATTGTTTGAAAAGAATTAACCAATGTGTCTTTTCTTCGGCAGAAGCGTTTGTCCGCGATGCTTGCTGCAGCAGTTCTTCCAACATGCGTCTGAACAGCTTGTCTTCCAATTCCCGGATTTCCAATTTGTTTGTCCATTTAGAATAATGGTGCAGGAAATAAATGACGGAATAAAGACTGCGTTTGCCGATTTCTTCGCATTGTCCTTGTTGCTTGCCTGCCTGCTGGCAAATAGTCAAAGCCTGCTTGCCAAACACATCTTCAAACTCGGCCTCTATAAAACCGTTTTCCAATAGATACAGTACGGCATACCCAATGCCCGACAACCCGTTTTCGAAGCCAATATCTTGAGTTCTGACCAATAGAGCTTCTTGCAACAGTTGGCTGGCTTGTTCTTCTAGATATTCGTCTGCAAGCACGCGGGAAGCCTCGAACAATGCCAAGGACATGCCGGCTTTGCCATTGTAAAGTCCGCTTAACCCCACAGTACATGCGTTGAGTGCTACGTAATAGCTCATCTTCGCAAGAATCTCTTTATTGATGCAATATGGTTTCATAGATAGATTTCCTCTAAGTTCTTTTTCTCTTTGAAATCATACAGTGCCATTCCCCGCAACCTATAGTAAGCTGCATAGGTGTCCCGCATGGCTGAATAGAATTGTAGCATCGTTTCGTGTTGTTTTTGTAATGCGTCAGTCAATTCGTACACAGATACGTGCCCCAGTGCAAAACTTTTGATGGCTAACTGGTACTGTTCGCGTGACAATTGATAAGCGCGTTCAGACAATTGCCATAAACCGACAGAATGATTATAGTTGTCGGTGCATTCTTCTATCTCATCGCGGAACTTGCGAATTGTGTTTTCTATCTCAAGGTTACGTGCCTGATAGGTGTTGCGGGCTATCTTCCGTTTATTTCGGTTGATGCCCCATTGCCAGATAGGAATTTGGAAACTGAGAGTAACCGTTTGCAACTTGTTGGCATGGCGGTAAGCGTCTGTAAAATTTTCGGCATATTGGTTGATGCCATAATTCAGGCTGAGATTACCATTGAAGCGCGTTTCCATTTTGGCATTGAAAAAATCTTTTTCTGCCTCCAGTCTGTTCACTTCTTGTTCTGTCAACGTGGGATTATTCTGCTTCACGTAATATTCCACCTCTTGACGTTCGATCAAAGAAGGTAGGTCGAAGTCAGGCAAAATTAGTCTACCGTTGTTTCTTTCAAGTCCTAAATATGTGCAAAGAGCCCGGAAAGATTCTTCATACTGTTTCCGTGCCAGTCTGTAGTTAAGTTGCAATTCAATTGTTTGCAGTTCCACTTGCCGGTAGTCATATTCAGTGATATGTCCATGGGTTAATTTAGTCTTGGCAATAGAAAGCAAGGTGTCGTTTGCAGCACTGTTGAGCAATGTCAGTTCACTTTCCAGCTGATGAGATAAAGCTATGAAAAATAACTCCAATGCTTCCTCTTGGATTTTAGAAATCTTGGAGCAATATTTCTTTATGGAGATGCTATGTTCCGCTTCTTGCATTTTTTTATCGAAAAGGAACAATTTGCGGCCTCCCCATAGTTGCTGGGAATAGCTAACAAAGAAAGGAGAAGTTGTGAAGCTGTGCCGCTTGTCGGAAAATTCATTTAGGTAGCTTAAATTTGTACCGATTTGGAGGCTTCCCCCTGTAAACCCGATACGTTGGCTGATTGTGATGCCTGCCGAGCTGCTGTTGGCATAATCTTCTACCGATGAATAACTTCCGTCCTCCGGACTTTGAAGCAGGCGCAATGAACGATTGAAAGCTACTGGGTTGAAGGAAAAAGAAACGGAAGGCAGGAGACCTTTCCGATAATTTTCATATTGAAGCAGATCATTCTGATGTTCTTTTTGTTCTATTTGTGCAACAGGCGATTGTAAAACATACACGTGCAATACCTCATTCAATCTTAAGGTGGATAATTCTTGCGCTGTTAATTGGCTTGGAAACAACAGGCACAAAAAAAACAGATATAATGCACCGCCTTTCATAAGGTGTTGTAGATGTTTATAGTTATATCATAAAGATAAATCAAAAAAGTGAATAATGGGATATTTCCATGTTAATTATAATAAAATGATTGTGAAAATATGCGTTGTCAGTCTGTCTTAAGATTTATTCTTTTCTGCTTGAGGGATATTTTGAGCTATTTTCTCGCTTTATAGGCTAGTAGAGAGCTATGGTGGCAGAAAGCAAGAAAATAGCTCAAATAGATAGCTACAGAAGGTTGAATGGAAGGTGATAACATGAATTTAGTCCAGTTCTATCGGACTATAATGTTTGGATGCTGAAATAAGCCTCAAAATCTGCACAGTATGTTCTATGTGGCTGAGGACGGTATACAAGGACTAACTGTAGCTTGTGTGGCCACCAGTTGATAGTATAATCCTTTTTTCTCCATTAAAGTCTGATGATTTCCTATTTCCGCAATATATCCTTGGTTTAGGACAACGATTTGATCAGCATGTTGTATTGTACTTAACCGATGTGCAATCACTACCACGGTTCGTTGCTTGAAAGCATTGTTTAAAGCTTCTACGATTTTCCGTTCATTCATCACGTCTAATGAATTGGTCGCTTCGTCTAAAAATAAGAACTCTGGGTCTTGGTAAAGTGCACGTGCTATTAGTAATCGCTGTTTTTGTCCACCGCTTAATCCACGCCCTGTTTCTCCTATCATAGTTTCAAATCCTTTAGGCATGTTGTTGATTTCTTCTTCCAATTGTGCCGTACGGCATACTTCACGCAAGCGCTCATAGTCAATGTGGTCATCATCCAACACTATATTGTTCAAAATCGTATCGCTAAAAATTTTTCCATCCTGCATCACTACCCCGCACAAATCTCTCCATTGCCGCAAGTTGATGGCTGTAACATTCATACCCCCCATTTTTATCTCTCCGTGAGTGGGTTTATAAAGTCGAACCAATAATTTCAGCAATGTTGATTTTCCGCTTCCGCTACCTCCCACAATAGCTGTTACTTTTTTTTCTGGGATGCGTAAGAAGACATTTCGCAGGACCATAAAGCCATTCGGAGTATATTGGAAGAAAACATTCTCCAGCGTGATGTCTTTTTTCTCCGGCATGACGGTTGTTGAGCCGATGGAGAGTAATTCTTCTTCATCTTCCAATTCGCGTATTTCGTTAATGCGCAAAAAACTGATCTTGGCATATTGGGCTGAAACTACGAAATTAATGAATTGTATCAATGGGCCGTTCAACATACCTAAAATGAATTGTGTGGATATCATGACACCAAATGTGATTTCTCCATTAATGACGGCTACGGCGCAATAAAATACAATGGCCATATTTTTCATTCCTTCAATGAATTGTGCACCAAGATTTTGTGCGTTGGTCACGGTCAGTACCTTCTTATTTACATGATACAATCTTGCTTGTATCTCTTCCCATTTCCAACGACGGTATTTTTCATAATTGAATATCTTGATGTCTTGAATGGCGGATACTGTTTCTACCCAATAACTTTGGTTTTTGGAGAGCAATTCAAAATATTCCCAATCTAATTTTTTGCGGATAGATAAGAATAGTAACACCCAAACGATGTAACATACAGATCCTGCTAAAAAGATGTAGAAGATATTTGTATTGTAAACCAACAATATGATTGCAAAGATAACAAACGTTAGTGAAGAAAATATTAAAGCCAGCGAATTATTCATGATAAAACTGCGAATACGTTCATGATCTTGTGCGCGTTGCAGGATATCGCCCAGCAGTTTATTTTCAAAGAATGTTACCGGCAATTTCATCAACTTAATCAAATAATCAGATATCAAAGCAATGTTCACTCGCGAAGTAATATGTAGAAGCACCCAGTCGCGTAGTACATTGAATGCCATGACACTTGCCAGTATGCAAATGTTGCCGAATAACACCATGTGAATGAAGTTCACGTCCGAGGTTTTAATTCCTACATCGATGACAGCCTTCGATATGAAAGGAAGGACTGCTTGCAATAAAGTAACCACTAACATGATACCTAAGACCAGGCCGAACTGTTTTTTATATGGGAAAAAGTATCTCAGTATGCCGCTAAAGGTAGATTTGCGTTGCGTCTTTTCAGCTTCGCTTTTTTGGAAGTCCACAGTCGGCTCTACGGCAAGCAATACACCGTTTTCTTCTCCCTTGGGATACCATCCTTTGCGAAATTCTTCGTGGGTGTATTTTACACGTCCTTTGGCTGGGTCGGATATCCAAATATATTTCTTATCTGCATTATACACTACCACAAAATGGTTCTCATTCCAAAACACAATGGCAGGTAGTGGCACTTTCGATACAACGTCGTTTAATGTACATTTAATGGCAAGAGTGCGTAGTCCGATGCTTTCAGCTCCAGTGCTAATATCTAGCAAAGAGACACCTTCTTTTGTAATTCCGCAGCGGTCCCGCAAGTATTGTAGGGAGTAATAACGTCCGAAATACTTGGCTATAATTTTCAACGATGCTGGTCCGCAGTCTTGCGAGTCCATCTGATATTCTACTGGAAACCTTTTCCATCTCATATTTACTTTTCTCCTATTGACCGAAGATTATCGAATAAACGTTCTATTAATCTTTTTCGTTTTGTTATGATTTCTACTGTACCTTTGCTTTCAAAATCCAATGGAAGTGTCTTGCCAAAATTGCTGACCAATCCATCAGGGAATACGATTTCCACCAAATATACATCGATTATGTTATTGTTGGTTTCCATCTTGTTAGTCAAACGCGAGATAGAATGCACCTTGCCTTTCAGCATTCCGTATTCTTCGTAAGGATAATTGTTTATTTTTACATTGGCAGTTTGTCCTTCTTTTACTTTTCCTGCCCCATATGAAGCGATCATGACTTCTCCTACTATATCGTTTCGGGTTGGTATGACGGTAAACAGTTCTTGTCCGGCTTGTACGAAGCTGTTGTCTTTCCAGAAATCCAAGTACTCCACCTCACCTGTAATCGGGGCTATTTCCATATATTTTTCTTTCCATACGCTGATGGCGTTGGACAGTACATTTTGTTGGGCTACCAGTTCGGCAAAGGCTTTTTCTTTGTTTTCTTGTTCTTCCAGTAATGTGCGTTGTATTTCTATTTGACTTTGTCTGATTTCAGATTGTTTTATTAAACAGTTGCTTTCCAATGCTAGCAATGTTTCTTGCAAAGACAAGTAGTTGGATTCTTTTTCCAAATACTCTTGTTGGCTGATGCCTTTGGCTGCATACAAGATGCTGTCTTTTTCCAAACGTTTGCCCATTGCTTCCAACACCTGTTTTTTTAAAGCAATCTCCTTGTGCAAATTGTCTTCAATTTCTTTGTCTATTTCAATTTGCTGTTGTAGGCTTATGCGCATCGTGGCGTACAAATCTGAGGTGAGTAGTTGCCTATATTGTTTATACGATATATAAAACGAATTATATGCCGTGCTTACATCACCCAGTAGCAGGCTATCCGGTAGCGGGTAATTTGCTTCGTGGTCGGCATAAAGGTTAAAAAGCAAAGCTTCTACTTGCAACACATGATGATAATCAGCTCCACTCTCGATGAATGCAATTACTTCGTTCTTCTTTACTGATTGTCTGTTTTTTACCAGTAATTGCATACGTCCACTGTTGTTTGCTACTAATCTGACAGGTGCTTTGGTTGCTGTTACAGAAACTTCTCCTTCTACCGTATCTGGGTATTTAATCCAGAAACTCAATAAAATAACGATTCCAATCAAACTTCCTACGCACAGAGCAAACCATTTGACCCATTGGGTAGGCATACGGTCTATAATGGCTTGTACTTCTTCGGAGTAGTTTGACATGGAGTCCTCTTTATTTTCCTTCTGCATCATATCTTCACTCTTTATAGCCTAATTCAACGTGGATCCGATATAAGAATCTGAAAATTAGAAATATAACAATAAAAGCATTGCATTTATAGTGTCCAAATACAACATTAAAGTAATTGCCACTATATCCTCAAAGGCTAAAGTTACAAAAATTTATTACATGACAATGATTTTTGCAAAAAATTTGCCAGAGTACGCACGGCTCTTTCATTTAAAATAATCTCCATAATCCTTGTTATTCTCCGAAAACCATTATTTTTGCGCACAGCGATGCAGGAAGCACCGCTTCCGGTGTTTCTTTTTATCGTTCATATAAAATTTTTTTGTAGGCGGAAATCCAATGCGACAGAGGTCGTTTTTTTGATTTCCGCCTTAATTTTCGCTACGCGAAAATACAATTTATTTTGCTGATATGCAACATTTTGCGTGTTTAATGTATTAAAAAGAAACAT
>OGEZ01001421.1_pt1 | contig 11928 bp, 9 predicted proteins | sample 1570831 | NCBI WGS metagenome assembly OGEZ01 (sample SAMEA2582059, study PRJEB24529) | metagenome | biome: Human gut stool | place: China | collected 2011
TCCATGACACAGGTGACGCACGTCCCCGGCGTGTCCAGAGGCCGCCCAGCCAGCAGAGTCTCCGACGGGTTGGGCACCTGGGTCAGACCGCTGTCAGCCATCTCAAAAACGCCGATCTCATTGGTAGCACCAAAACGATTTTTTGCCGCCCGTAGGATGCGGTAGGACATGTGGGGCTCCCCTTCAAAGTAGAGCACACAGTCCACCATGTGCTCCAGCACCTTGGGACAGCTGCATGAGGGCCATGGTACACTCCTTCACCTGGGCAACGCTGCCCGGGGCACTGGTGTTCTCCCCGTGGTACATGGTCTGGATGGAGTCCACGATGAGCACATCGGGCCGTAGCTCGGCCACCGATTCCATGATGTCCTCCAGGTCAGTCTCGGCCAGCAGGTAGAGTTCATCACTCCCTACACCCAGGCGGTCGGCCCGGAGTTTGATCTGCCGCTCCGACTCCTCGCCGGAGACGTAGAGCACCTTGGAGCTCTGGCACAGGCTCTGGCAGATCTGGAGCATCAGGGTGGACTTGCCGATGCCCGGCGCGCCGCCCACCAGCACCAGAGAGCCCTTCACGGCTCCTCCGCCCAGCACCCGGTCCAGCTCTCCCATTCCGGTGGGAAAGCGCAGCTCGTCGGTGGTCTCCACCTGGGCGATGGGCTTGGGACGGTTCACCGCCACCCCCAGGCCGCTGCCCACCGAGCGCACCGGTCCCTTTTTGGAGGCCTTCTCCGCCGGGCGCTCCACAATCGTATTCCATGCCCCGCAGGCCGGGCACTTACCCTGCCACTTGGGGGTCTCATTTCCACATTCGGTACAGTAGTACAGGATCTTCTCTTTCATGACAGCCTCCCTTTGCCCTCTGATTGTACCAGACTTTCGGGGCAAAGTAAACAGAAAACGCCCCGCCTGGAGAGTCAGGCGGGGCAAGTTTCTATCCTTTACATCTCAATCAGTTCATACTCCCGGGAGCCCAGGCCAATCTTGGCTGCGTGCTCCAGGCAGCTCTTCCACTCCGACTCAGGGGTGGAGTTGGTGAAGTGGTCGTGGTGGTCGTGGAAGTTGGGGTCGGCCAGATGCTTGGCCAGCTGGCTGCCCGGCATGGGCTGAGCAGCCAGGCAGGCATCCACGCAGGCCTGATCCAGGGCCAGGGGGTCAAAGGAGGCGAACATGCCGATGTTGGGCAGAATGGGAATGTCGTTCTCCCCGTGGCAGTCACAGTTGGGAGACACATCCACCACCAGAGAGATATGGAAGTTGGGACGGCCGTCCAGCACCGCCTTGGTATACTCAGCCATGCGGCAGTTCAAAGTGGAGTTGGCGTTGTCGTTGACAAAGTAGATGGCGTCAAAGTTGCAGGCACCAAGGCAGCGGCCGCAGCCTACGCAGTTGTTCTGATCCACGGTCATCTTCCGGGCTTCCTTGTCAAAGACCAGGCCGCCGTTGGCGCACTCCTTCTGGCAGCGGGTGCAGCCCCGGCACAGCTTGGGGTCGATCTGGGGCTTGCCGCTGGCGTGCTGCTCGGTCTTGCCGGCCCGGGAGCCGCAGCCCATGCCGATGTTCTTGATGGTGCCGCCAAATCCGGTCATCTCGTGGCCCTTGAAGTGGGTCAGGGAGATAAACACGTCGGCGTCCATCACAGCCCGGCCGATCTTGGCCTTCTCCACGTACTCACCGCCCACCACGGGCACCTCCACATCGTCGGTGCCCTTCAGACCGTCACCGATGAGGATGGGGCAGCCCACAGTCAGGGGCGTGAAGCCGTTCTGCCAGGCGCACTCCAGGTGCTCCAGGGCGTTTTTCCGGCTGCCGGGATACATGGTGTTGCAGTCGGTGAGGAAGGGCTTGCCGCCCAGCTCCTTCACCACGTCCACAACCGCACGGGCGTAGTTGGGACGCAGGTAGCTGATGTTGCCCAGCTCGCCGAAGTGCATCTTGATGGCGACAAACTTACCCTCCAGGTCCAGGTCGGCAATGCCGGCCCGCTTGATCAGCTTTTTCAGCTTGGTAGGCAGGCCGTCGCCGAAGGCCTCAGTATGAAAATCAGTAAAATAAACTTTGGATACGGACATGATGTTTCCCCTCACTCATATGTAGAATATCTTACTTATGCAAAGAAACTCGCTTTGCTTCCAGAATACCCGGGATGATGGCGCACAGGGAACCGGCCACGATCAGGATAATACCCACCAGCATGTTCTGGGAGATGATCTCGCCGTGAATCATCCAGGCCAGCACCGGCGCCAGAGCCGGCTTGAAGAAGTAGACCAGGGAGACCACACTGGCGGGTTGGTACTCCATGGCAAGGAAATAGCAGCAAAAGCCGATGCCCGCCACACCTACCGACACAAACAGCACATAGGGCAGGTTTTGCAGGGTGTACCCCGCGAAGATAGGGATGTTGGCAAACTCGCTGAGCCCAGCCCCGGTGAGCATCTGAGCCAGGGCGGGAATGTGGGACAGGAGAATGAACACCAGCAGAATCAGGCTGCCGAAGAAGAAGCTGAAGCAGGTGACCACTGCCCCGCCGTACTGGGCGCACTTGCGCTTGCCCATGACTCCGTAGAAGGAGAACAGAATGGTGGACAGCAGAGCCAGCCCTGTCCCCAACAGGTTCACCGAGGTCTGGAAGGGATTGATGATGGCGATGGTGCCCGCCACCTCCAGCACTAGGGCGGCAATATGCCGGGGTAAAATAGGCTCCTTCAGCAAAAAGAAGGCCAAAAAGGTGACAAATACCGGGTTGCAGCTAAAGAGCACCGCCGCCACCGACGAGCCGGCGTAGTTCACCGACACGTGGAGGATGGGCATACTCAGGGCGATGCCCAGGAGACCCAGCAGGGCGAAGTAGGCCACACTCTTGCCATCCAGCCGCTCTCCCCTCTTTTTCAGGGTGTGAAGGGCCAGGGGCAGCAGAATGAGGAAACCCACCGAAAACCGGCACAGAGTCAGCTGCATAGAGTTGAGCTGCCCAGAGATAAATTTCAGTACCACCTCATAGGAGGTGAACATGATGATGGTGACTACAATAAAAAAGTAACCTTTTTTTGCCCCCATGGCAGCCCCTTCTTCCTATTTTTTATATGGTTCAGTATAGCACATGTTACCAGGAGAAACAAGGTCACTCCATCAGGGCCAGAAATTCCTCCTGAGTCAGAACGGGCACGCCAAGCTCCTGGGCCTTGCGCAGCTTGGAACCGGCGGCCTCCCCGGCCACCACATAGGTGGTCTTTTTCGATACGGAACCCGCGGCCTTGCCGCCCCGGTCCTCGATCATCTTGGTGGCCTCGGCACGGGTAAAGCGGTCCAGCGTGCCGGTGAGCACAAAGGTCTTGCCGGCGAAGCGCTGGTCCTCCCCCTTCTGCTCGGCCTGCATGTTCACCCCGGCCTCCTTGAGGCGGGCGATGAGGTGCTGACTCTGGGGGCTGGCAAACCAGTCCACAATGCTCTGGGCGGTGATGGCGCCGATGTCGTCCACCTGGGTCAGCTCCTCCACTGTGGCCGACTGGAGGTTGTCCAGGGAGCCGAAGCGCTGGGCCAGGATCTTGCCCGCCTTCTGCCCCACCTGGCGGATGCCGAAGGCAAAGAGCAGCCGGGACAGATCCTGGCTCTTGGACTTCTCGATGGCGGAGAGCAGGTTCTGGGCGGATTTTTTGCCCATGCGTTCCAGCTCGGCCACGTCCTCCTCGCGGAGGAAATAGAGGTCACCGGGGGTCTTGACCAGCCCCGCTTTCACCAGGTTCTCCACCACCGCGATGCCAAGGCCCTCGATGTCCATGGCGTCCCGGCTGGCAAAGTGGGCCAGGTTGCGCAACAGCTGAGCGGGACACTCAGCTCCGGTACAGCGGATGTGGGCGCCGTCCTCATCCCGGGCCACCGGCGCGCCGCACTCGGGGCACACCTCCGGGAAGCGGTAGGGTACGGCGTCAACCGGCCGCTTTTCCATTACTACGGATAGTACTTCGGGGATAATTTCCCCTGCCTTGCGCACCAGCACGGTGTCGCCGATGCGGATGTCCTTTTCCGCGATAAAATCCTGGTTGTGGAGGGTGGCATTGGTCACCGTGGTGCCGGCCAGACGCACCGGCTCCAGCACCGCCTTGGGAGTGAGCACGCCGGTACGGCCTACTTGAATTACAATATCGGTAAGGCGGGAAGGCTTTACTTCCGGGGGATATTTATAGGCGGCGGCCCACCGGGGGAATTTCGCTGTGGAGCCCAAGGTCTGGCGCTGGGCCAGATCATCCACCTTGATGACCGCCCCGTCGATGTCGAAGGGGTAGTTCTCCCGGCCCTCTCCGATTGCCTGCACCTGTGCCACTGCCTCCTCAATGGAGGAGCAGATGACATGGGGAATCACCTTAAAGCCCTTGTCCGCCAGGTAGTTAATGCCCTCAGTGTGGCTGTGGAAGTCCTCGTTTTCCGCCCACTGGATGTTGAAGACCGCAATGTCCAGCCGACGCTGGGCGGCGATTTTCGGGTCCAGCTGCCGCAGGGAACCTGCGGCGGCGTTGCGGGGGTTGGCAAACAGGGCCTCTCCCCGCTTCTCCCGTTCCTCGTTGAGGGCGTGAAATACTTTTTTTGGCATATAGACCTCGCCCCGGACAATGAGAGTCCCAGGTACATCAGGGATAGACAAGGGAATAGACTTTATGGTCTTTAAATTCTCCGTCACGTCCTCGCCTACCAGGCCGTCGCCCCGGGTGGCCCCCCGGACAAACTGGCCGTCCTGGTACTCCAGAGCCACAGACAGGCCGTCCACCTTGGGCTCCACGGAGTAGCTTACCTTGGGCTCCACCCCACGTACCCGCTGGTCAAAGGCGCGCAGCTCGTCAAAGTCGAACACGTCCTGAAGGGACTCCAGAGGCACCCGGTGGGTGACCTGGGTGAAGGACTCCAGGGCCTTGCCACCCACCCGCTGGGTGGGCGAGTCGGGGGTGACCAGTTCGGGGTGTGCCCCCTCCAACTCCTCCAGACGGCGCAGCTTATGGTCGTAGTCGTAGTCGGACATGGTGGGGTCGTCCTTGACGTAGTATTCGAAGTTTGCCTGGTTCAGCTCTTTGCGCAGTTCCAGGATCTCTTGTGCGTCTGACATGGGTTCCTCCCTTTCTTCATTGCCCGGCGTCCAGATAGGCCTGGGGTACTTGGCCTACGATCACCGTCTCGGCCACGCACAGCTCGGTCTCGCTCACCGTCTCCACCGCCCCGCCGGGCAGCATCAGGGTCAGAGGTACGGTCAGCTTCAGGCAGATGCGGTGGAGGGTCTGGTTGACCCCGGCGGAGATGAACTCACTGAAAAATTCCCCGTCCACCGTGCCCACCGTCATGGCGTGGACCTTTAAGGTGGGGCCTAAGCCCCAAAGAATATCCAGATCCACCAGACTGCCCAGAGGCACCTGGATCTGGGACACGTCCACCCCCTCCAGGGCCTCCAGCACATCGGCCACCAGCTGAGCCCGCAGGAGATTCAGGGCAGCCATGTCGGTGGTCAGGGCGGTGATGGTGCCGCTGCTGTCCCGCTGGATGGTGACAAAGTCATCATAGCTCACCCCGCGCTGGGCCAGGTCCTCCACCACCGTCTCCTCGGCCACGGCGGTGATGGCATTCTGGGCCTGAGCCTGGGCGGCCAGTACCACCATGGGGCGCAGCCGGGCCTCCAGGACGGCGGTACATACCAATACCACAACCGCGGCCACGCCCAGGGTGACCATCCAGGGGGCAAGCTGTTTTCCTTGTCGTCTATTATGCCGCAAACGGTAGCGCACCATACAGCGGCGAATTTCCCGGCGCATCCCAACACCCCCTCAGGGCAGGGTATGCGCCGGGAAGCTTGACTTATTCGCGCTCGCCCAGCAGCTCCTCCACCGCCAGCAGCACGCCCAGCCGGCCGGACTCAAAGGTCAGGCCGCCCTGGAGGTAGACGGTGTAGGGCTCCCGCATGGGGGCATCGGCGGACAGCTCGATGGACGCACCCTGAATGAAAGCGCCCGCCGCCATGATGACGGGGCAGTCGTAACCCGGCATATCCCAGGGCTCGGGGGTAACGTAAGAGTCCACCGGGGCGCCGAACTGGATGCCCTTGCAGAACTTCTTCAGGGCTTCCGGCTCCCGCATGTGGATCATCTGAATGATGTCGTGGCGCACCTGGCTGGAGTGGGGCTCAGTCTCGTAACCCAGCAGCTCCATCACCCGGGCGGCGAACACGGCAGTCTTCACCGCCTGGGCCACCGTGTGGGGGGCCAGGAATAGGCCCTGGTACAGCAGCCGGTTGTTGCCCAGGGTGGAGCCGCACTCAGCGCCGATGCCGGGCACGGTGAGGCGCATAGCTGCCCCCTCCACCAGGTCCTTCCGCCCGGCGATATAGCCGCCGGTGGGAGCCAGTCCGCCGCCGGGGTTCTTGATGAGGGAGCCAACTACCAGGTCGGCCCCCACGTGGGTGGGCTCCAGGGTCTCTACGAACTCGCCGTAGCAGTTGTCCACCAGGATGGCGGCGTTGGGGTTGGCGGCCTTGATGACCTTGCACATCTCCCCGATCTCCGCTACCGACAAAGAGGCACGAGTGGCGTAGCCCTTGGAGCGCTGGATGAGCACCGCCTTCACCCGGGGATCGGCGGCCGCCTTGGCCATGCCCTCCAGGTCGGGCTTATTGTCAAGCAGTTCTACTTGCCGATACTCGACGCCATAGTCTTTCAGAGAGCCGTGGCCCTTGTCCACCACTCCGATGACCCCCAGCATGGTGTCGTAGGGCGCACCCACGGCGGACACCAGCACATCCCCCGCCTTCAGGCAGCCGTACAGGGCGCTGGCGATGGCGTGGGTGCCGTTGACAAACTGGATGCGCACCAGAGCGGCCTCGGTGCCGAAGATCTGGGCGTAGATTTCGTCCAGCTTATCCCGGCCCAGGTCGTCGTAGCCGTAGCCGGTGGTTCCGGCAAAGTAGGCATCGGCCACCCGGTGATCCTGGAACGCCTCCAGCACCCGCTGGGTGTTCTCCTGGGCTATGGCGTCAATGCGGGCAAACTGCTCCCGCAGCTCGGTCTGGGCCTGCTCGCCCAGCTGACGCACTTGCTTGCTAATGTGTAAAGCCATTTTCCTTCTCAGTCCTTATTCTTTCTTTATTTCATGGGTTCCAGCTTCCGGCCCACAAAGGCCAGCAGCAGGTCGGCGCAGTGTTTGGCGTCGTTTAAGTCGGCCATCTCCACGGGGGTGTGGATGTACCGGCAGGGGATGCTGACCCCTCCGGTGAGTACGCCCAGGCGGGTGGTGTGAATGGCCCCAGCGTCGGTACCCCCTGCCCGCATAATATCCTTCTGGACGGGGATATTCCCGGCCTTGGCGGCCTCCTCCAGAGCAGAGACCACGACGGGATGGCAGATGACGGAGGAATCCATCACCTTGATGGCCGCACCCTTGCCCAGCTGGACGGTGCCGCAGCGCTCACTGCCGGGGGTGTCGTCCACGTCAGTGACGTCTACCGCCAGAGCGTAGTCCGGGTCGATGGCCCAGGCCGCCGTCTTGGCGCCCCGCAGGCCTACCTCCTCCTGAACGGAAAAGACCAGGTACAGGTCGTTGGGGCAGTCCTCCAGCCGCGCCAGCACGTCCAGGAGGACGGCACAGGCAATGCGGTCATCCAGGTAAGGGGAAATTACTTTATACCCGTTGCAAATAGTGGGTGTGTCATATACAGCCGTGTCCCCTACCTGGACCAGCTTCTTGGCGGCGTCTCGGTCGGCAGCGCCGATATCCACGTAGCAGGAATCCAGCTTGAGCCCCTTGAGCTCCGCCTTCTCCTCCTTGGCGAACACCCCCCGCACGCCGTTTTTGAAGCGCACCGGGGTGTACAGGGCCTCGCTGGCGGCGATGCCGCCCACCCGGCCCAGACGGAGGAAACCCTCCTTCTCGATGTGGGTGACGATAAAGCCGATGGAGTCCATGTGGGCACACAGCATCACCCGAGGGCCGGAGCCCTTCTTGTGGACGATCAGGTTGCCCAGGGTGTCGGTGGTCACCTCGTCGGCGTAAGGGGCAGCCAGACGGGCGATGGCCTCCCGCACGTCTCCCTCGTCCCCGGAGGGACCGTGGGCGGCGTTGAGGGTTTTGATCCGTTCAAACAGTTCCATGGAAAAACCTCCTATTTCGTGGCCTGATCGGCCAGAAACAGCCGGGTCAGCTTCAGCATATTTTCAAAGTCGGCAAAACTACCCACGCTGGCCGGGGCGTGGAGGTAGCGAACGGCGGCAGACACAGCCGCCACCCGCACGCCGGCCTTGGTGCGCTGGATGGTGCGGGCGTCGTTGCCTCCGGCCAGGTACTCCTTGGTCTGCCAGGGGATTCCATTGTCCTCAGCCAGGCGGCGCAGGTCCTCAAAGAGGCCCCGGTCGTAGATGGCCCCTCCGTCCATGTAGGAGATGACCGGTCCCTTTCCCGGAGCGCACACCTTCCGGTGCTCCTCCACGGCGGGGCTGTCGGCGGCGGTGGTGGTCTCCAGGACCAAAGCCACCTCCGGGGTTACAGAAAAGGCGGCGGCGAAGGCACCCCGGGTGCCCACCTCCTCCTGGGCGGTGAAGGCGAAGGTCACGTCCAAGGGCAGCTCCTCCTGAAGGAGTTTCAGCATCACGGCGCAGCCCACCCGGTCATCGATGGCCTTGGCCTTGAAGAAATCACTGCCAAGGGATTCTCCTTCACAGATAAAGGCTCCGTAAGTGCCGGGCTCCGCCATCTCCTCGGCTTCCTCCCGGCTGGAGGCGCCGATATCGATATACAGGGACTCGGTCTTGGGTACCTTCTTCATGTCCTCCCGGGAGAGCATGTGGATGGCCTTCATGCCGATGACACCGGGAATTTTCTTGGGACCCAGCACCACCGGCTTGCCCAGAGCTACCCGGCGGTCCACGCCGCCCACAAAGTCAAACTTCAAAAAGCCATCTTCGGTAGCCCGGGTAATGATGAGGCCCACCTCGTCCATATGGGCGGCCAGCAGCAGGCGGTTGCCCGTGGACTTTTTGCCCTTTTTAAAGACAATGAGGTTGCCCAGGGCATCGGTGCGGATGGAGTCGGCGTAGGGCTCGGCCTGGGCGCGGATGAAGTCCCGCACGGCTCCCTCGTCTCCGGACACGCCGTTGAGGGCGCAAAGCTCTTTCAGAAGCTCTCTCACAGGGCTCCCTCCTTTCCAACCCGGCGGATAAACTCAGCCAGCAGCTGGGCGGTGTCCTCCATGTCACCCTGGTGGGCGGTCTCGATGGGGGTGTGCATATAGCGCAGAGGCAGGGACAGCACCCCGGTGGCAATGCCCTCCCGGCTCACCTGGAGAGGCCAGCCGTTAGTGCCGCTGGAGCCCGACATGACCTCCAGCTGGACGGACAGGTCCATCTCCTTGGCGCACCGGCGCATAAGGTCGGAGATCCACTTGGTGCAGTTGGGTCCCAGGCCGATGACCGGACCTTTCCCCAGGGGGAAGGTCTTGTCCTTGGAGGCGTCAGGGCTGTCCCCATGGGTCACGTCCACCGCTACGCACAGGTCGGGCCGGAGCCCGTAGGCGGCGGTGATGGCGCCGGTACTGTGGGTTTCCTCCTGGGTGGAGCCCAGGACCATGAGGTCCACATCCAGTTCCTCTTCCTCCAGCAGCTCCAAGGCCCGGAGCAGCAGCACAAAGCAGGCCCGGTCGTCCAGGGCTTTGCCGCTCAAAAGGTCCTTACCCAGGGCAAGACACCCCGTCCGGTAAACGGCCGGGGTGCCGATGGGAATGGCCTTGGCCTCCTCTTCCGTAAGGCCCAGGTCCAGATACAGTTCCGAGATAGGCTGGGATTTGTCCATGTCCTCCCGGCTCTGGATGTGTGGGGGAAGACAGGCCACCACACCAAGCCGGGGCGGGTTTGTCAGGACGGTGAGCTCCCGGTCGGGGAGCATCCGGGGATCAACGCCCCCCAGAGGGGCAAAGCGGAGGTAGCCCTCCTCCTGCCCAGTGATGATGAAACCGATCTCGTCCAGGTGGGCGTCCAGCAGGACCTTTTTTGCCCCCGGCTTGCCGCAGGGCCGCAGGCCCACCACATTGCCCATGCGGTCCAGATAGGCCTCCCCCACCAGGGGGCTCAGCATATCCAGCGCCACACGAGCCACCGCCCCCTCAAACCCACTGGGGCCGGGGGCGGCGGAGAGACGGTTGATAGCGGAAAGATAGTTCAACGCAGTTTGCCTCCTTGGCAGCTTCCTTACAGTTCCTGGACCAGCTTTTTGAATACCTGGCCGCGCTCCATAAAGTTCTTGAAGTGGTCAAAGGCAGCGCAGGCGGGAGAGAGCACCACCACGTCGCCCGGCTTTGCCGCCTGGCGGGCGGCGGCCACAGCGGCGGCCAGGTCCTCGGTCTCGGCCAGAATCATGCCGCTCTCGGCGTAGCCGGGAGCCTGCTCAACCGCCTGACGGATGGCCCCGGCGGTGTTGCCGGTGAGGAACAGGGCCTTTACGTGGCCTACGATCTCCACGCCAAGCTGAGTAAAGGGCACACCCTTGTCGTAGCCGCCGGCAATCAGGATGATCTTCTGGTTGAAGGACTCCAGGCAGGCGGTGGTGCGGCTGGGGCTGGTGCCGATGGAGTCATTGTAGTACTTCACGCCGTCCAGCTCCCGCACCAGCTCGATGCGGTGCTCCACGCCGTGGAAGCGGCGGGCCACGGCCCGCACGCACTTGTCGGGGACCAGACCGTCCACCGCGGCGATAGCGGCCATGTAGTTTTCAATGTTGTGCACGCCGGGCAGCTGGATGTCGCTGAGAGGCAGTACCTCCCGGCTGCCCATCTCGTTGGTCAGCCAAATGGCGTTGTCCCGGAGATAGACGCCCTCCTCCAGGCGCTCCTTGCGGCTGAACCAGGTCACCGGGCACACTGCCTCGGCGGCCATGGAACGGGTAACCTCGTTGTCATAGTTGAGGATGAGTCGGTCGCCCTCCCCCTGGTGGAGGAAGATGTTCTTCTTGGCGTTGGTGTACTCCTCCATGGTGTGGTGGTAGTCCAGGTGGTTGGGGGCCAGATTGGTGATGACGGCGATGTTGGGGCTCTGCTCCATGGTCATCAGCTGGAAGGAGGACAGCTCCAGCACGGCGAAGTCCTCCGGGTCCATGTCGGCCACGTCAGGCAGCAGAGGCTTGCCGATGTTGCCGCCTACATAGACGGTCTTGCCCGCCTCCTTCAAAAATTCCGAGATGATGGTGGTGGTCGTCGTCTTGCCGTCGCTGCCCGTCACGGCCACCAAGTGGCTGGGGCAGGTCTGGAAGAAGACCTCCATCTCCGAGCTCAGGGCGGCTCCGTTCTCCACAGCCTGGGCCAGCTCCGGGGTGTTGGGGCTGAGGCCCGGGGTGCGGAAGATAAGCTCCCCGCCCAGGTCCTTCAGATAGTCCGGACCAAGCACCAGAGTGGCTCCCAGGCTCTCCAGCTCCTGAGCCAGGTCGGCAACCTTCTCCCGGTTTGCCTTGTCACGCACGGTGACCTTCACGCCCGCGCGCAGCAGCATTTTGATCAGGGGCACATTGCTGATGCCCATACCGATCACCGTTACAGACCGGCCGCTGAGTTCCTCTAAATATTCCGTAATGGTGGACATATGCGTCCTCCTCCCATCGAAGTGATTTCAGATTCTTTGGATGCCTGGTCTCTAGCCAAGCATACCTAAAAATATATTATCACACCCCTGGAAAAATTTCAATCAGGAAGGGGGCGCTGGAACTGCTTTGTCCTCATTTTTCCCCCGAAAGACGGAATTTTATTTGACAGAATGGTTTTTTTCCTGTATCATAGCTTGGCAAGCAAGCTGGACAGCCGCGCGGGCGGGGCGAAAGGCCCGTCTGTGAGGAAAGTCCGGGCTCCACAGGGCAAGGATAACGGATAACATCCGCCGGGGGCGACCCTAGGAAAAGTGCAACAGAGATATACCGCTGGCGGCT
>OGEZ01001424.1_pt1 | contig 11915 bp, 10 predicted proteins | sample 1570831 | NCBI WGS metagenome assembly OGEZ01 (sample SAMEA2582059, study PRJEB24529) | metagenome | biome: Human gut stool | place: China | collected 2011
ATCCAGCAGGTCGCCGGTGCCGTGGCCGTGGACGGCGGACACGGCGATGGGGTCGCCCAGACCCAGATTGTAGAACTCATAGAAGTCCGGGTCCACGGCGCCGGTGGAGTCCATCTTGTTCACCGCCAGCACAATGGGCTTTTTAGAGCGCTGGAGCATCCCGGCCACCTCCTGGTCGGCGGCGGTCATGCCGGTCTTGATATCGGTGACGAAGATGATGACGTTGGCGTTGTCGATGGCGATCTGAGCCTGCTCCCGCATGAAGGCAAGGATCTGGTTGTCGGTATTGGGTTCGATACCGCCGGTATCCACCAGGCGGAACTTGCGGCCATTCCAATCGGACTCCCCATAAATGCGGTCACGGGTGACACCGGGAGTATCCTCCACGATGGAGAGGCGCCGGCCGATGATCTTGTTGAACAGCATGGACTTGCCCACGTTGGGCCGTCCGACGATGGCGATCAAGGGTTTGGACATGGGTATCAGCTCCTTCCGTTGTCCTGCCGGCTTTCCGCCGGGGCAAAGAGGGCGTCGGCCAGATCGAAGCCGTCCAGACCCACCACCTGTACGGGGCGGCCCAGCTCCTGAGACAGACGCTCTACTGTATAATCATCCAGAAATACCGTTTCACCGTGCCGCAGCATATGCAGCGGGATCAGCACCCGGTCTCCCAGCGGCCGCTTTTGCAGCTGGGCGGAGATGTCCTGTCCCGTCAGCAGGCCCGCCACGTCGATGGTGTGGCCGAAGAAGTCGTTGTCGATGGCCACCACCTCGCCCCGGAGGTCGGGAAAGCGGGCCTGTGCCTGCTGCACCAGTCCCGTCAGGAAGGGGGCCGCCGCTGTGCCGGTGGCGATGGTGAAGGAGGAAAATTCCTCCGGTACATCCACCGTATCCAGCGCTGCCAGAAAATCGTCCCCCAGCGAGCGCAGCATCCCCACGCCGTTTTCCAGCTGGCGGTAGCCCTCGTAGTAGTCCTCCTCCGGCAGGGGGCGGCCCGCCCGCAGGAACAGCTCGTCGGCGCAGAAAAAGCGCCGGGTGCCGAAGCGCTCCAGATTCTCCCGGCCGAATTCGTCTGCGATGTCGATGATCTCGGCGGCGGTGGCGGCGTCCACGGGGCGCAGCTTGGCAAGGCCCTTGCGGTACTTGGTGATGCCCACCGGCACCAGCGAGCAGCTGGAGAACTCCATCTCCGTCAGGTCCCGCAGGGTGCGGCGCAGCTGGTCGCCGTCGTTCCAGCCGGGGCAGATGACGATCTGCCCGTTCATGACGATGCCGGCCTCACAGAACCGGCGCATATACTCCAGAGAGCGCACGGCGTTCTTGTTGCCCAGCATGGTGCAGTGGAGCTGGGGGTCCGTGGTGTGGACGGAGACGTTGATGGGGCTGATGCGCAGATCAATGATGCGCTGAGCCTCCCGCTCCGTCAGATTGGTGAGGGTGATATAGTTGCCCTGCAGAAAGCTCAGCCGGGCATCGTCGTCCTTAAAATAGAGGGTCTGGCGCATTCCGGGGGGCATCTGGTCCACAAAGCAGAACACACAGTGGTTGGCGCAGCAGCGCATTTCGTCCATCAGATAGGTGTCGAAATTCAGCCCAAGATCCAGGCCCTCTTCTTTTTTGATCTGTACATTCCGCACGGAACCGTTGGGCTCCAGCAGCTCCAGCCGGCACTTGGCATCATAGCCGTAGAAGCGGTAGTCCAGCACGTCCACGATCTCGTGGCCGTTGATGGTCAGCAGCTTCTCGCCGGGCCGGATCCCCGCCCGCTGGGCAGGGCTGCGGTGATCCACAGAGGCGATAACAGTACTCATGGATTCATTCCTTCACATTAGCATACAGCCTATTATAGCCAAATCACCGGGATTGTGCAAGCGAAATGAGGAATTATTCCATGAAAAATGATGCCCGCAGCCATGAAAAACTTTCATTTGCCGCAAAATTCACCTTGACAACCGGGGCGGAATGGGGTATGATAGTCATGCTTGTAAAGCAAATCGACTTTACATAGGAGGAATCTTCGTGAAAAACCAGACCTATCGCATGACGATGCTGTTCGATTTTTATGGGGAGATCCTCACGGACCGGCAGAAGGAGTTCTTTGATCTTTACTACAATGAGGATCTGTCACTGGCGGAGATCGCTGAGAACTACGGCATCTCCCGGCAGGGCGTCCGGGACGTCATTGTCCGGGCGGAGGCCGCCATGACAGAGCTGGAGGATAAGACGGGCCTCATCCGGCGCTTCATGCAGATGCAGAAGAAGGTGCAGGGCATTGAGGACGCTGCCAAGGAGATCAGAACCATCAACTACCGGCAGTATGAGAATCCGGAGCTGGAACGGCTGACGGCGCAGATCTGCGAATATGCCGCCGCTCTGAGGGAGTAAGCTATGGCATTTGAAGGACTTTCCGAAAAACTCAACGCCGCATTCAAAAAGCTCCGTGGCAAGGGCCGCCTCACCGAGGCGGACGTCCGAGAGGGGATGCGTGAGGTGCGGCTGGCGCTGCTGGAGGCGGACGTCAGCTATAAGGTGGTCAAGGATTTTGTGGCGCAGGTCACAGAGCGCTGTGTCGGTGCAGATGTGCTGGACAGCCTGACCCCCGGTCAGCAGATCGTCAAGATCGTCAATGAGGAGCTGACGGCCCTGATGGGCGGCTCCAATGCTCGGTTGACCTTTGCCTCCAAGGGACCCACCATTGTGATGATGGTGGGTCTGCAGGGCGCCGGTAAAACCACCAACGGCGCCAAGCTGGCGGGCCTGATGCGCCGTCAGTTCGGCAAGCGGCCGTTGCTGGTGGCCTGCGACGTGTATCGTCCGGCCGCCATCAATCAGCTGCAGGTGGTGGGCAAACAACTGGATATCCCGGTGTTTGAAATGGGTCAGGCGGACCCGGTACACATTGCCGAGGAGGCCGTCAAGTACGCCAGGGACCACGGCAACGACATGGTCTTTCTGGATACCGCGGGACGGCTGCACATCGATGAGGCCCTGATGGACGAGCTGAAGGCCATCAAGGCGGCGGTGAAGCCCACAGAGATCCTGCTGGTGGTGGATGCCATGACCGGTCAGGATGCGGTGAACGCCGCCTCCGCCTTTGATGAGGCGCTGGGCATCGACGGTGTGCTGCTCACCAAGCTGGACGGCGACGCCCGTGGCGGTGCAGCTCTCTCCATCCGGGCGGCCACCGGCAAGCCCATCAAGTTCGTGGGTACCGGCGAGAAGCTGGACATGATCGAGCTGTTCCACCCGGAGCGCATGGCCTCCCGGATCCTGGGCATGGGGGATATGCTGACCTTCATCGAGAAGGCGGAGCAGCAGTATGACGAGAAGCAGGCCAGAAAGCTGGAGGAGAAGCTCCGCAAGAACCGCTTGACGCTGACGGACTATCTGGATCAGATGGAGCAGCTGCAGAACATGGGCGACCTGAGCCAGATCGCCGGGATGCTGCCGGGGAATCTGGGCAAGCAGCTGGATGCCAGTCAGATCGATGAAAAGCAGATGGCCCACACCAAGGCCATCATCCTATCCATGACGCCGCTGGAGCGGGAGAATCCACAGATCCTCAACGCCAGCCGCAAACGGCGCATTGCCGCAGGCTGCGGCTTGCAGGTGGTGGATGTGAACCGGCTGCTGAAGTCCTTCGAGATGCTCCAGCAGCTCACCAAGTCCATGAGCAAGGGACGCTTCCGGGGGATCCCCGGCATGGGCGGGATGCCCGGTATGGGTGGCCATGGAAAAATGAAGGGCTTCGGGCGTAAGAAGCGGCTGAAGTGACCGGCGCAAAGACCGTAAATAAGTGCAGGAGCATTTATCAAATACAATTCTATTTTACATTATTGGAGGAAAAACAACATGGTTAAGATCAGACTGAGAAGAATGGGCGCTAAGAAGGCTCCTTACTATCGTGTGGTAGTGGCGGATTCCCGCTATCCCCGTGACGGTCGTTTCATCGAGGAGATCGGCACCTACAACCCCTGCGTGTCTCCCGCTGAGATCAAGATCGACGCTGACCGGGCCCGTGAGTGGATCAAGACCGGTGCTCAGCCCACTGAGACCGTTCGTGCTCTGCTGAAGAAGGTCGACGTTCAGTAAAGCGGAGGCAGAGGCATGAAGGAGCTGCTGCTCTACATCGCCAGAAGCCTTGTTCAGCATCCCGATCAGGTCACTGTGACGGAAGTAGAAACCGGCGATGAGCTGACGCTGGAGCTGCGTGTGGCCCCGGAGGATATGGGCCGGGTCATCGGTCGTCAGGGCCGCATCGCCAAGGAGATCCGTACCCTGATCCGCTCCTACGCACAGCGCACCGGCGTGAAGGCTTCGGTGGATATTGTAGACTAAAGGGAAGGCACATCCCGTCAAATCGTGTGAAACTCCCCCTGCGCCATATGGCGCAGGGGGAGTTTTAGTATGAGGTTTGGATGAGATCATTCCGAAAGGCATCCCCCATTCTGCCGGGGCGGCGGAATGGGGGATGGTCATAGGTCGGGATAGCTGTGCAGGAAAACTGCTTTACAGCAGCTCTGCCAGCTCGTCTACCAACTCACCGAACAGGGCCAGAGCGCTGTTGACGGGCTCCGGAGAGCTCATATCCACGCCGGCGATCTTCAGCAGGCTGATGGGGTCGGTGCTGCAGCCGCCGGAGAGGAACTTCTTATAGTCCGCCACGGCGGGCGCACCTTCCTTGAGGATGCGGTTGGCGATCGCCACGGCGGCGGAGAAGCCGGTGGCGTACTGGAACACATAGTAGTTATAGAAGAAGTGGGGGATTCTGGCCCACTCCAGAGCGATCTGGTCATCGGAGATCATATCCGGGCCGAAGTAGAGCTTATTGAGTTCATGATACTTTCTGCACAGGGCGTCCGCCGTCAGGGCCTCGCCGTTTTCGGCCATCTTGCCCATGGCCAGTTCGAACTCAGCGAACATGGTCTGGCGGTACACGGTACCCTTGAACTGATCCAGGAAGTGGTTGATGAGATAGGCACGCTGCTTCTTGTCGGTGGTCTTGCTCAGCAGGTGGCGCATCAGCAGTACCTCGTTGCAGGTGGAGGCCACCTCGGCTACGAAGATGACATAGTCGCTGGTGCTGATGGGCTGATACTTGCAGCTGTGATAGCTGTGCAGGGCGTGGCCCATCTCATGGGCCAGCGTGAACTGGCAGTCCAGATTGTTCTTGTGGTTCAGCAGCACATAGGGGTGGGGACGGCTGATGCCGGAGGAATAGGCGCCGCCTCGCTTGCCCACGTTCTCGTAGACGTCGATCCAGCGGTTGTTGAAGCCCTCCTTCAGCAGAGCCACATAGTCATCGCCCAGCACATGGAGGGCCTCCAGCACGGTCTCCTTGGCCTGCTCATAGGTGATCTCCTTGTCGGCGTCCGCCACAATGGGGGTATAGACGTCGTACATATGCAGCTCGTCCACGCCCATGACCTTTTTTCGCAGGGCCACATAGCGGTACATTTTATCCAGATTGCCGTGGACTGCCTCAATGAGGTTCAGATACACCGGCACCGGCACCTCAGTGGCGTCCAGAGATGCCTGAAGGGTGCTGTCGTAGTGGCGGGCGTTGGCGAAGAAGCACAGCTGCTTGAACTGGCCGTCCAGCGTGGCGGCCACGGTGTTCTTATACTGGCCCAGCGCCTTGTAGTAGGTCTCGAAGGCACGGCGGCGCAGCTCCCGGTCGGGGCTCATCAGCATGGGGACGAAGGTGGCGTCCGTCAGCTGATGGGCATTGCCGGCCTCGTCCACCACGTCGGGATAGACCATATCGGCGTTGCGGAACACGCTGGCCACGTTCTCAGAGGCGTTGGCCATCTCGCCGGCGGAGGCCAGCAGCTTCTCCTCGGCAGGGGAGAGGATGTGGGCCTTGCGGCGGCGGATCTGATACAGGCTGCGGCGGTAGGTCTCCAGCTCCGGCTGGGCGGTGTAGAACAGATTCAGGGTATCCTCCGGGATCTCCATGATCTCCGGGGTGGCAAAGGCAGCAGCGCTGGAGATGGTCACCAGCGTGCTCATGGCTTTGCCACGCATATCCTGATAGAAGCTGTTGCCGGTGTCCTCGTCGCCCTTGCAGCTGGCGTAGCCATACAGGCGGCTCAGCCGCTCCTCCACCTGATCCTGGAGCCGGAACCATGCCAGCAGGTCCTCGGCACTGCGGCCCAGCGTGCCACGGAAGGCAGTGATCTGCTCCGGGAGGGTCTTCAGGGCCTTATATTCCTCATTCCACGCCTGATCGCTTTCATACAGGTCCTTCAGGTTCCATGTGTATTCCTCCGGAACCTCACTGCGCTGGGGGATGGTCTGGTTTGCCATATCTGATTCCTCCTATGATAAAGATACGTTAGAGACATTATACCATAAGTTTCCGAAAAGGGAAGTCCCCAGTTTCACGGCGGTGGCATAGAATGGGATGAGCCGCTTGGCTCACACATGACCTGTGAGGAGGAAGGACTCTTGTACACAGAAATCACCAACGCTGCGGCGGAGAATGAGTGCCCGGAGGGGAAGGGGCAGCTGCCGGGACGGTGCGCCGCTATGGCGTTTCCCTTTGTGGCCATGCAGGGGCAGGACCCCAAGCGCTACGATCAGCGGGAGGCCTTGCAGCAGGGGACGCTGTTCCCCGGACTGGACCTGCCGTTTCATAAGGAGCTGAAAAGCCGGTTCCCGGCGGCCAACACGGCGCTGTCAGAGCTGATGGCACTGGATTTCGCCATCGACGAGCTGGGGTTGTATCTGGTGACCCATGCCGAGGATCAGGAGGTGCTGGCCCTCTACTGGGAATATATCCGGTTGGCGCAGGAGGGGAGAGCCCGCTATGAGGCGCAGTACGGCCCCTTGACCCAGACCACCGTTACCGAGGGCGGCTACCGGTGGCTCAAGGACCCGTGGCCCTGGGATGAAGGAGGTTCGGACTGATGTTTGTCTATGAGAAGAAGCTGCAATACCCGGTACGCATCGCCAATCCCAATCCCAAACTGGCGGCCTTCATCATCAGTCAGTACGGCGGGCCGGACGGAGAGCTGGGAGCCTCCCTGCGGTATCTCAGCCAGCGCTACACCATGCCATACCCGGAGCTGAAGGCGCTGCTGACGGATATTGGTGTGGAGGAGCTGGGGCATCTGGAGATGGTGGGGGCCATCGTTCACCAGCTGACCAGGAGCATGACGGAGCAGGAGGTGAAGGACGCCGGCTATGAAGCGTACTTCGTGGATCATACCGCCGGGGTCTATCCCACTGCCGCCTCCGGCTTCCCGTGGAACGCCGCCTCCATGGCGGTGAAGGGGGACCTGATTGCAGATCTGACAGAGGACCTTGCAGCAGATGCTGCAAGTGCAAAGAACAACTTTCAAAATAGAAAAATAGAACAAGCCATTTCTACTGTTCTATAAAACAGCAGTACCACAATACTATAGAGGAAAAATCCAACTTTTGATACCGATTTGCCTTGTAAGTGAGAGCGTTCCGGATTTGGCGTTGGTGGTTAGTAAAAATGCGGCGGGAAATCAGTATTTAGGGCATACCTGCTTGACGCTTGACATGGCATACAATAATGCGCGTCTTATAGCGAGGCCGGACAGCGCATGGTTAAAACCTTAAATAGTGATCGACTTCTTCCTAAATTGCGTTTATAATTTAACATATTAGATATACTATTATCACTGATGATGCATTTGAAATTGATTTTGTTTTTTTATTGACCTTGACTTTATCATTGAGCAAAAGGCCACACCATTCTGGTGTGGCCTTTTGTCTTCTATACAAAATATGTGCTGTTTTTGATATGTGCTGTTTTGCACATGGATACCTGTATGGGGGTGCATAGGGAAAATCTTATGGGATGAGAAAAGATAGAAAGGTAAATGGACAGTACGGAAGCCGGCTTTACTCAACGAAACATAGGCTGGGTATAAGCCGATTGGGGAACTTTCCTACGGGGAGGTTCCTTTTTGCGTTGCAGGGATATTGGCTTGGGCTGAGTGGAGGATCAAGGAGAAGGTGCTGAGCGAAGACGTGTAGATGAGAAGGAGAGGCGGGTTGGAAAAATATTTTTTATCATAGTAAAGTAATCCTTGACAGGTTGTTTACTACATGGTAAATTTTAGATAGAGAGTACATAATTTGACTTAAAAAATACTCTGAATTGGCAATTCTGCACGGACGAAAAGAGACGCACCAAAAAAAGAGAGAGAAGAGAGAAAAATGGTATGAAAAAGATGTGGGAAAAAGTCATCTCAGCGCTGTTGGCGCTGGTGATCCTTGTATAATTAGCACCACTGCCAGCGTTTGCGGCCACAGAGGGCGCAGACGACGGCAGTGGTGTTTTGCTTTCTGATCTGGAGGAGTCTGCGTCTCCGGCAACGATGGAGGGCGAGGTGGAGGAGCTGCGCACGGAGGAGGGAAAGCACTTCCGCCTCACGGACGGCAGCTATCTGTCGGTCTCCTACGGCACGCCGGTGCATTATCAGGATGAAGAGGACCAGTGGCAGGACATCGACAATACCCTGACCCCGGACGCCCGGAGCTATCACACGGGGGACAACGGCGGCGTAACGGCGTCCTTCGCCAAGGACCTGGCCCATGGGCAGCTGGCAGCGGCGGCCTGCGGGGACGTGTCTGTCTCTATGGGGCTGCTGCACCCGACGCAGGTGCAGCCCCTGCCGGCAGGGCAGCCGGACTATGACCGCAGCGTCACAGCGGAGGTGGAGGCGGAGCCGGCGGTCATGAGCCTGTCCGCCGGAGAGGGCTGGCGTGCGGAGGACCTGGTGCCTGCGGCGCTGTCTGCCAGCGTGCTCTACCGGGAGGTGTATCCCGGCGTGGATCTGCGCTATACGGCCCACAGCTATGACCTGAAGGAGCAGATCATCCTGCGGGAGAAGCAGGAGCGCTATCGCTACGATTTTCTGCTGACACTGGATGGCCTGACGGCCCATTTGCAGGAGGACGGCAGCGTGCTGCTGAACGATGCTCAGGGTGCCGCCGTCTACCGCATCCCGGCGCCGTATATGGTGGATGCTGAGGGCAACACCTCCAACGCCGCAGAATACCTGCTGCAGGAGACGGCGGAGGGAACGGTGCTGTCGGTAGAGGCGGACAAGGCGTGGATGGACGGGGCATCCTTTCCCGTGACCATTGACCCCACCCTCATCGCCGAGGCCCGGCGGCCGGAGATGAGCCGCAGCGCTGCCATCCACGCCACCTATGTGGCGCAGAAGGAGCCCAATACTACCCACAGCAACTATCAGGACCTGTATCTGGGCTACGGCATCACCGGCGGGGAGCAGTGGGGCTTCTTCCACTTCAGGACACTGCCCACCGTGCCGGAGGGCAGCGTAGTCACCGGTGCTGCGCTGAACCTCTTCATCTGGGTGGAGAGCGACAGCGATTGGGGCTACTCCAGCGTGGGATGCCCGGAGCTGCCGCTGGAGATGTGCGAGGTGACGGGGACCAACACGGATTCGGACAACGACTACTACGACTGGCTGTACTACATGACGTGGAACAACAAGCCCGCCGTGGATACCGGCCATGTGCTGGACTATACGCTGGTTTCCGCCGATTCGCAGGGCAGCTACGTCAGCTGGGATATGACCCGAGCCGTGAAGAAGTGGTACGCAGAGGGGACGGAGAACCGGACGGTGGCCGTGCTGCCGGCGGACCGTGGGACGTACAGCAACACCCACTGCGCCCTGGCCAAGGGCATCGCTTACAGCCAGACCTACACCCCCATATTCGCCGTGGCCTACCGCAATACCACCGGCATCGAGCCGTACTATACCTATAACACCATGGGCGCAGGCCATGCCGGAAGCGCATGGCTGGCGGACGCCACCGGTCAGCTGAAGGTGGTGAAGGAGACGGCATCCTACGCCTCTACGGTGAACCCCGTCTCCGTCAGTCTGGTCTATAACTCCGACTATTTCCTGCGTCGGACGACGGCGTATCTGCCCCACGGCAGCGGCATGAGCTTCGGCTCCGGCTGGACGCTGGACTGCGTGCAGAAGCTGGCCGCCCAGACCATCGGCGGGACGGCATACCTGCGTTATACCGACGGAGACGGAACGGAGCACTACTTCCGCAAGGACAGCAGCCGGGACTCCACCTACTATTACGACGAGGACGGTCTGGGGCTGAAGATTCGGCCCGTCAGCGGCGGCTATGAGATGTCCGACGACAAGGACAACATGTCCCACATCTTACTTGTATAAGGAGGACGTTCCTCCGGAAAAGCTGAAGCGGGACTATTGGCGGTCATGGAAGCCGTTGCAGGCGTTTGCGGCGAGAGAGTGCCTTGCGAAGGACAGCCTCCAGCCGCTGGCGGATTTTGCGAAGCGCTCCCGTGAGTTCAACATGAAGTACATTCAGCGCTATATGCCGTGGTTGCTGAAGTGAGTCCCTGCTGGATGCCAGCGGCAGCACCGTAGCAAGCTATGCCTACGATCCTTATGGGAAGGTACTCTCCGCTGAAGGCACCATGGCGGAGACGAATCCTCTCCGCTACCGTGGTTACTACTACGACACCGAAACCGGGCTGTACTACCTGCAAAGCCGGTACTACGATCCCACAACTTGCCGGTTTGTCAATGCGGATAATGTCGCTGTAATAGCGGTGTCTCCCGAAAAGGCCAACTGGGATAAGAACCTGTTTGCCTATTGCGACAATGACCCCGTGAACCGCAAGGATGACGGGGGCGAGTTGTGGCACATAATTGCAGGAGCGGTTATTGGTGGACTTATGGGTGCAGTCACATCATATGCGAGTGGGAACAGAGGCGTTGGTGTTTTATTGGATGCAGTTGCAGGCGCAGCAGGAGGTGCATTGGCTGCAACCGGTGCCGGTAGAGTGGTACAGGCTGTAGGAAGCTCACTTTTATCTATGGCATCGAATGTTATGGGCCAAATTCGTGATGCTAGAAGCAACCCCTCTCAAAAGTTCAGTGTAACAAGCATGCTCTTTGACGGGGCGGTTGGGTTTGCCGCTGGACGGATTGGGAAAAACGGCGCAAGTTATGGAAATGAGGCTGGTATAAAGGCGGTTACGAAGCAGTTTAATAAGCACTTGAAAACTGGTCAAAAAATTGGAAAAGCTTTCTCCTATACGCTAATTGGTATGGCTATTGGAATAGCAATAGGATACGGAATTTATTATGTGACAGATATGAAGCGTTTCAATGGAAAAACTTTAAGGAGAGGTGCCAAGGATTATGCAAACGCATGGTGAAGAACAATTGAAGCTCTATACAGAGGCGTTCGTCGAATTTGATTTTCGTCCATTTAAGCGGTATAAACGTTTTACGCATAGCCTTTTTCTTTTAGTTGCGAACTTTATTCTTGCCATTATGGTGGATCCTCTCAAGGAACATCCGGAAATCATGACTTTTTCCATGATTATGGGTGCCATTGCCTCCGTATTGCTCATTGTCCTTTGCAACAACCATGTATCTTCGTATATAAACCGTTATTATCATGACGGTTTGATTATGCTGGATATTTCTATTTCGCTGCTGTTTTGTGCTTACCAAGAAATGACGACATTTATGGGGACAAAGCCTTGGATCGGGGTACTACTTTGCTTGTCATGGATTGTTTTTGCAGCAGCTATTACAGTTATTAGGCATATTGCTGTAATGAAGGGATGTGATTTCAGAGGCAAAGAGAAGTGGAAGCACAATAGCGGAGGAGCGTATGGAGCTATAGCCGGAGTTTTAGGTATATCCTTAGCCCGCTTGATACCTGTGCAAGAACCGTCAAATCAGATTTCAGCAAAAATATATATATTTGGTAGTCTTATTATGAGTCTAGGCGTACTGGATCTTTTGAGAGTCTATTATGTCAAAAGGTATCATCTAACAGCAGACATAGATAACAAGTAAACTCACAAAAGAGGAATGTGGAGGTACAAGGGAAAAACTGCGAGGAGG
>OGEZ01001428.1_pt1 | contig 11892 bp, 15 predicted proteins | sample 1570831 | NCBI WGS metagenome assembly OGEZ01 (sample SAMEA2582059, study PRJEB24529) | metagenome | biome: Human gut stool | place: China | collected 2011
ATATATATCCCATAAATATACTCCATAAATATAAATATTAAAGCGAATACTAATACAGCTAAGATAAATAATGATGAGAAAATACGCATCAAAAACCATCCTCTTTTTTCATACTCAGTTAGTGTTCCTGCTTTATTTTTACGCCACAAATTATAAGCACCTAAAACACATATTCCGAATATAAAAATTACATTAAACTCCTCAATAAATTTAGGTAAACCAATATATGATTTTATAAGAATACATATAAAGAAATAGTTTCCAATTAATGCTAAAAGAGTTACTTTCCATGTACCCCAATATTTAAACATAAGATAGTTAAAACTTAAGAGAGAAAATATAGCTGCTATTTGTTTTTCCATTCGTCTTCTTTCTCCTTGATATACTTTTCGTTTTCTTTAATATATCTTTTTTATATTTATATTTATCATCCAATTTCTTTTATTATAAAAGTCATACCAATGTCCTCATAATACAATCAATCTTATTATATTTTTATATGCAGGATATATAAATACACTAATAAGTAATGTTTGATTAATAGGAAGTTAGATCGAGAATAAAATAGACATTAAAAATAACAATACAGTAAAGAAAGAAAATAAATAGTAAATCCATTTATTTTCACTATTTTTAAAAATTAGTGAAAACAGATATGTACTAAATGATAGCAATAAAAATTCAATTAGGTATTTAAATTCTTTATTTATAGTATCCAAAAACTTTAAATCCGTAAAAAATACAAATAAAAATATGCCAAAACTAATTAGTCTATACTTTTCATTTATGTCCTCATTAGATCTTCGGATATATTGAATTACACTATAGGCAAATGCCAAAAACAAGGATATAGTAGCAAAATAATATATTAATTTCATTTATTCTATTACACCTCATTTTTACTGCTTCATCTTCCAGAATATTTTTTACAGGATTTATATACTAAATTTACTATCTATATAAAAAAATAAAAAAGAAGATTAATCCATAAATTAGAATTGGCAGACCTCCTAATAAAAAAGCCTTAGTTAAACGCTTTCTTTCTTTTTGATCATCTGAACTTCTATATTTATATACAATACTACCCATTAGTAATAAATAAAATATTAATCCGATTACTATCGAAACAATATAATATGTTTCAAAAGTAATAAATTTATAATCATATACTTGTTTCAAAACCAAGACTGTTGTTATAAAAATTAATATAGAAACAAAACTTTTTACCTGATTATAATTCCCCTCTTTATAAAAGAATCTAATACGATATAACAAATATATAATCCCTAAAATTGTTACTATCTCGTACATAATGTATTCTCCAATTATATTTAAGATTTTTCTTTCTCAGTCTTCTTAACATTAAAATTTATTATCCATAAGTATTATAAATTATCACCCTAATCTGATTCTAAGCATAAGTTTAATTTCCCCTAAAAAATTTAGTCTAAGAGTAAAATATAGCTTTAAAGGCTAGAGCAAAATTATGTAATTTATATTTATAACACAATACACCTATTCACTTTAAATATATTACTTAAAAATACTTTATAAATAAGAAAAATAATACGAGTACTAATACAGATATTATAATCAATACATCTAGAATACGTATTAAACGCCATCCTCTTTTTTCATAATCAGTTAGTATCCCAGCTTTACGTTTTTGCCATAAATTATAAGTACCTACAAGACTTATACCAAACATAAAAATGGCATTAAAAATCTCAATAAATTTAGGTAAACCAAAATATGATTCTATTAAAATACTTATTAAGAAATAGTTACCAATTACTGTTAAAATTGTAACCTTCCGTGTGCCCCAAGATTTAATCATATAATAATTAAAACCTAAAAGGAAAAATATATTTGCTATTTGTTTTGCCACACGTTTTCTCCCTTAGGAAATATTCCGGCCATAAAAATGTATTTTAATAACATTATTAAGCTAATGCAATATAACCCATAAAATAAACATAATTCCAATTATGTATATATAGTTTTCATTACGACCATCTTTATATGTACTAGATTCCTTTTTCTGTATATTTCTAATAAAATCTTTGAAGAAATGAATTACTAGGACTGCACCTAATGGATAGAAATAAGCATATCCAGAATTAAAGAACAAATAGAATATTATAAAAACAATTCCAGCTACTATACTTAATAAATTTGTAAATTTATATAATTGTGGGTATCGCATATTATTTACCCATTCTTGCTGCTTATGGGTTAAATTCTGTTGTAATACATTTTTATAATACGCACGAAGATCCCAAGCCAAAATAAATAATACTATCCCAAAAGTATAATCAAACTTATTTATCATATAGCAGACTTATCTCCTAACTAACTTAAAATAACTTTTATACAAAACTTATAGTTCTAATTAATCATATTAAAATAGAAAAAAAATCTATTAAAATAAAATCGATAAAATCCTAATTATATAAAGCCTTTAGTATTTTATAAATGGCTAGGATAATAGAAATATACAGAATCCATATAGGAATATTATTAAGATACATCCATATAATAGTAATAATTGAACCTATACCCCAAATACAAAAAAATAACCATCCATATATACTCTTTTGGGCTATAGGAACACCAACTAATTTATTATGAAAACCTAAAATAAATAATATGCATACAATTACTCTCGAATTGTAATGATTTAACCCTCTTCTATATATACGTCTAACAATATGACGACCACGAATTAATGGTGTTAATAGCACTCCCCCCATAACTAATATAGGAATAATAAATCTATAATCTATATTTGGGGCAGTTGCTTCAATAGCATTGACTGTTATTGTAATTGATAAAAGAATTGTACCAATTATTCTAAATCTTATTAAATTTAAAAGCTTAACTACTCTAATCTTCATGTACTATTATCCAATTTCATTTATTTATAAGATTTACGTTCCTATATATTAGTATGATCTAGTAACCCAAGTATCACGATCATATCTTGGCTTGGGGTCCTTTTTAGTTATCTCAGATATAATCTTTCTTTCATCTTCAGAAAATTGATCAATACTCTCTAAAATTATTAGCTTTTCACCATAAGCTCTTTGTAGAGACTTTAAATTTGCATCTTCAGGTGATACAAATTCAGTGCTAAACCCCTTATAGTTTGGAATAATACGTACTGTACCATAGGGTAATACATTAACAACAACTATTCCAAAATCACCATTAGAATATATATAGGGAAAATCTGTAGCAAAACCAGTCATATTTTTATTCAGCCCTGTATGTTTGCCATAATCTACAAGAGAGGTTATAAATATTTGATATTCGTATATTCTAATGCCAACAAAAATCAAAATAATTAGTAGTAAAGATAAAACTACTGTACCAGTTATTTTTATAAGCTTTCTAATGGGCATAAAAACACCTTAACTCCTCAGATATAAATACGAAAGGTATAGCATTAACGTTATCATTATAAGGTTGCTTTAATCCTAATTAATCAAATTTACAAGTTTTGCTCTAAAGCTAATAAGTCAACATCATTATAAACTAATGTCAACAAATTATAGTTTTGATCTATTGAAAATGTCCCTTGCAGGCCGCCTGCATCAACAAAGGAGTAATTATTATCATCAGTTTTATAGAATTTACTTTCTAATGGTACAAAATATTTATCTAATGCTAGACTAACTTTCTCTGCCTCTTCTTCAGAGCACTGTAAAGCTTCTTGTACGCGTTTAAAGAATGGTTTGTGTACATTTTCTATTCTGTCTTCTATTGTTTTATTAACTTTCTTATAAGTCTTATATCTATAAATTAGATACAAGATGGCTAGTAGTAAAGCAATATTCTCTTTCATAATCGCCTCTAAAATATACTAAATATACTTATATAATATATGAAAATATAGACTTAAATGAATCATTATAGTTATATGAATAAATTGTAAACCACCTACCAAAGATAATCAATTTATCTTCAATAGGTGGTTTATTTTATTCACTTTTAGCAATACGATCTAAGAGTTCAATATAGCTTTGTTTATTTAATACTGGTGTAAAGTTGTCTAATACATCTTTAGCGCCCGCTGCATCATCGTATAGTAAGTCTACGATAGTCATAGCCAAGGCTTGTGCTGTTTTAATGTACGCTACATCAGGTACAGAGATTTCGTATTCTGCGCTGTGTAGTACACCACTGATACAACCAACCCATGGATGGATAACTGGCATCAAGTGGGATACGTCCCCCATGTCCGTACTAGCTGTAATATGTGGGCCTTGGTATACATTGGCTTCGCCAAAGATAGGGTTTGAATTTTCTCGTAATAGAGCATTCATACATTCATCATTACGCATCGGTAAATAGCCTGGTAGGTCATTGATAACACATGTAGCGCCTACTGCATCGCCACCGGCTTTTAATGCTCGGTTCACACGATGGTTACCATCTACAATAGCTTCAATATTAGAGGCGCGTACGTAACTTTCAACTTGAACATAATCAGGCACACAATTTACCAATGTACCACCTTGATTAATAATTGGGTGGAATCTGAAATAATCGCTTTCTTTGAAAGTTTCACGAATGGAGTTAACCCCCATAACCCCCATCAAAGCAGCATTAAGAGCATTGATGCCTTCATGAGGTGCTTGTGCTGCATGGGCTACCTTACCGTGATATTCAATCAGTTTAGATACAAAACCATTAGAGGTACTACCAAGCCCCATTTCACCAGCTGGTGTTTTGGCTGTCTCCACATGCATTTGCATAGCCATATCAATATCGTCGAAAGCTCCTTCATAGATGAGCTGTTGCTTACCACCCATATACTTAAGCTTACCTTGCTCACGCAATTTATTGCGGTAATCAATTTCAATCATTTCCTCTGCCGGAACAGCAAATAATACAACATCGCCAGCTAATTCGTCCATCACAGCTTGTAAACCCATAGCGACAGCAAACATATTCGCAATTTGTACATTATGACCACAGCAATGGGCGGCCCCTGTTAAATCATCGGCACGAGGATGGCGAGGACAGAGAATGGCATCTAATTCCCCCACCATTGCAACCGCATATTTACTATCTCGGCCTTTCATTCTACCTTTTACACCTGTCAATGCATGGCCAGTAGTATAAGAAATGCCAAGTTCATGAAACATAGCTTGAACCTTTTTAGAGGTTTTTACCTCTTTAAAACCCAATTCTGGTTCAGCCATAATAGATTCAGCCAATTCTCGTAAACGCGGTTGTGCATCAACAATAGCTTTACAAACACGTTGCTTTACTTCTTCCTTTGTCATACGGCTCATAATATCTCCTTTATAAAATCGACCGTATAAAATACGGTCGATCATGTCATCATGATGTATAGATATCTTCTAAAATATAATTCTATAATTATATCTTAACATAATTTAGACATCTAACATTATGATTTAGTATTAAATTAAACCTTCTAAATGAAGTACTAATTGGGCTAATGCTGTTGCACAGATGAAAGTACCTGCTGTTACAGCTAGTGCAACAGGAATAATACGCCAAGATAATCGACGGAACGCACCAAGGTCTTTACCTAAGGATAAACCTGCGTACGCAAGTACAGGTGTTGTTGTAGCAAGGAATGTAACTTGGCTAGTTTTAGCGATAATCCATTCTTGGCCAGGCATACCTGGTAAGGATGCAATAACACCAACTAAAGATACCCAGAACACCATAGGTAATTTATTAGCATATGGCAAGTTAGAGATCAAAGCGCCAATTGTAGCAAGGACAGCCAAGATAGCTACGCCAACTAAACTATCACTAAATAGATGTTTACCATCCATTACATTACCTACTGCAGTGATGATAGCAGCAATACAGATAACGATGACAAATTGTGTTAATTTTTCGCTTTTACTCATGATGTGCTACCTCCTCTGCTAAATCTTGTTCACGGGTACGACCTGTAAAGAAGTTGTATGTTTTTTCCATAACTGGTAAAGAAACAAATAGCCCAAAGTATACGCCTAGAACAGTAGTCAACAAGTTTGCAGCCCCTGCAAGAGCCATGATTTGTTGTTCGTAATCTGGATATACCGCAATGATTGGAGCTGTAGCTGCCGCCATCATACTAGCACTACCTACGCCAGCGCCCATAGCTAATGCCAAAGGATGGAACCAACCAGATTGTGCTAACATACCAGCCAAAACGGAGGACCACATAGCGCCAATAAGAACACCACAGATGTACATGCCCATAACACCACGGCCCTCAGGAGAGCTAAAGCCAAATTTGTCGATAATAATTGCTACGTTCGGCTCACGGTCTACAGAGTAACATGCACCTACTGCTTCTCGACGCATACCTACTAGCAAAGCTACCGGTAAACCAAATACAATAGTACCAAAGAAGTGGCCAAGCTCTTGTAGTAATAATGCCCAGCCTGCACTTGTAAGAATACCAAGATTTGGACCGATACCTAAACCGACTTTTACCATCAAGATCATAACGGCGATACCGATATAATCAGCAGATTTTTCCATCTGTTTAATGGTTAGGATTTTAAACTTAGGAATAGAAATTAATAAACCTAGAATCAATGTGTACAATAATGGCAACAATACAACAGGACCTAGTTTTTTTATGCCTATAAATTCAGCGACTACAGTTAGTACGAGCGCTAGAAAATGTATTTTGAGATTTCCCAAAAGCTGCATAATGACCTCCTATAAAAATATATAATATAATATTGTTATATTATAAATAATTGTTATTAAAAGTGTCAATTACAGATGCACATTTGTCTATTAATATTATTATTCTTCAATAGTATAAATACCCTGTTCAGCATCAATTTCCTTAATAATAATATTTTCTATCATTGACGGTTTTACTTTATGAAATCTTTGTTCTTCTTCATCATAATAAATGGCCCATTTAGACATAGATTCTGGAATAGTGTCACTATCATAATCCTTTCCCCTCCAAATAGCATCATCTCTAAAATTACTTAGTCCATCTTTTACTAATTCTGTATCTAAACAAAATTCACCAGCTAAGCTAACCTGATTATCTAATAGGAGATCTCTAACAATGATGGCTTCATATTCCCAACTTTGAAAACATAAATATTCAAAGTATCTGAGTGCTATCTTTGGATCCCAACAATTATTTAAAACCATCATTTGAAATAACTTATTTATTACCCCATAATCAGGAGACATATAATAGTCGTTAGTTAAAAGGAAATCATATATCTGTTGAATTTCTTGTAGTTCTAAATTCTTATCTTCATTTATTTTTTCGATAGGTAACGAAGAGAATATTGTATCCATATAGTACCTCATAATATATTTCAATAAAAAGCAGTTTGATTTCTCAAACTGCCTTTTTATCTATCACTAAATTATGGAATTTAAAAACTTTACGCTTTGTAACGGCTTACCAATTTCTTGCTCGCAGTATGCAAATAGTAGTTTTTCAAGTTCCTTCCATATTGTTTTTGGAAGTTCTAAAGGCGTATCTTCACCCCACTGGTAAGCGAGAATCTGAGGTAATACGGCTTTCACAGAACGAGAAATGCTAAGATTTGTTGTTTCTTTCACCTGCATCCAGAATGGCTCGATTCCATCTTGATGGCTAAAAGCATTAGCACTAGGGACAACCCCTGCGAGGGATAATAATTGCCATCCAAGCATTATCGTTCCCAATTGTACATTGCGGCGCCGAATTTGCTTGGAATAGTTTACAACAGTATCAAAGACCTTGCGATCTACGTCATACATGGCAAATAACTCTTGAATGAGCTCACTCGCTACCGCAGCATAAGCAATATTATCGAGGTTTACATCTAAGGATTCCACCACATAGGAGCCATCAATTTGCGTAACATTTACATATTCTCCATCGGGTACAACTGTAATATACATGGCACTAAATGGACGTAAATAGGAGCTGTTACGCATCGTCATCATTCGCTTATGTGGAATCGATGCTTTAATAAGTCCCAAGCTAGGCGTAATAAACGTAAATACGGAATACAACTTATACTTTTTTCGACTTATGACGATGGCTGGCGTATTAAAACCACCATTAAGCTTCTTCATTTTCTTCTTCCGTTGGTTCCTCTACTGGTATAGGTGTTACTTTAATGCGAGAGATACGATAGCCTTGCATTTGCGTAACTTCAAAGGTATAACCATGAGCATCCACCGTATCACCTACGATTGGTGTACGTTCTAATAAACCAAAGACATAGCCACCGATCGTATCAGAGTCAGAATTATCAATTTCAATATTCATAATCTCTTCTACTTCGTCTACAAGGACCTTGCCATCAAACTCGAAGGAACCATCTGCATAGGACATCGTAGCTGGTAAATGCGGCTCATGCTCGTCTTGTATATCTCCAACTAGCTCTTCTATAATATCTTCTAAGCCTACAAGACCTACCATGCCACCATATTCATCTACTACTACAGCTAGATATATACGGCGCGTTCTCATATATTGCAATAATGTAGATAATTTCATTACCTCTGGAACAGTAAGAATGTCTCGTTTAATATTGCGCAAATCCTTACGGGCTTGATTAGGGCGTTCCATTAGATCTTTAATATGAACGAGGCCAATAATGTGATCCTTATCCTCTACACAGAGTGGATAACGTGTATGTACTTTAGAGCGAATAACCTTCATCGCTTCATCGTAACCATCTTCAACGAATACGCAGTCTACGTCTTGACGAGGCACCATAACCTCTTTCGCCATGCGATCTACGAAATTAAAGACATTATCAATTAACTCAGACTCTACTTGGTCCAGTTGCCCTTCCTCGTGGCTTCGAGAAATCATCATGCGAATTTCTTCTTCTGAGTACACAAGATCAAGCTCTGTTAAATATTTTGTTTTGTAAAAGCCTAAAATAACATTGGAGATTTTACTAGCAATCCAAATAAATGGATACACCAATTTACCTGCAGCCACGACGATACGGCTATAGGTATTTACGTATTTTGTAGGGAAGGATAAGCCCAATGCTTTAGGTACAATTTCACCGAAAATTAGGACGATTAAACTAATTAATAGTAATAGAATAATATCTAGTACCAAATGCATCCAAGTACTATGAATATTAAGAACCGCCACTATACGATCAACAATATTATCAAATACAAAAGTACCTGTGCCTGCAAGGGCCAAAATAAAGAATAGAATCAAAAACTGTGTAGTATTTAAAAAATACTCAGGATTTTGATAAAGCTTTAATAAAAATTCTCTATCCTTCTCCAAGAGGATGTCCATATCCTCTACATGTTCTTTACGAAGGCGTGCAAAGGAGAACTTTGCAACCACAAAAAAGTTAATTAAAAAAATACATAACAGACCAAACCCTATGGGTAACAGGCCATCTACACTATCCATCTTTATTCCTTTCATATGAATATGGAAACACTTATTTCTTTTTATTATATCAAATTATTTTCTATAACCAAGTTCAGATAACATACCAGATTTATTTCGCCAATCTTTTTTTACTTTAACCCAAAGGTCCAAGTACACCTTTGTAGCTAATAGCTTTTGAATGTCTGCGCGCGCTTCAGCGCCAAGTTGTTTTAACAAAGCACCTTTTTTACCGATGATAATTCCCTTTTGAGAGTCTCTTTCACAGTAGATTGTAGCGCGGATATAGGTAGTACCGTCATCACGTGTTTTCATTTCATCTACGTCTACAGCGATAGCATGAGGAATCTCATCTCGTGTAGCTAACAAGATTTTTTCACGAACGATATCGGAAATAATAAGGCGTTCCGGTTGATCCGTAATCATATCCTCTGGGAAATATTGTGGACCTTCCGGCAATGATTCTTCTAGAACCTTAAGAATTTCAGATAAGTTCTCTTTATCTTTTGCAGAAATAGGAATGACCCCTGCAAAAGGATATGCATCTTGATAAGAAACGATTGCTTCTAAAAGCTCTTCTTTTTTAAATGTATCAATTTTGTTGACTACCAAAAATACAGGAACCTTTACTCGTTTCAATTGTTCAATAATAAAATTATCCCCAGGACCACGTTTTTCATTGCCTGCTACGACAAATAAAACAGCTTCCGTTTCTTTTAAGGACTCAATAGCAGCATCTACCATGAATTCGCCTAACTTGTGCTTAGGTTTATGCACACCAGGTGTATCCATAAATACGATTTGTTTGGATTCATCCGTATATACGCAGATGATACGGTTACGCGTTGTTTGAGCCTTATCGGATACGATAGCAATCTTATCGCCAATAAGAGCGTTGATTAAGGTAGATTTACCCACATTAGGGCGTCCTACAACGGCAACAAAGCCTGATTTAAAATGTTCGTTCTTATTCATTATATGGTGCATCCTCCCGCACATAACCCAGATTACCTAGGATAAATTCTTCCTCTGTGCGCATCTCTTTTTTATCTTTGTCGTTCATATGGTCATAGCCTAAAATATGTAAGCAACTGTGAGTCGTTAAATATGCTAATTCCCGTTCAAAACTATGTCCATATTCAATAGCTTGTTCACGAGTACGCTCTAAGGAAATAATCATATCACCAAGTAAGTGATGTTCCTCTTCACTACCTTCGTAATCATCCCCTTCATTGAGGGCAAAGGACAATACATCCGTTGGTCTATCGATGCCTCGATATTCCTTATTAAGCTCGTGAATTTTAGCATTATTGCAGAGTAAAATACTCATTTCATCTTCTTCGAGGCCATATACGCGACTCACTTCATCGCAGACCTTGCGTATAACAGCCTCAATATTGGAATCCTCTTGAATTCCTTCATCATAGCTAATGTGTATATACATGCTTATCCTTTCGCTACATTCTCTTTGGATACTGCGTTAGATTCTGTAGTCTCACCAGCTAACTTACGTTCGTGATATGCATCGTAAGCTTTTACAATGCGACCTACTAAATCGTGACGAACAACGTCTTGATCGCTAAAGTAAACCATATTAATACCATACACATGACGCAATACCTTTTCAGCCTCGCCGAGGCCAGACACAACACGTGGAGGTAAGTCAATTTGTGTCTTATCACCGTTGACTACCATTTTAGAGTTGTTGCCTAGACGAGTTAGGAACATTTTCATCTGTTCTGCCGTCGTATTTTGAGCCTCATCGAGAATGACGAAGGCATTTTCCAATGTACGGCCACGCATATACGCTAGTGGTGCTACCTCGATAGTACCACGTTCCATAAAACGTTGTACTTGCTCGATACCAAACATTTCATGTAATGCATCATAAAGAGGTCTTAAATAAGGATCAACCTTATCCTGTAATTCACCAGGTAGGAAGCCTAACCGTTCACCTGCCTCTACAGCAGGGCGTGTCAAAATAATTTTATCTACATTGCGGTTTTTTAAATAGAATGCAGCTAAAGCCACTGCTAGGAATGTTTTACCTGTACCAGCAGGACCAATACCAAAAGTAATAGTATTTTTTCGGATACTATCTACATAGTATTTTTGACCTTCCGTTTTAGGCGTAATATTTTTACCACGCATATTAACGGATAAAGTATCCTCAAACATAGTATGTACGGCATCAGCTTTACCATTAGCCACAAGTTTAGCCGCAATACGCACTTGAGACTCAGTTATGGTACTACCTTCACGGTAAAGGAATACTAATTCTTCAAGGGTACGATAGAGAGCTTCTACTTGTTTTTCATCGCCTTTTATAACTACCGTATCACCACGTGCCACTACATCTGCAGAAATGACCTCAAGCATCATATGTAAATATCGATTATGTTGACCTAGTATGGATTGTGCTAGGTCATATGTAGGAAATGTAAATACTTGTTCGCTCATACAACCTCCTAATCTATAAATTTACGAACTGCTTTACCATTTAGGTAATCACA
>OGEZ01001431.1_pt1 | contig 11846 bp, 11 predicted proteins | sample 1570831 | NCBI WGS metagenome assembly OGEZ01 (sample SAMEA2582059, study PRJEB24529) | metagenome | biome: Human gut stool | place: China | collected 2011
AAATTACGGAAAACAAAAACCCCCAACGAACACTTCCCCCAAAACTGTTTCTATCCCAACATTGACTTTTGATACAATACCTATTAAAATTGTTCTTATGAAAATTGCAACGGAGATTTGATAACATGCAAGGCTCCGGATTGGAGGAAGAAATGAAGAAGACTATTTTGACAGGAGACCGTCCTACCGGCAAACTTCACGTCGGTCACTATGTAGGCTCCTTGAAACGCCGTGTAGAATTACAGAATTCCGGCGAATATGATGATATTTACATTATGATTGCAGATGCACAGGCTTTAACGGATAATGCAGATAACCCGGAAAAAGTTCGTAAAAACATTTCGGAAGTTGCTCTGGATTATTTATCCTGTGGACTTGACCCGGAGAAATCGAACCTTTTCGTTCAGTCGTATGTCTCCGAACTTACGGAACTTACTTTTTATTACAGCAACTTAGTTACAGTTTCAAGATTGAAACGAAATCCTACGGTCAAATCAGAAATTCAGATGCGTGGCTTTAATGCAAGTATTCCGGTTGGTTTCTTTACTTACCCAATCAGTCAGGCCGCTGACATCACTGCATTTAAAGCAACGACCGTACCGGTTGGCGAGGATCAGCTGCCAATGCTTGAGCAGGCACGTGAAATCGTCCGCAGTTTTAACACTACTTACGATGAGGTTTTGGTTGAGCCGAAAGCACTTTTGCCGGAAAATGAAATTTGCAGCCGTCTGCCGGGTACCGACGGCAAGGCAAAAATGAGCAAATCCCTTGGCAACTGTATTTATCTGTCCGATGAGCCGGAAGATATCCGCAAAAAAATCATGAGTATGTACACCGATCCGGACCACATCCGCATTGAGGATCCGGGAAAATTGGAAGGAAACACGGTATTTACTTATTTGGATGCTTTCTGCAAGGATGAATTGTTTGCAGAATACCTGCCGGATTACAATTGTTTACAGGAGTTGAAAGACCACTACACCCGCGGAGGTCTGGGTGACGTGAAGGTTAAGAAATTTTTGTACTCTGTTATTATGGAGGAACTTTCTCCAATTCAGGCAAGAAGAAAAGAGCTTGAAAAAGATATTCCGGCCGTTATGGAAATTTTGCACAAAGGAAGTATTAAGGCTAAAGAAGTCGCTGCCGGTACTTTGAGTGAAGTAAAACATGCAATGAAAATTGATTACTTTGATTAATGTTTCCTGCATAACGAATAAAACAAAAGGAGCAGTTATCCATGTCTCTTACGTGTAAACACGGTGGTACATGGAGAGCTGCTCCTTTTTATTTTGATTCTTTTCTTATTTCTTAAATTCGTTTTATCTGGTTTGCAACTGTCGGTGCAACAACTGCTGCAATCGCAATTTTAATCAAATCGCCCGGAATAAATGGAATTACACAAAGCGCCATTGCTGCGCCAAGTCCTGTTCCTGTCGAATAGCAGAACCACATCGTACCAAATGCATATGCAATCGCGGTACCAATAAGCATTCCTACAACGCAGAAAACAATATTTACAATCTTCTTATCCTTCTTAACCTGCATCAAAAGACCACATACAATTGCCATGAAAATAAATCCAATTAAGTAACCGCCAGTAGGACCGGCAACTTTACCAACGCCGCCTTCAAATCCGGAGAATACCGGAAGTCCAACCAGGCCAAGCAGCAAGTATACAATGTACGTGATGGTTGCCCGCTGCCATCCAAGCACATACAAACTAAAATAAATCACGAGGTTTGTCAGCGAAATCGGCACCGGACCAATCGGCACAGCAAGCGGTGCAAGTACACAGGTAAGCGCTGCAAATAACGCCATTAAAACCATATCTTTCAGGTTAAAAAAGTTTTTTTCATTCATTGTTCATCCTCCGTTTTTCAAATGTAAACCTTTTATCTTGTCATAGTATACATTTGAAAATCGGAATTGTCAACCTTTATTTACATTCCACAAATTTTCCTTCTTTGTCAAGTTTAAGCACCGCATGATTATCCCACTTGCCATCCTCCTCCATATGGAGCGTGACATCTAAATATATATTTTTAGAATTTGATTTCGGCGAAACTTTCATATCCATACTTGTTCCAACACAGTTCCAACCCAAATCCTCAAACAGGGTATCTCTCACATCCTGATTCTCAATGCATACCGTTCTTTTTCCTTTTTCCACACATAAAATATTCACACTGCTTTTATTATAGAAAAACTCTTTACTGCCAAATTTCCCGGCACTTGTGTACTGCTTTTCATACGCTTTCCATACGTCATTTTTATCAAAAATCTTTTTACCCTGCGGGTTCTTCACAATAAAATTATGATTTTTAAAATCAAGCAAAACACTTGCATCACTTGTTTTATTATCATAATCGTGTTCCATTGCTTTCACAAGAATAGTCTGCGTTTTATCAGAACATTCGGCAGTACCTTTTTCAAAATTCTGATAAAATGCTTTTAAATCCTCATATGAATATAACTGCCAAAATTCCTTTTCATAAAAGTCTTCATTTTTCTCCCAAGACTCTTCGATTTTAAAATCAGAAAGACCCTTACATGACGGATATGGAAAAGAAATATACTTTTGGTTCTCATTCATATATTTCGGATACTCCAAAGTAAGCATTTGGTTTTCCAGACACAAATACTTATGTTTCTTTCCTTTCTCACTTCTTTCATAAAGGACATAAGAATTGTTATTCTTAAAATAACGCGCCGCCTTATATTTTGTGTGATTTTCATCCAGATAATCAGTTAATTCCACAAAATACGACGGATTTTTCTTTTGAACCGTTTTGAGATTTTCTTTATAAGAAATAAACTCCCAATTCTGACCAAATTCCGAAACACAGCCACTGCCAGTGCCAAATCTGACTGCCTGAACAGAAAAATCTTTTTGCTTCGTATCCCAGCGCTCAACGGATAATTTTATTTGTTTCAAATCTTTTGGATTTTCCCTTTTCCAGCTTGTGTTTTTTATTTTTTGTACCATAGGACTGCTAGTTGCTTCAACACTTTTTGGCGTTGTTTCTGCTCCTACCTCCAACGCCTTCTGCGGATTTTTTGACTGTTCCTTTGTGCCAGTCCCACATGCTGATAAACAAAGTACACACGCACACGCCAGCAAAATTTCTTTTCTCATAAGCAAAACCTCCCTACTTCACTCTTTTCCCACGGTAATAAATCTTTATCTTTTTATTATTTTTAACAAATGGCTTTTTCCAATTGTTATACCGTTTTACTTTATGCGAAATGATTAGCTTTTTCAGTTTGGCTTTTGCCACAACTGCATCTCCACTAATCTTTTTTATTTTGGCAGACAATTTCAATACGCTGCCCTTTCCAAAGATGTAAACTAATTCTCCTGTTTTTTTCTCATACAAACATCTTTTGTGGACAGAAAACTTTTTATTCTTTTTTGCCACTTTCACAGACTTAATGTTTGTGTTTACAAATGCTACCGCCTCAATATTTTTTACATTTTTCGGTATTATAATTTTCTTTGCATCCGGCATTACCTGAACCAGATCTTTTTCCGTCAAATCAATTACCATGTTATTAGAAAATGATAATGTATCTCCCTGTAAATGTTTTGTAATATAAGTAAGCCCTGCCAGTTTGTCACAACCAGTAAATACTTCTTTCGCTTCCACTTTTACTTTTGCTGAAGTATCTATTTTTCTAAGATTCTTGCATCCTAAAAAGGTATAGTTTTGCAACGACGCCAACTGATTCGGCAAATGAATCGTTTCTAAAGATGTTGTGTATGCAAATGCAGCCGCACCAAGATACGTTACTGTGTCCGGCATCGTAATGGATTTAATATTCTTTTTATATGGGCCTGCATAATGCCATGGTTCCAACATATCGCCCCACAATGTTACCTCCGCATCCAAATGGTAAGAACCATCCGGTCCCTGTATACCAACACTTCCAAGATTCTGTTTTGCCAAAATCTCCTTATATCCACTAGTTGCTCCAACTATCACAACCGGCGCATTTTCAACTTTATCCGGAATCACTACCCTGATATTCTTCTTGTCCTTTGCTACATCTGCTTTAAAAATCCAGCTTTCTTTTTTATCTTTCGATAAATAAGCATGATAGGTTGCATCCTGATTGGTAATCGTATATTCCTTAGAAACATCCCAGTAATCCAACCGCTCCATCGCAGAAATCTCCGCTGCATTTGAAACATTTGCTTTCAAGCACAATGCAAAAAACAGCAAAAACATCGACACCAAAATCTTTTTCATTTTCATAAAATCACTCTCCTTACTTTCATTTACACGTCCATTAATCATGTACCTTGTACTTATATAACGAATGATAACTGGAAAATGTTGCAAAAGTAAGGAATTTTTTTACGACATTCCCACCAGCAAAACCGCCACCATCGCCCCGGCAAAAGTTGCCACCAATGCACCGGTAAGTGTATAACGCGTTTTTGTCACGCGCGCCGTCATAAAATAAACGCTCATGGTATAGAAAATGGTTTCCGAACAACTCATAAGAACTGACGCTAATGTACCAAGATACGAATCGGTCCCATATGTTTTATATATATCAAGCAAAAGACCGGTTGCCGCCGATGATGAGAACATTTTCACGATAAAAAGCGGAAGCAGCTCGCCCGGGAAATGAAGGATATTTACAACCGGTGCAAACATACCGGCGAGCCACTCCATAAAACCGGACTGCCGCAAAATTCCTACACCAATCATCAAACCAATTAACGTCGGCAGAATTTTATAGACCGTCAAAAATCCATCTTTGGCTCCCTCAATAAACGAATCAAAAATATCCACTTTTTTGCACATGCCATAGCCGACAAGATAGAGAATCACAAATGGTATCATGCAATCTGAAATATAATAAAGGACTTCCATTTACCGCTCCCCCTTTTTCTTTGATACTTTTCTTGCTATTACAGAAAAAATAACACCGGCTGCCGTCGACACAATTGTAGCCACCAGCCCCATGCCAAGAATTGAAGCAGGCGAGGCTGAACCATACTGGCTTCGATACGCTATAATATTAACCGGAATCAATTGCAGAGAAGAAATATTGATAATCAAAAAGGTACACATATCCGCACTGGCAATGTGGCTTCCATGATTTAATTTTTTCAATTCTTCCATTGCCTTTAAGCCAACCGGCGTAGCCGCCCATCCAAGTCCAAGAACATTACTAATCATATTGGCGGCCATATATTCATTTGCCTTATGCTCTTTTGGCACGCCCGGAAATAAAAAGGCAAGAACCGGTCGAAGTGCTTTTGTAAGCGCATCGATAATTCCTGCCTTTTTTGCAATATTCATAAGTCCTGTCCACATGGACATGATGCCAAGCATTGTAATACATAAAGTCACTGCTTCTTTTGACGAATCCAGTGCTGCTGTTCCGATTTCTCCGATTTTGCCGGTTGCCGCCGCAAACAAAATCCCAATGAGAATCATAAATCCCCAAAGTTTATTGAGCATACGCACACGCCTTTTTCTTTTATTGTATGCGGCAGGAAAATAAACATTCCCAAAAAATCAAAAATCACTGTTAATCAGCGGTGTTCCAAACACAACTTTTGTAACATCCTTGTTTTCATCATACGAAAATGCAGCCATCATATTTATGCGTCTGCCATTTACCTTTTTGGAACTTTCAAATCCGCTTGTATAGCCGTATGCGACATAGTAATCCGAACTGCTATCGGAATTGCTGTTCATTACTTCTCCACCGCCAAACTGACGAAAAAGTTTGTCCGCCATTGTTTGCTGCTCCGATGCATTCAGCCTGCCATTTACCACACCTTCCATCACACGATTGTCACTATTTATATTTCTTGTATCAGCAGCCGCCTCCTGAGTTGATGCTTTCATAATATCACTTTTTGCAAATGCCTGTTCAAACGCAGTCTGCGAAACATACCATCTGGTTAATACAGTCTGCAAAATCACAATAGCCCACAGAACGAATGCCGCAAAAGCCGCTGCAAAAAATTTCTTCTTACCCAAATAAAATCATCCTTTCCAAAGTCATCCACTTGTGACTTTCTTATAGGATTTCCGATTTTTTGAAAAATATGCAAAAATTTCAGTTGTTTTTTTATCTGTTACAATGTTTTTTAATTGCAATAATCAAGCGGAATCTTTTGCGCATCATGGGCGTTTTCACTCATTGAGCTGCGTAACAGCAGGGGCATTGACCAGCTCGCCCGCATAAGGAATTCCTCTTTTGTCAAAACTAATTATGATGTAATGAGAAAAAAGAGACGGTTAATTTCACCATGAGGAATGTTGAACACCGCCGGTGCGCAGAGGGCGTAGTCTGCCCTCACGCACCGCTGCGTGTGTTCTCTCAGCGGAAGCGATTCCGAATGGGAAATTAACCATCTCTTTTTATTAACTATTACATCATAATTATTTATCACTCGTAGCGGCAAAAAATCACACTTGAATTCTGTCCGCCAAATCCAAACGAATTACTCATTGCCACACGAACCTCTTTTTCAATTGCTTTATGTGGCACATAATTCAATGAAGCACATTTTTCATCCAATTCATCCAGATTTAATGTTGGTGGAACGACGCCGGTGCGAATACACTGGATACATGTAATCGCCTCGGTAATACCGCCGGCACCCATCATATGTCCGGTTGCACCTTTTGTGGAAGTCACTGCCATTTCGCCAGCATGCTCTGAAAAAAGTTCTGCAATCGCATTCGTTTCAATTGGGTCACCCATACCGGTGGAAGTTCCATGTGTATTAATATAATCTACGGATTCTTTTGTAATACCTGCATGCTCGATTGCTTTTTCCATGCAGAATACCGCACCAATTCCTTCCGGATGCGGGCTCGTTACATGGTAGCCGTCGGTGCAGTTGGAAAATCCTGCAAGTTCTGCATAAATTTTAGCGCCGCGTTTTTTTGCATTTTCTTCCGTTTCAATAATCAGCGCACCGCCGCCTTCTCCAATGACAAAACCATCACGGTCTTTATCAAACGGGCGGCTCGCCTGCTGCGGATTTTCATTATTGGTGGACAAAGCATGTGCTGAAGCCAGTCCCTGAATAAACAATGGGGATAATGCGGATTCCGTTCCCATCGCAAGAACAGCATCTGCCTGTCCGGACATGATTAACATGCAGGCGGTACTGATTGCGTCACCGCCGGAAGAACATGCTGTGCTCACCGTCAGACTTGGACCACGATAGCCTTTTGCAATTGCCACCTGGGCTGCTGCCTCATTGCCGATAATTTTCGGCACAAAGCGCGGGCTGACTTTTTTATGCTCTCCCTTGCTTAATCCATCCTGCACTTCTGCAATCGGTGAAATACCGCCAAGCGCCGTACCAACGACGATACCCATGCGCTCCGGTACAGTAATTTCCTCTCCGGCATCCGCGATTGCTTCCATCGCTGCTGCATAACCATACTGCATAAACACGTCCATTTCACGCGTCAGTTTCTTTGGCATAAAGTCTTCCGCATTAAAATCTTTGACTTCAGCCGCAATTTTTACCGGCAGCTCCTCGGTGTCAAAGCGGGTAATCGCTTCCACGCCGCATTTTCCGGCCACAAGATTTTTCCAATAATTCTCTACGCCAATTCCAATCGGCGTCACAGCACCCATTCCGGTGATGACAAGCCGACTATTCGTTGTCTTCATTTTCATTCCAGTCATTCTCCTTGATTTCTTTTCTACGAATCTTACCACTTATAGTTTTAGGCAATTCCTTCGTAAAGTCAAGTATTTTTGGCCATTTATATGACGCAATATTCTTTTTCAAGGATTTCATAATCTCACTCCGCAGTTTATCCGTTCCCTCTTCACCGTTGGCAAGAACGATACTTGCCTTGATTGCCTGACCGCGGATTGGGTCCGGCACGGAAGTAACGGCACACTCCAAAACGTATGGAAGTTTCATAATTTCATTCTCAATTTCAAATGGTCCGATACGATAGCCGCTGGACTTAATTACATCATCGGTACGGCCGACATACCACAGATAACCATCCTCATCAAAGTAGGCAGTGTCACCTGTGTGATAATAACCATCATGCCATGCATTCTGTGTCTTTTCTTCGTCACCGTAATATTCCATAAACAAACCATTTGGCGCACCATCTTCTGTGCAGATAACAATTTCACCCTCTTCTTCCGGACCGGCAAGTGTTCCATCCGGCAGCATAATCTGTACATCATACTGTGGTGTCGGCACACCCATGGAACCCGGTTTCGGTGTTGTACCAACAAGGTTACCAATTGTCAATGTTGTCTCGGTCTGTCCAAATCCCTCCATCAGTGTAAGTCCGGTTTTTGCCTTAAATTTCTCAAAGATTTCCGGATTCAGTGCTTCGCCTGCTGTTGTTACATTCTGCAAAGAAGACAAATCGTACTGGTCTAATTTCAAATGAACCATTACACGGTAAACCGTTGGCGGTGCACAGAATGTTGTAATTTTGTATTTCTCAATCATATGAAGAATTTCTTTTGCATCGAAATTATCAAAATCATAGGTAAAAATACATGCCTCGCACAGCCACTGACCATAAATTTTACCCCACAGAGCTTTTCCCCAGCCAGTATCGGAAATGGCAAAATGGATGCCATCCGGGTCAACCTGATGCCAGTATTTCGCTGTCACATAGTGTCCCAAAGGATACTTAAAGTTATGGGTTGTAATTTTCGGATACGAAGTCGTACCGGAAGTAAAGAACATAATCGATGGGTCATCACCATGGATTGCATTCTCACCATGTGGTCTGCGGAAATGACTTGAAAAATATTTTACTTCCTTGTTAAAGCTGCGCCATCCTTTGCGGCTGGCACCAACCATGATTTTTACTTTCAGATTTTTGTAACTGCGGCACGCTTTATCAACCTCACGGGAAACCGGGCCGTCTGCCGTACAAAGAATCGCATCTACATTACCGGCTTTAAAACGATATTCAAAATCGGATTTCAGTAAAAGATTTGTTGCCGGAATTGCTACTGCACCAATCTTGTGCAGTGCCAAAATCGCAAACCAGAACTGGTAGTGGCGTTTTAAAACGAGCATTACGCGGTCGCCTTTTTTAATTCCTAAAAACTGAAGATAGTTTGCTACCTTAGAAGAATAACGTGCCATATCATAAAAGGTAAAGGAGCGTTCCTTTCCATCCTTTGAAATATGAAGCATCGCTACTTTGTCCGGAGCTTTCTTTGCCATCTTGTCTACTACATCATAGGCAAAGTTAAAATTATCATCATTTACAAATTTAATATCCTGCAAAACACCGTTTTCATCTTCCTTAACCTGAATAAATGGTGCTGCAATATCGCCTTTTGAAAATGCCATTTGCGTTCCTCCTATATCATATCCTGCAAATTATTTTTATGTTCCATGTAGTTTTCAAAACCACATCATATTGTAAACAATACATCACGCTTTCCCTATTGTCAAGAAAAACAACGTAAAATCGTGATATTTAATATATTTTTTACACTTCCAGAAGAATCCGTTTGAATTTACCCTTATAATATGATAGAATTGTGTTGACTTATGTACACAGATGAATGGAGGATTTTGTTTATGTTCAAAATTGTTGAAAAAAAGTCCCTGAATCCTACTGTCAGTAAAATCACAGTAGAGGCTCCTTTGATTGCAAAAAAGGCAGAGCCGGGACAGTTTATTATCTTCCGCGCAAAAGAAGATAGCGAGAGAATTCCTTTGACAATCGCAGATTTTGACCGTGAGGCAGGAACGGTCACCATTATTTATCAAATTGTTGGTGCCGGTACAATGGAATTAGATTCCTTAAATGAAGGGGATTACATTCACGACTTTGTAGGTCCGCTTGGTGTTCCTACCCACACAGAGGGATTGAAAAAAGTAGCAGTTGTCGGCGGTGGTGTTGGCTGTGCCATTGCTTATCCGATCACAAAGAAACTGCATCAGATGGGTGCTGAAGTTCACGCCATCGTTGGATTCCGTAATCAGGACTTAGTAATTCTTGAAGACGAATTCAAAGCAGCCAGTGACAAGCTTGTCATGATGACCGATGACGGAAGTTATGGCGAAAAAGGTCTGGTAACAGATGCATTGGAAAAATTAATTCAGGATGGAAATGAATACGATGAAGTCATTGCCATCGGACCATTGATTATGATGAAATTCGTATGCCTGACAACGAAAAAATATGACGTCAAAACCGTCGTCAGCATGAACCCGATTATGATTGACGGAACCGGTATGTGCGGCGGCTGTCGTCTGACAGTTGGCGGCGAAACCAAATTTGCCTGCGTAGACGGTCCGGATTTCGATGGACACCTCGTTGATTTCGATGAAGCAATGCACCGTGGAACGATGTACAAAGAATTTGAGACACACGCCCGCGATGAATATTGCAATCTACTCAAGAAAGGGGAAAATTAATCATGGCAGAGAGAAATATGGATATGAATAAATGCCCAATGCCGGTACAAGACCCGGATGTCCGTAATAAAAACTTTGACGAAGTAGCTCTTGGCTACACCTATGATATGGCAGTAAACGAAGCTCGTCGCTGCTTAAACTGTAAAAACAAACCTTGCGTCAGCGCCTGCCCGGTTCAGATTAACATTCCGGCATTTATTGAGCGCGTAGCAAATGAAGATATTGAAGGTGCTTTTGCGATTCTTTCAGAATCCACTTCCCTTCCTGCTGTCTGCGGCCGTGTCTGCCCACAGGAAAATCAGTGCGAAGGCAAATGTGTCCGCGGCATCAAAGGCGAGCCGGTTGGTATCGGACGATTGGAGCGTTTCGTTGCTGACTACCACAGAGAGCACTGCACAGACGCGCCGGTTAAACCGGAGCCAAACGGTCACAAAGTTGCTGTTATCGGTGCCGGCCCAAGTGGTCTTACCGTTGCCGGTGATTTGGCTAAATTAGGATACAAAGTAACAATTTTTGAAGCACTTCACCTTGCCGGCGGCGTTTTGGTTTATGGTATTCCGGAATTCCGTCTTCCAAAAGCAATTGTGCAGAAGGAAATTGATAACTTAAAAGCAATCGGTGTTGATGTAGAAACCAATATGGTAATTGGTAAAGTATTAACCATCGATGAAATTTTTGAAATGGGTAACGAAGCAATCTTCGTTGGTTCCGGTGCAGGACTTCCTCGTTTCATGAATATCCCTGGTGAAAGTCTGAAGGGTGTTTATTCCGCAAACGAATTCCTGACTCGAATTAACCTCATGAAAGCTTACCGCGATGGAAGCAAAACACCAATCCAGCACGCAAAGAAAGTTGCTGTTGTCGGTGGCGGTAACGTGGCTATGGATGCAGCCCGCAGTGCAAAACGTCTTGGTGCAGAAGAAGTTTACATTGTATACCGCCGTGGTATGGAAGAACTTCCTGCACGTAACGAAGAAATCGAACATGCTGAAGAAGAAGGAATTATCTTTAAAACATTACATAACCCTGTAAAACTTAAAGGTGATGAAAACGGTCGTGTATGTAAGATGGAATGTGTTAAGATGGAACTTGGCGAAGCTGATGCTTCAGGTCGTCGTCGTCCTCTCGCCATTGAAGGAAGTAACTTCGATATTGATGTTGACACAGTTATCATGTCAATCGGTACAAGTCCAAACCCACTTCTTAGAACTACTACAGAAGGTTTGGAAGCAAACAAATGGGGTTGCTTAGTTGTTAATGAAGATACTTTAGAAACAACAAGAGACAACGTATTTGCCGGTGGTGATGCCGTAACAGGTGCTGCTACAGTAATCCTTGCAATGGGAGCCGGAAAACAGGCTGCTGCAAGCATCCACGAAAAATTAAGTAAATAATTTATTTTAAAATAACATTATTAAAAAAGGTTTCGGACTTT
>OGEZ01001432.1_pt1 | contig 11839 bp, 10 predicted proteins | sample 1570831 | NCBI WGS metagenome assembly OGEZ01 (sample SAMEA2582059, study PRJEB24529) | metagenome | biome: Human gut stool | place: China | collected 2011
AGCAACTCTATAGAGCGGATGAGAAAATCTAAGTTAGTCTATAGAGTGTGTTGGATCAAATTAGACGCAGGACGTAAAAGAAATGTTTAAAACAAAAACAAAGGCACGATTGAAACGAATGTTGTCCGGCGCGCTCGCTTTAGCTATGACCGCAAGTGCAGCTGCGGTTATGCCCGCATCTGCTGAGGAAACGGCAAAGTACCCTTATGCTGTTTTTGCCGCTGATGAAGACGCAGGCATTACTGTCAATACAGACAGTTTCACCTTAAACGGTAATGCTTACACAAACTGAGTTTTCCCGACAACTGCACAATATCCTAATATCAATGGTACTGTTACAGATGCTGACGATATTACTGATGTAGACAACACAGAGGAAGAAACCGAAGATGTATTTGATGTCAACAAAGATATGATACTCATTCACACCAAGCTGACAAGCAAGTATTTCACTGAAGGCTGTGATACATACGACGAGGATTACACATATTCCGATATGAATGTGAATATAAATGACCCGATCTATGTAACAGGCAGACTGAATTTAGACGGCAATATCAGCTTGAATGACGCTGTGGGTGCTGTTTCGGACGTTGATCTTACAGGCGGAAATCTCAACGGAAATAATACAGTTATCTATTCAAAATTCGGCGATATTGATATCTCAAACAGTCAGGCAACTGTAAACGGTCTGATCTATGCTCCGTTCGGAACTGTTACCATAGACTGCGACAATTTCAATATGAATGGACTTATCATTGCACAGAATGTTGTTATCGACGGTTATGGAGCTAATATCAACTACAGCAGTTCATGGGCTGAATTAGTTGGCACAGAGAGCGAAGAACTCAGCTGGACAATGGACGATTGGCAGTACCTTGCCGATACAGACGAGGACGGTTTGCCTAACCTTATTGAAAAGGAAATCGGCTCAGACCCGTACAATCCTGACACAGATGGTGACGGACTTCCTGACGGATACGAGGCATTAACGCTTGGAACAGATCCAACAAAGCCCGATACCGATGACAACGGCGTCCTTGACTGCGATGAGGATTTTGATGAAGACGGATTAACAAATCTTCAGGAGTATGAACTTGGTACAGAGCCTTATAATGATGATACGGACGGCGACGGACTTAATGACGGCGAGGAGATCCACACTTACATAACTGATCCGCTCAAGGTTGACACCGATGATGACGGACTTGAGGACGGTGACGAGATCTACTTTGAAACAGATCCGCTGAATCCCGATACCGATGGCAACGGAGTTCTTGACGGTGATGAAAAGCGTTTCCAGACCTTTATTCACAAGGTTGAAAACGAGGATTGTGCCGTTACCGAAGTTCGTGTGTCTATGGAGGGTACGGGCAATCTCCAGAAAGCCACTACTGTTGAAAGCATTATGAACAAGGATATACTCTGCTCAGAGGTTGTAGGTCTTGTGGGCGAGCCTTTTGAAATCAAAACGACTTCGCAGTTTGATAAGGCTACGCTTACTTATGTGATCGATAAGTCTAAGCTTGGTGATACCGAATTTGACAATCTGCTGTTTTTATGGTATGATGAAGAAAATGACAATTTTGTTGAGCTGGACACTGTGCTTGATGAGGATAATTCAACTGTAAGCGTGGAGACTACACACTTCAGTAAGTATATGCTGGTGGACAAAGTAGAGTGGTTCAATGCTTGGAAAAAAGCTTCACTTTATTTTGAAGATACCTACGAACCGCTTGCTACCGTGATTTGTTACGACTGTTCGGGAAGTATGAGTAGCAATGACCGTACCTTTAATTATAATATATATAACGAGGACGGGACGATAGCTTATTCTTATCCTACCTGCTACAGAAAGCTTGCAATAGATAATTATATAGATTCAATGACATTGACTGACAAAACGGCTCTGATCAGTTATGAAAGCTCTGCTAAGCTTGTAAGCGGTTTTTCAAATGATAAGGATATGCTAAAGAGTGCAGTAAAGCCATATAATTCAGGTGGCACAAATGCACAGGCTGCCGTTAAGATCGCCATTGATGAATTGGAAAGCGTTGAACATTGGTATACCAGACATATTATTCTTCTGTCTGACGGAGATGTAAATATATCAGAGGAGTATATACAAAAGGCGCAGGATAAAAAGATAAAAATACATACGATTGGTTTAGGTTACGGTGCAAGCAACAGCAGGCTGAAATCATATGCCGAGTCTACCGGAGGACAATTCTTTGCGGCAGCGACTGCCGAGGAGCTTGAAGCTATTTATAACGATTTGTCAAGAGATAATCATTTTGATCTTCAGAACATGGAGGATCTGGACGGCGACGGTCTTCCAGATGAATTTGAGGTTTCGGGATTGGTTGTTTCTAATGCACAGATTTTCTATACCGATCCTGAAAATCCGGATTGTGACGGGGACGAATTGCTTGATGGAGAAGAAATTTCAATCGAAAATCCTAAGTTTGTAATCAAAAAGGATTCTACAGGCGGCCATGCGGAATATTCTTCATTAGTGTTCAGATACAACTCGGATCCTTGGAATGAGGATACTGATGGAGATGGGTTAGATGATGACAGCGATTTTGACCCGATTCATCCTGCAACTGATGACCAATTAAAAATTATTGACTTTTTTGATTCAGCTGAACTTTTTGAAATACAGTATTTGGCACAATTTTGTGAAAGATTCGAATGCTCCCCAATTATTGCGATAGATTACATAAATGTTTATCGCAGACATGCTGATTATGCGATTGACGAAGTGATTGAGGATTTAGCGTCATTAGGGTATAAATGCGATAAAGCTGCATTCCAAATTTATTATACAGAATATTTTAATTATAGAGACGAAACTTCTTGGTCTCAGATAATGAGCATAGGTTATACAAGTTGGACACAATCTTTTCAGTTTTTCTTATCTACTTGGGTGTTAGAAAATGCTTTTCAGGCTAAGAACACCAAAGCTGTTAATTCTTTTGAATTATCTAAAAAACAGCAAGCTGCATTAGATGATATTTCTAAAATATCTCAAAAAGGCGATATTGTCAAAATAGAATCAGCTGAAAAAGTAAACAGCGAATTTAAAACCAATTCTAACTACAAACCACCCTATCAACCTGGGACAAAGACCATAACCGTTAAACTTAAAGAAAACACAAAATTTGTTAGGGTTTATCGAGAGTCTGGAAAACTAACCGGAGGTTGGGTAATGGAAGCTGAGCAAATTGAAGGTCTAACACCGTCACAGATAAAAAACAAATTTGCTTTGGAGTATGAACCTAAATATATTTGTGATGTTGAAATTCCTGCAGGAAGTACTGTTCGTTATGGAATCGCCAATAAAATAATAAATTGGGGGAACGGCGGCGGAACTCAATATGATTTAATGGGTCAGTTTATTGGTAAGTTCACAAACGAACGATTATTATGATATCGGAGGTTAACTATGCCTATTTTAAAAATACATAAAAATGCATTGTATGTTAATAACGAGCTGGTAAAATTTCAGTTTGAGATTGATACTGTCCTTGTTCTTGATTCACAGGTAATTGTACTAATAAAAACTCCATATGACATTGATAATAATGATAATGTTTACTCAGTTGATTTTCATGGTAAAATTACTTGGCAGATAGAATCAGCAAAAAAAAGGTTTCCAAAGCTGCAATACACTCCATATGTTGGGCTTTCATATAAAAATGGCAGTGTGATTGTCAATGATTTTTACGGTACGGATTTTATCGTAGATATCAAAGATGGTAGACTTTTGGAGAGAAAAAGCGGTTCGAGATTTTGAAGTGGCATATATTGCATTATGAGGAAGGCACTGTTGGTTTTAAAGTAGCAGAAAAGTATCAAAAAGCTAAAAATGAATTTTGCAAATCTGGTGCGGACTCAAAGACCGGCATTATAAATGTAGGAGGTATGGTAAACGGTCATATGCCGGAAACATATTACTTTTTAGCTAATGATTATTTACACAAATTAAAAGCGAGTTGATTTTATGAAAAAGGGAAAAATCATGTCGATGATAGTGCCAATTATTTTTGTCATTATTCCGCAGATTATTGTAATTATTGCATCATCCTTTATGAAAAATGATCAATCTATAATTTTGAATATAGGAGGGAGCATTGGTATTATATGTGGATTACTTGCATTAATTTTAATCTATCAAAATAAAATCAATGTGACAGGACATATTATTTCAATATTGATAGTTATATTAATTTCATTGATCATAACTTGTTTATCGTTCTTTGCACTTTCCTTTATAGGTATAATTTTTGGTGCAATAATAAGTACGGTTGTGTCAAATATGTTTTTGCTATTTAAATGTGATCCAAAGTCATTAAGGGAATCAGTGATTTTGATGTTGATTAATCCAATAAATTACGCCTTATTAGATGGCATAGCCTGCATATTAGCAGTAATTATGTTTCCATTAAATATTGTGATTTAATATCAAATATTGTATACATGATAAAAGTAATCGCTGTACAGACTAAAATCTGTGCGGCGATTTTTTATGCAGAATTATGAATGCTACGTTTTAAATGACCATAACTGAAAGTGAGCAAAATATTTAAATAGGCTGTTGACAAACGAGTGTTCCAATGCTATAATATTAAACAGGGACGACATAGTTCAACATAAAATTAAACAGTAAGTGCCTCTTACTTAGATAAACATATCGGCAAATACTTTTAGAGCTTTAAGCTCGTACATATTTCAGGCACGATTTTGGTAACAACGGGATAACTATATCCTTTTGTAAAAATCGTGAAACTGAATATGTACGGGCTTTTTTGTTTTGGTTACATATTGAGATAGAAAATGTAATTAATGTGCGTAAAAAATTTGAATGCGATTTACAAAGTAAATTAAAACGAAAAGCAACAGAAACTTGAAAATTGAATAGGAGGCTTGATAAATTGAAAAAGTTCAACTCAAAGTCCTGCGAGGAGATCATGACCACTGTGTACAAACCGATTGAATTTGTAGTAGACAATCTGCTTACACAAGGTCTGTATATCTTAGCAGGAGCGCCGAAAGTCGGAAAATCGTGGCTTGCGCTTGATATGTGCTTGTCTATAGCGAAAGGAGAAAAGGTATTAGGTCAGCAAACTACACAAGGAACTGCGCTGTATTTGTGTCTGGAAGATAGCTATGTACGAATTCAAAATCGTCTTTACGAAATCACTGACGAGCCTACAGAGCGATTGCATTTTGTAATCATGTCCGAATCAATCGGGAACGGTTTGGAGGAAGAGATTGAAAACTTTAAAAATGAGCATTACGATTTAAAAGTTGTGTTCATTGACACTCTGCAAAAGGTGCGTAACGAATCGGAGTCAAGCTACGGTACTGATTACAAAGAACTGTCTGTGCTGAAAGCACTTGCCGACAAGCTTGAAATTACGATAGTAGTTGTGCATCACACACGAAAGTGTTCTGACAGCGATCCGTTCAATATGATCTCAGGCAGTACAGGCTTAAGCGGTTGTGTTGACGGAAGCATGGTTCTGATTGAAAGCAAGCGTGGAAGTCGTACAGCAAAGCTTCATTGTGTAGGTCGTGATATTGAAAACGCAGAAATTAATTTGCAGTTTGACAGCAATTTAAAGAAGTGGATCGTCACCGATGAGCCGCTCAACTGCAAAAATAAAGATAACATTTTTCTGGCTGCACTGTATGTGTATCTTAAGAAGCATATTGATTTCTGCGGTACACCTTCGGAATTAGTGAATGTTCTGAAAAGTGTTTCCGATGAAACATTTTATCCCAACAGAGTAACAAGAGATCTGGTGCAGAACGGTTACACTCTCAAAAAGTTTGGAATTGATTTTCAGTACAAGCGAACAAGAAACGGCAGACTGATAATTCTTCATTACGACTGTGAGCGTGACAGTAGTGACAGTAAAAATGGTAGCGGAGTTACTGTCAACGGAGTGCATAAGCAATACCTCGCAAACCCTTGAAAATGCTTGGTTTACGGTGCTGACAGCAGGTGTGACAGTAACTGAAAACGGGCAAAGTTACTGTCAACCAAAATCGGCAAACGTAAGCCGATTTGCGGGCTTGGATTTTTTGTCGGGTAAGTTTAGCAAAAGCATTTCAAAAGCCGACACAAGCGATTTGTGAGCCGCTGTGGGCGATATGTGGGAGAGGTTTTAATTCTGATAATAAAAAGGCAGTTGTCAATCTGCACAAATACCGGATATGCAGCAGTTAAAGCAAAGTGAAATATTTCATTGCAAGTTAAAGTTTCGGGGTCATAGCCCCCGAAACAGTCACAGCGGACGAGCAAAGCTCGCCGCAAAAGTGCCGTAAATACGCAGTTTTAGAAAAGCCTTTGTGCATATTTTTTATGGGGTCAAGATACGGCTTTCAAAGAAAATTAGGGGTCGCAAGTTACAGAAATCGCACTCAAATGGCGTGAATACGAACTTTGCAATAGGAGTCACAGGGCAGTCAATTTAAAGCACGGACAATAAAACCATATAGAAACGAGGCGATAAAGCAAAATGTGCAAACTGATTAACACTATACAAAAAAGGCAAAAATCGTAATAAGGAGTGTTGCTTTTGCAGATAATAAAGAACGAAAAATCAGGCATCGCTCAGATCTGGCTGAGCAATGCAGAACAACAAAATGAGAGAGTTATGAACTTGGTTGAGTGCAAGATAAAGGAGCTTAGCGGCGAAAAATTTAAAGTTGCCGTGTTCCGCTCAGGTTCTAAAGATCTGTACGAATGTACTGAAAATCTTCTCCACCATAATATTACTCTCTGACAGCTAGTGCACCTATGGTGCACTTTACATACACTCCACCATTATTTTTATATCCTTTGCCTATTGCCTTTTGGGCAAAGATGTGATACAATATTATTTGTAATAAAACATATAAACTAACAACATTGTATGTATCCGCAAGGGTAAGATCCATAATCAAAAGTGACAACATTGTACCATATATCAAAGAAAGGGTGAAAGTTATGAGCACAAAATACAGCATAGCAGGCTACTGCCGAATTTCTGTTGACGAGGAAATGGACAGGGACAACACCTCTATCGAGAACCAAAAAGCTATCATAACTGACTTTGTAAAGCGAAAATTTCCTGACAGCACGCTTGAATTTTACGAAGATCGTGACCGTTCGGGATATACCTTTGAACAGCGTGAGGGCTATCAGGAACTGCGAAAGAAAATGCTGCGAATGGAATATGATATCCTTATCGTCAAAGACTTCTCAAGATTTTCACGCCGCAACAGCAAAGGTCTTGTAGAACTTGAAGATCTCCGTGACGCCGGTATGAGGATAATCTCAATAGGTGACAACATTGATTATCCTACCTATGACGATTGGACAGCTATCCAATTTAGATTTCTCATTAACGAAATGCCCGTTACCGACACCTCAAAAAAAGTCAAGTCAGTAATAAAACGCCGTCAGGAAGAAGGCAAATGGATATGTGCCGTGCCTTATGGTTACGTTATGACCAACAGCAAAACAATGAAATTTGATGTTGACGAGCCTGCCGCACAGGTGGTACGTGATATTTTTGAAAAGTACAATGAGGGCTGGGGCTATAAAAAAATTGCAAATTACCTTACAGAAAAGCATATCCCTACCCCTCGTATGTGTGAGAAAATGCGAAAAGAGGCGAACGGTGAAGAGTGCAAACGTGAGGCAAAACAAACTTGGAGTTTGGTAACTATCAGCGAAATATTGTCAAACGATTTCTATATCGGCACCCTCCGTCAAGGCAAATACCGCCGCAAGAGAATCAACGGTGATGAAGTAAAGCAACACGAAACTGACCACATTGTATTTGAAAACAACCACACGCCTATCGTGGATTACAAGGTGTTCGCATTGGCACAGGAGAATCTCAAAAAACGTACCACATCTCACTATCGTGGCGTAAGAAAATACGAAAATGCTTATTCCGGATTTCTCTACTGCGGCGACTGCGGCTCACCAATGTTCTCAATGAGCCGAAACGATATTGCCGCCGCTTATACCTGCGGAACATATCACAGACGAGGAACAAAAGGCTGTACATCACATCACACAAGGGTCGATATGCTTGATAAGCTGCTAAAAGAGTACATTCAAAAAGTTCGTGACAATTCGCAGGATATGATCGAACGTCTGCAAAACTCCATTGCTAAGGAGCAGAACGAAAGCAAAAACAGCAAGTCAGTCGTGGAGCTGATAAAAGGACAGATCGAGGACGCAAAAGCTGAAATGAAAATGCTCACACGTCAGCAGACAAGAGATGTAATGCGTCACCCTGATCGTACAGAGATCATTGAGGAAACCTACACCGAAATGATCGACGAGCTTACCTTGCGAATAGAGGGACTGAAAAACCAGTTGCAACTGGCGGTGGATAAAAATAATGCCATAGTAAGAGTAAACCGAACCGCAAAAAACGTATTTGAAATTTTCGACAATATTTTGAATAAGCCTACCCTTGACAAAAATGACATAAATCTGATAATCGACAAAATAACAGTTTATGAAGATCATATAGATATTCAGCTCAAAGCTGATATTGACTGCCTGCTGAAATACGGCACACTTGACGAACCTGAGAGCGTATCTGCAATGACAGATGTCAGCGAAAAAGCCGCCGAAAATTTTAATAAAGGCACTGAGAGCAAAAAGTCAGCCGGACAACTTGTCAATGTTATAAAAAATAGCAAAGGCAAGGTTCTTAGTGTCAACGTTATCTGTAACGGCGACCCCCTCGAGATCTACACCAACCCCGACGGCGAGGTCATCTTCAAAAAGTATTCCGCAATAAACGAAATGTCCGAGGGCGCAGCTCAGGCAGCGGAAGTCATCTCAAAGCTTGGCGGTGCACCTGCCGTGGTGTTCGATAAGGACCACGTCGTGGCAGTGTCAGGCGTGCCGAAAAAAGAGTATTCACAGCGCCGCCTCTCCCCTGCCCTGGAGGAGCTTTTGGAAAACCGCAAAACCTTTGACTATACCGATACCACAGCCGAGCCGCTTAGAGCCGTCGAGGGTATCACCACCCACGCCCTCACCATCGCCCCTATCCTCACAAACGGCGATATAACAGGCGCAGTGGCTTTCATGGCTACCGACGATACCGAGCTTTGTACCGATAAACAGTCCATGCTCGCCAAAGCCGCCGCAATGTTCTTGGGCAAACAAATCGAAGAATAATACCAAAAAGGACCGCCGCATGACCGCAGCAGTCCTTTTTTCTATACTATTACATCAGCCATTGCACCATGTCCTACGCAGCCAACATAATAATAAACCCTCCGACCCATACAAATGGATCGGAGGGCAAACTGCATACCACGCTGCGGTGGAGCTGATAGTCGGACTCGAACCGACGACCATGGGCTGTCGATAAAGCGACGTCATATCGTATTTTGATTTTTCGTGTGTAACCGCTGTATTTGCACGGTTATGCCGCCTTGGATAATTCATTCTCCGTGCCGAGTTTTCCGACAAATCTGTAATAAATCTCAATCTGCTGAAATGTTCTTCCGTCCTCAGCTTGTTCTTTGTGATGAACAACAATTTTGTCTATCAGCTCATTTAGTATTGCGGCATCCAACTTGTCGATTATGGTGTATTTTTTTATAACGTTAATAAAGTTATCCGCACAATCTGATTGTCTTTTCAACTCGTCAATTTTCGATTTGAGAATAGGTAACGCCTTTTTGATTTCCACCTGTTCCAACTCGTAACTCTGCGACATAGACTCATATCTCTCATCGCCTATCCTCCCAAGAACATTGTCCTCATAAAGTCGGCTGATAATCTTATCCAGTTCCTCACAGCGTTTTTGCTTTTGCTCATATTCGAGTGTGATTTGTTCCGCTTGCTTTTGTGAATCAGACTGATATTTCCGACTTAAAATCGACTTGAATTTATCCGTATTTTTGCGGTACTGAAACAAGTTACGCTGAATGTCGATCAGTACAAGCTCGTAAATTGTATCAAACGTAATGTAGTGCGAAGCGCAGTATTCTTTGCCGTGAGTTTTGTACATCCAACAGGAGTACGCTCCGTGATAACTGCCGTCTTTACGCTGTTTCTGCGAGTAAGTCAGGCAATGACCGCAATCCGAACAGTAGAGAAGTCCGGCAAACATCTGAACCTCTCCCGCCTTTGCAGGACGGTGCTTGGCATTCAGAATTTTGTGTACCGTATCCCACAGTTCCTGCGTAATGATAGGCTCGTGGCAGTTTTCAACCACGATCCAATCCTCTTTAGGATTGCGTACCTTTTCTTTACTTTTCATGGATTTGTTTCTCTGCTTGCCGTAAACAAGCTTGCCTAGATAGACTTCATTGTTGAGTATCGCGCGGATTGAAGTAACGTGCCAGTCAAATTCCTTGCGCCAGTAATCCGATTTGAAGTAATCCGGATTGTTGAGGTTGAAGTAGGCAATGGGAGTTAGTACCTTTTCTTCTCTAAATATTTTTGCCATTTTGTTGTAGCCAACACCCTCTGATGCAAGTCTGAAAATTCTTTTAACAACCTGTGCGGCAGGCTCGTCCACGATTAAATGATGACGGTCATTTGGGTCTATCTTGTAGCCGAACGGAGCTTTTGATCCGATAAACTGTCCGTCCCTCGCCTTAGCTTTTTTCGCCGCTTTGGTCTTTTTTGAAACGTCACGAGCGTACATTTCGTTGACTACATTCTTTATCGGGAACAGCAAATCGTCGCTGTTCACAAGAGAATCATAGTTATCGTCCGCCGCAATAAATCGGATATTGCTGTCGGTAAACCGTTGAACATACATACCTGCCTCGACATAATTTCGTCCAAACCGAGAAAGGTCTTTGACGATAACAAGATTGATTTTGCCCTCATCAATGTCCGAAAGCATTTTTTTGAAGGACGGTCTGTCAAAGTTCGTTCCGCTGCAACCGTCATCACAATAGAATTTGTAGTCTGTAATTTTATGATCTTTGCAGTACTGCTCAAGCAGAATTTTCTGAGTTTCGATAGAAACACTTCCTCCAAAGTTTCCGTCATCAACCGAAAGTCTGCAATAAAGTGCTGCCTTGTAATGCTGCTGTTTTTTCATAGTAACTCCTTTCTCAGCAGCGGATTTAATAAGCCTTGCGGTATCTTCCGCTCCACAAGTATATCACAACTATGCTGTAAATGCCAGTAAAATCCGCTGTCTGTAAAAATATTTGTTGAATGTTGCTAAGTCCGATTATTGAAATTTTACATTGTTACTAAGGAGCTGTTATTGATACGCTCTATTCCTTTTTGAAATTCATCGACTACCTCTCCGACCTGTTCGCCTGATTCCAGTTTGCGAAACATTAGTCTGCTGAGACTATCAGCTACATTGGTTTTACCCTCAAATGCAGACCACACACGATAGGTCACACCGTTGATGTAGTGATCGGTATATTCAGCCGACTGCACCTCTGTGTTGTCCTGACACAGAGGTTTATCAAGGCTGTATCTTTTAGTCTTTTCTTCTGCCATTCGCTTATCACGCTCCGTTTCATTACGTCGATTGTTAATTTTCGTATAAACAAATCAGTTCAGTCCTTTCATATTTAAATTTTGATGGTGCTAATTAGTTACGCACCATCTTAACTGTTTTTTAATATACAGCTTTTTTCTTGTCGTAAATTCACATTTTCCAATTACAACGCCTGAAAATATGCCGATTTTGTGCAGTCTTCTGCACTTACGACCCCTGAATCATTCAAAGCTCAAATTTATGACCCCATAAAAATTATGCACAATCATTTTGCTGAAACTGCGTATTTTCGGCACTTTTGCGGCGAGCTTTGCTCGTCCGCTGTGACT
>OGEZ01001435.1_pt1 | contig 11826 bp, 12 predicted proteins | sample 1570831 | NCBI WGS metagenome assembly OGEZ01 (sample SAMEA2582059, study PRJEB24529) | metagenome | biome: Human gut stool | place: China | collected 2011
ATTGATTGCTGATGGATTTAGGGAAGAACAGATTTGTCATTTTGGATTTGCATTTGAAGGGAAACATGTTTTAATTGGATAAACGTTGATCAATGAAAAAAGATACCAAACTAGTAGTGAATCATTTGGTATCTTTTTTCGCGTTATAACATTTTGGTGATCTCAGAGAGATCTTCTAAGATCACATCTACCCCAGATACCCCAACTCCTTAGATATCTGCCCAGCAGTCCTATTAAGTTCATCCAACACAAATTCCTTCTTCTTATCATCCACACGAAATACCGGAATACTTGCACTGACTGCTGCCACGATCTTTCCTGTGTAATTTCTTACAGGCACTGCCATACAATACATCCCGATCCAGTATTCTTCGTCATTGACCCCATATCCCTGTTTCTTCACTTTCTCTGCCTCATGGATCAGCTCACTGACAGTTAAGATCGTATGTGGTGTATATGCTGGAAGTTCTTCTTTATCTTCGAATAACTTATAAATCTCTTCCTCGCTCATCTCACTGATCATCACTTTTCCAAGTGCTGTTGCATGAATGGATTCATACTCGCCCGGGCTTACACTGTTGTTCATGCCATTGCTCGTATATTCCATCTTGGAAATAATGATCGTTTCTTTTCCTTTGATCGTTCCATAATCAATCGTTTCGTTTAATTTCTTTCCAAGTTCTAATAAATGTGTTCGGTCAATATTAAATAACTGGTTCTGTGCTGGAACTGACAGTCCTACTTTATATAATTCCCAGCCAAGACGATATCTGTTTGTTTCTTCACTCTTTTCAATATAACCATAATACTGCAGTGTATCTAATAAACGATGGACTGTACTCTTTCCGATTCCTAGTGCATCGCTTAATTCACTGACTCCTGCTCCAAGATTCCCTGTATTCTTTGCAAGATGGTTTAACAATTCCAGTGCTTTCATTACCGTCTGCACTGGATATTTTGGTTCCTGTGCCATGACTTTCCTCCCGTTTATCTGTTTTTATATCCTCTTTTGATCACTATCATTATATCAAACCCCGTCTTCACTATGCAAAATATTTTTCTTATATATCGAACTTTTTTCTAGATTTTGAAACACTTCATATATAATCGAAAAAAGAGACGGTATTTTGACTAAATCCGTCTCTTGATCTTTTCTCTTTCTTCTATATATAACTCTCGATCTAAAATCTTATGCACGATGTTTCAAATCTTTGAATGATTCTTCCTGTGGTCCTCTCTGGTCTTTCTTCGCAATGTACAGACTGCCAGTTGCTCTACCGCACAGCACAGGAGGTTCGCATGCTGTTGCTGCTGTTTCGGGTGTTGCTACGCCGGAAAGGTCAGCATCTGTTCTGTCCAGCTGTGTTGCCACTTTCCATGCTTCAAACTTACATGTATAAGACTGGTTGCCAACTTTTTCAATCCAGCCATGATATTCCATAAAGTCACCTACATATACAGGTGCCAGGAATTCAATGTTTTCATAACCCAGGAACAGGCTGATGTCGCCATCTACATAAACCATCAGTTCTGTACCAACGTCGCCCCACTGTTCTACGATTCTAGCGCCGTTTACCAGACCGCCAACATAATGTGCATCTTTTGCGCTCATCATCAGATGATGTACTACTTTTTTACCTACCATAATCATTTCCTCCTTATTTTCATATCAAGTCATTTGTCATATATTCTTTTTTTCATTGTTTCTATAAGTAAGTTCTTCACAAAGACTTTTCCGAAGCATCTTTGTGGTTCATCCCACATCTTACTTGTTTCACTTTTCAAAAAACCTCTGCTGCCAGTGTCAGCAGCTTTCGCAGGAACCATTCATCCTATGAAAGGGAATCCTCCTGTGGTCGTTCTCAACGCTTCTTAAGCGTACAGTACAAATCCGAGAATCAGATATGCAATGGCTGAGAAAATACCTGCGATCAAACCAAATGGAATCTGGCTGGTCGCATGTTTGAAGTTATCACAGCCTGTAGAGGCAGATGTCAGAATCGTTGCATCAGAGTAGAAGCAGCAGTGGCTTCCCCAAACGCCTGCAGCTGCAACAGCGCCTACGGTTACACCAATGTCGCCGCCCAGAGCGATGGTGATGGGAGCAACGATTGGCAGTGCGATGATGTACATGCCCCAGTTGATACCCATGATAAATTCTGTACATGCAAATACCAGGAATACAGTGATCGGCAGCAGTGGCAGAGAGATATTTCTTACCGCTACGTCGATAACGTAATCGATAAAGCCAACCTGCTGGCTCGCGTTTGCGAAACAGAATGCCAGGATCATCAGCAGGATAGGCATAACCATGTTCTTCAAACCTTCAACAACTGCATCGGCATATTCTTCGGGGTCCATACCCTGGAATACGAAGAATACAAAGCCCAGCAGGATCGCGATGATGATACCGATCTGCATATTGAAATCAAACATACAGATGGCAATAATCAGGATAAAGATAGGTACAAAGAAATTGCGAAGTTTGGGTTTCTTGCAGGCTTTCATTTCGCCTTCCACATCGTCTTCAAACTCTACCATTTCTTTGCCGGCACGAATGTCGATCTTTTCAGATCCCGGAGGTGCCAAAGGGCCGCCGGCAGCAACTCTTTCATACGCTTTTTTCATGGGACCGAATTTCGGGATAACCCCTAAAATAACCAGTACCAGTACAACCAGTGTTGAAATTGCGTAGAAGTTAAAAGGAACTGTTTTCATATATGTTGTCAGCTGCTGACCTTCTTCTGCCAGACCGTTGGCAACCATCAGCCCGCCGATGAATACTGCCCATGTGGAAATGGGATTCAGAACCGTAACTGGCGCTGCTGTTGTATCAATTACATAAGAAGTCATTTCTCTAGGAACTCTATATCTGTCTGTTACTGGTGTCATAGCGATACCGGATGTCAGAGAGCTCAGATAGTCGTCCATGGAGAACAGCGCAGAACAAAGCATTGTGCCAAAGAGCGCTGTTTTTTCAGATTTTGCCTTGGAAGCTACAAACTTACCAAATGCAAGACCGCCGCCATTTTTTTCAATAACTGCAACCAAGCTGCCCATCAGACCACAAACAATGATCAGGAACGCAATATCTTCATCCATCATGGTTGTCTGCGCAATGTTCGCAAATTCGATGATGAAGTTTTGCTTGTGAACCATGATACAGCATAAAAGAACAGCCAGTGTAAGCCCTTCAATGATTCTTTTTGTCTTAAAGATAAAGAAGATCATGAAGGCAGCCGGAATACATGTCAATATACCAAATTCGTCCGGATTATCAGGTACCAAAATACCTACCAGAGCAAATCCCACAAACAATGCTATGTAAAAAATCAACGTTCGTTTTAATTGATCTTTCTTTTGCGCTTCTCGTACACTTTCCATAGGCCAATCCTCCCTTTTGTCTTAATAGAGGTCTTTCATAAATTCACTTCTTTCTTTTTAGCATTCCGAAGCAGGTATTTCTGCCTCGGAATGCATATATATTTTTATTTCGCCGTTATTTTTAAATCAAATATCAATCTTTGAACAGTTTTTCACCGTCAGGCAGTTCTACATCCAAAGGCATAGCGATCTTAGAAACATTCAGCATATGGATATAGTCTACGTTGCCTGCCAGAATATTGTTGCCCCATGTGCCGCAGCCTTCAGATACTGCAGGAGACAAGCCATTTGTTGCAGGGCCCCATGCATCAGGTGTAGGCTGGTTTACAAGCAGACGTGCAACGGGAATTCTTTCACCAGCGTATTTGATATGTTCTTTGTCGTTGGTGAACAGACCAGCTGTATGGCCGATACCGCCAGCTTCCTGCATGTTTCTGACTGCCATTTCTACAGCGTTTTCGAATGTGTCGTAATCTTTCAGTACCACAACGGGACCCATGATTTCTTTACACATGATGTCTTCTTTCCCAACGCCTTCAATCTTCAGACCCAGAACTTTTGTTTCAGCGGGAATATCGAACCCTGCCGCACGAGCGATAACATCTGCGTCTTTCCCTACCAGATCGGAATTGATTTTGCCGTTGCTGAAAAGGGCTGCTCTGAATTTTTCAACGTCGTCTTTATCTTCATAAATCAGAATGCCTTCATCCCGCAGGGCTTTGAAGAAATCTTTTTCTTCTTCCTGAGGATACAGCATCAGGTTGTCACCGTCGCAAAGGATACCATTGTCGCTGCCAACAGCGATGAATGTTTTCTTTGCTGCGTCTACCAGGTCATAACCTCTGTCCAAAATTACGGGAGGGTTGCCTGGGCCAACGCCGTAAGCAGGAGTACCGCTGGAATAAGCTGCTTTTGTCAGCCCAGGACCACCAGTTGCGATAACCAGGTCGCATTTTTCCATAAGTTCTGCGGATTTTTCAATGGTAATTTCTTCGATGATCTGAATCAAATCTGCAGGTGCGCCGCATTTTACCAGTGCTTCACGCATCAGTTCCACGGTTCTTGTGGATGTTTTTTCTGCACGAGGTGCAGGTGTGATTACCAGCGCGTTTTTGCCTTTCAGTGCGTGCATTGCGTTGCCCAGAGGTGTAACGGTAGGGTTGGTTGCAGGTGTAACTGCGCCGATAACGCCGATGGGATGTGCAACTTCGATGATACCTTCTTCAGGGATTTCTCTGATCACGCCAACGGATTTTTTATCTTTCAGATAAGCCCAGAAAGCTGTGGGTGTATCTGTGTTCTTACCGATTTTGTCTTCATATTTACCAAGTCTGGTTTCTTCTACCGCCATCTTTGCCAGAGGTTCTGCATTTAAGTAGATCACCTTTGCAATTTCAAAAACCAGTTTGTCAACCTGTTCCTGTGTATAATCTAAAATCTGCGCCTGCGCTTTGCGGGCAGCATCAATTCTTTCTTGAATTGTCATTGTCATAATCTGTTCATCCTCCTTCATTCCATTCTCCAATGGGTATTTTTCCATTGGGAGGGCTATAAAAAGTTCCCCGCATGGGAACAATCAATGCCACGCGGGGAAACTATCAATTTTGTCCCATGTTTATTTTATTTCATAGCTGCTCTTGTATCAGCCAGGGATGCATCCATCCGTTCGATTACCTTCGCAATCTGGTCTTCTGTGATAACAGCTGCAGGTTCGAAACGTACGCATTTTGCGTTAACCAGTGTACCAGCTGTGATAACTTTGCGGGCAAACATACCTTTCGCAACTTCATAACCGATTTCAGAAGTCTTGAATTCTACTGCCAGCATCAAACCGATACCGCGTACATCGTCAATCAGATCAGGATATTTTTCTTTCAGTTTGTCCAGACCTTCTTTGATGATGGCACCCTTCTTCGCGCATTCGCCAGGGATATCGTGGTCGATCATGTATTTGATGGTTGCCAGTGCAGCGGAGCAGCATACAGGGTTGCCGCCGAATGTGGGAGAGCCCAGCAGCCAAGGGTTGTCAACCAGTTCCTGTGTCCACATATGAGGACGGCAGATCAGACCGGTGATTGGCATAATGCCGCCGCCGAATGCTTTACCGAATGTCAGGATATCGGGAACGATACCTTCGCCTTCGCATCTGAACATGTGACCTGTACGACCCATACCAGTCTGGATTTCGTCACAGATCAATGCTACGCCGTATTCGTCACAGATTGCTCTGATTTCTTTCAAATAGCCTTCAGGAGGAATGATGATACCAGCTTCGCCCTGAACAGGTTCTACAATGAAGGCTGCAACTTTTTCGCCGACTGCAATCAGGTTTCTGATGGCTTTTCTTGCGTCTTCTGCGTTGCCGTATTCAACGTGAACAACCTGCTGTACCATTGGTGTGTAAGGAGTACGATATGTGCTCTTACCGCCCATGGAAACCGCACCCATAGATTTGCCGTGGAACGCATTGACTGTGGATACGAACCAGCGTCCGCCTGTTGCGATTCTCGCTAATTTCAGAGCCATTTCGTTGGCTTCTGCACCACCGTTTGTAAAGAAGCAGTACTGCAGGTCGCCGGGTGTGATTTCAGAAACGGCTTTTGCAAGATAGCCGCGCAGGGGATCCAGCAGTTCCTGAGAATGCAGTGCCTGATGATCCAGCTGAGCTTTTACTGTATCAACGATATATTCATTTCTATGTCCACATGTATAGATACCGAAACCGCCAAGGCAGTCGATAAAATCTTCACCGTACAGATCCACTACGCTGCTGTCGTGGTCAGTCCATTCCAGCAGAGCCGCGTTTGTAGATACAGATTTACGATATTTCAGCCAGCCGGGGCTTACATAGTTATCGAAATGGTGAACAGTTTCTTTTGTCATTAATTCTTTATCTGCATCACTGATATCGTTAGAGTGGATATAGCCAAGGATTCTTTCCAGATATTTACTTGTTTCTTCGAATTGTTTCATATGTACGCCTCCTCATTCTTGTTTTTTTACAATCGTCATCTTGATATCTTTCTAAACTGCGTCTGATGCAAGTTCTTTTTCCTGCATCTCTTATTTTCGGTTAAGTTTTATCCCTCCGCCCTTCTTATTCTTTACGGAATAATGACGTCATTTTCGGAGTATCACCTCATATCTGATTTGTCACAAAAAATTATGGAGATTGTATTTCATAATTTTTGTTTATCTGATACTGCTGCGTGCTATGCGCTGCAGCCATTGATGCCATTTTAAGGTTCTTTCACCATACAGAGCAGCTGTACTCTGTTTTTGATGTTCAGTTTCCGATAGATGTTCAAAATATGTTTTTTCACGGTATTGCTGGAGATGACCATTTGGTCGCAGATTTCTTTGTTGTTATAGCCTTTGACCAGCAAATCCAGAATATCGCTTTCTTTTTTCGTCAATCCAAACTGTTCCACCGCTTCCTCAACAGAAACTTTATCCTTGTTCTTGGAAGCCTCTTCCTGTTCTTTGTTGATCCGGTAAGCCAGATGGTTTTCAATCAATTGGATTTTGAAGATATCCGCATACTTGAAGTCTTCCTTTCCTTTGTTCTTGTAGAAAGTGATGACTCCCAAAAACCGTTTGTCATACGCCAGAACCAGCTGCAAAGAGTAATGCCAGTTATTTACTTCGTAAATGCTTTTGTAATACTCTGTCTGCACTCTTTTTTCATCCGGCATCAGGTCTGTTTCCCGATAAACCATGCTGCTTCCCGTTCCCAGAATCCCCTGACTGTAGTCAATGTGTTCATAGGCTTTGGAATAATCCAAAGATGCATTGCTGTTGTAAGAGATACCGGAATCCAGTGAAATGCTGCCGTCTCCTCTGGAAAGATGAAATTCCGCACTGTCAAAATCAATGATCATTTTCAGCTGTTCCAGAAGTTCCTTCCGCATGGCTGCAAAATCAGGATTTGTATGGATTTTATAGATGATGCTGTTCAGAATCATAAATTCATTGTTATCGATCGTGTTCATGATCGTTCCTCCCTCCACATTATGGCTCCAAGTTTCTGATAAACGAAGTCTCCTGTATATATAACACCGCATCGCCTTTTTGAAGACCAATGTGATTTAGGGAAAATCAAGCTGCCTTTGGTCTGGAAGTTGGAAAAGGATTTCTGATATAGACCCTATGGCTTCCTGCCCATTTGCCCTATGATTCATCCGTCAAATTGCACAATGAAATAAACACTCTACGCTAGTTAGGATGTATTCTGCACAATTTACTTTGCTTTTTCTGGTTATAATTATATTATATATACAACTCAGAGACAATTACTTCAATATACCATTTTTTTACTACTTTTGTACCATTTTAAGTACAATTTATTTTTCCGTGTTTTATACTGCTAACTATAGACAAATGTCCTTTCTGGCCGTAAAGCAGGGACTTTTCGGATAACTTCCTTCATTTTTGATGTCCATAGCCCCTCTTTTTATCCCCTTTTGGCAAAACAGACAATTGTTTCCCTTTTCATACAAAAAAAGATATCTTTTTTGAAAATTCCTGCTGATTCCTTTGAAAACAGCGTATTCTCAAAGAAATTCATTCTCTGCTAATCATCCGAGAGAATTTTTCCTGCAAAAATCATTGCTGAAAATGCCATTTCAACATAATATTTCCTTTCCATATGATGTTTTATCTACTCCTTTCGTTCCATCTTGTCTTACAACATATTGAAATATTTTGTTCAAATATCATTTCCCTTCTCCTGCAAATTTACTTTGCTGTAGTTTTTTATAAAACAAATCCTCTCGTGCTGAAATAGGTTGCACGATTCTATGTTTCGCCTCTCTGTCATGCAGGCAAAATATCCCCGGTGATGCGTTTCTTTTCGACTGTCATTCCTTTCTAATAGACTCTCGAAAGGCGCATAAAGTCTATAGAATACAAAATATTTTATCCAAAAACACATCAGTCCTTCTGTCTTCTTGCATTTGCCTCACCCTAACATAGTTCGATTTTTTGTACTGTATTTCCTGCAAATACAAATGAACTTTGCAATTAGGAAAAATCAGCTTTTTCATATGTGAAGAAAACCGTTTTCCATAGAATATATTTGTAAGACAAATGTCATTGTTTTCCGCGTTCCTGCGTGCTACACTCAAACTAGAAAGACTTGGAAAATATGAAAGGGGAAATGTGTATGAAAAAGATTTTGTTTGTTCCAATGCTTTTGCTCAGCCTGATCCTTTCCAGCTTCACAGCTTATGGGGCAACACCCATTGCCAACGCTGTCACAACGGATATTGTGGCTTCCATTAACGGCGCACCCATACCCTGCTATAATTTCTTTGGTCAGGTAGCTATCTTTGCGGAAGATCTGGCAGATTATGGCTTCGATGTTTCTTACAGCCACGACGGACGGGAATTGTACATTACCTATAGTGATACTTTCAGCAAACCTGTTACAGCAACTTATACACCGCCTGAAAACAGACCTATTGGCAGACTGGCATACAAAGTCTATCCCAACAATGCGACCGTAACGGTAGATGGCAACAAAATGTCCTCTTTCCGTGCAGACGGCAAAACACTGATTTACTTCAAAGCGCTGGAACCTTATGGCGATGTGGTATGGAATGCAGAAAATCGCACTTCTTCCTTCACTTCCGTAGCACTTTGGAAATATACCCTGCCCGATAATGGAAAGGATATCACCGCAAGCATTTCAGATTTTTCTTTGACACTGACCAAAAATGCTTCTGGCAATTTTGACGTTTCAGAAAAAAATATGCAGTATTTGACCGCTCCTATCCTCAGCGGCGGCAGGACACCCTATACCAAATTTGAATTTTCTCTTTATATGGACGTAGGCGAACAGACAGAAAAGGTATCTGCTTTGCTTTATAAAATGCTTAACGCGGACTTAGACAAATGGATTACCAATGATACTGCTTTGGCAAACGAACACATGAAAGTTACCATCAACGGCGAAGCCGTTCCTGTCACATGGGTATCCAGAAGTGCCGGAAATGGTCATTCTGATTATGCATTCATCCTTGGCAAAAAAGTAAAAACATTAGATGAATTGCAGTCCATCTCCATTACATTTCAATAAAAGAAATTTTGCGCAAAAAAAGACAGTGTGAAGATTCACACTGTCTTTTGATTTTCCTCCCATTCTATTTATTCCTCTTCATCTGCATAAATTTCCTCTATTTCTCCCGCACCAAGATCAATGAGCAAGCCACAGCACCGCGCCCATTGACTGGTGTCAGGCGCAAAGGCTTCATAAAATTCAAGAAAAGGTTCCTCTCCCATCATAGAATAAATGATATCTATTTGACTTTCATAATCCTCTGCACATTGAAGCTCATAAGAAGGATTGATATTGTCATAAACCCATTCATTGATTTCTTCATCAGGTTCTTTCACAAACAATTGGAAAAGCTCAATCAATTCATCCCATCTCTCAGAACAAGGCGCAAAGGTTTCATAAAATTCCGGGAAAGGATCTCTAAGTTCTTCATTGTCAATGAAATCTCCATCTTCCATATCTCCTAAGAACATTTCGTTTGCCGGAACATTTTCCTCTACCCATTTTTTCACAGTTTCTTTATTTGGTTCTTCTAAAAATGATGCAAAATAATCTACAGCTGACGCAAGGACATCTTCGCTATATTCGTTCCACAAATTTTTCATGAAAAATCCTCCTCCCTTTCCATTATCTGAAACAAATTTGATATATCTTTATTATATCAAAAAAAATTCTCTTGTTAAGTTTTTATAATCCAAAAGAAGGCTGACACATTTTGTATTTTTCAAAATATCCCCAAAATGTAAATGTTCTTTACCACAAATCTCACACTGTTTTTCAATCAATCGTATATAAAAAAACAAAACAAAAAGCGATACCATTTTCATGGTATCGCTTTTTGTAAAACGTCATATTTTTTGTTTTTTTCTGTTGAAAAAATGCAGTTTTCGTTATTCTTCTTCCAACTTCCGGCAGGAGAATAAAATGATTCCATATAAGGCTGCGTTTCCTGAATGCCGCCTTCATTATGTATCTCTGCATAGAGCTCTATATCTGGATTATCCGCGCTTATTTCCCGAAACACTGTTTCATACTCCAAAACCGTTAACCATCGGCGCATCATATATCCGCAGGAAAAAAACCTACCTGATCCATTTCTCCTGCTTGGTCAAAATTTTCTGTGAGACCATATGGCTCCCCAGCCTTTCCCACTTCTTCCCCAGCTTTACCCACTTCAGTCGGTTTTAAAAACATTTCGTATAGATAGCTGTATTCTGTTTTCAGAGCCGCTTGTTCCGCCATAAAACGCAGCGCTTTCATAACATCTTTTTTTGTTCCTTTGATGCCAAATCTTCTTTTATAAACATCCGGCATAAAAACAACCTCCTTCCGAAACAAAAACGGTCTTCTAAATATAAGAATACTGCATTCGAACAACCGATCTAATGATATCTATTTTGAGATAAAAATGCATTGTAAATTCTTGCACTGTTTTGGGGATCTCTTTTTTCAATTGATTTCTCTGTATCTGAGCAGATTTCTTCTATCTCTCCTGTACCAAAATCAAACAGCAATCTACAGCACCACGCTATGGAATGGTAACTGGTCCAAAGGCTTCATAAAATTGGGGGAATAGATCATGGAGTTCCTCATTGTCAATGAAATCTCCCTCTATCACCTTCCACATCCTCAAATTCTACCTCCATGCGGAGATCTTTGTCACACATCAACTTTAAGAGCAGATCATACCGCCCTGTTGTCAGCGGGCGTATAGGCTCTCCGTTTCTTTCTGGCTGATCTTCGATCCACGACCTCGTCCAGCTGTCAAAATCCCCCAGCGTTCCGGAAAACGACTACCGTCCGCTGCCGTTAAACTCTATTGTTGTTTTGTCGACTGTAGGATATTCATATACCCGTATACCATACTCGCCGTAAAATTTCCATGCGTCCAGAACCGGTTTCAACGCTTCCACAGCCGCTTCGGTCCAGTCTCCTTTCAAAGTAAGTGTTCCATTCGCACTTGAAATGTTTGCCATACGCGTACCACCTTAAAATTTTATCTGTGTCTTCCTCTTTCCAAAGTTGTCCACACAATCACCATTCTGCGTCTTCCACAAATTCAGAACTGCCTTTTTCCCGGTCATAGAAAAATCGTACATGGGTATTTTTCAGTTCTCCTTCTTCTTCCGGCGGTACCCAAAGCCCTGCGTCCCATGATACCGACTGTATGGAATCGGTCAAGCGTTTCCGGTTTTCAAACGCCTCCTGCATCAACGCTGCTTGATCTTCATTATAATAAAATCCCTTCGGAAAATCAGGTGATGAAACGTCCTTGAGATTCACTTCTGCCAGCAGCATCAACAGACACTCCAGCACTTCCTCTACTTTTGTCGGGTCTTGCGGGGACATAAAATCCTCCGGGTCGATATCAATCTCGTCCCCTT
>OGEZ01001441.1_pt1 | contig 11793 bp, 8 predicted proteins | sample 1570831 | NCBI WGS metagenome assembly OGEZ01 (sample SAMEA2582059, study PRJEB24529) | metagenome | biome: Human gut stool | place: China | collected 2011
ATGATTCCCGGTGTCGGCGTGACCGGTACGGTGGACGGACACCTTGTCGAAATCGGCCGCAACGCGCCGCAGGACGACGAAGCGCTCAAGGCGCTTGAGGCGCAGATCGAAGAGGCGGGCGCCGCGGGCGAAACGGTCTCCTTCGTGGTCGTCGACGGAAAACTCGCGGGCATCCTCTCGCTTGAAGACAAACTGCGGCCCTTCTCGAAGCGCGTCGTATCCGAACTCAAATCGCTGCGCGTCGTGCCGGTACTTCTGACGGGTGACCGCGAAGCGGCCGCACGACATGCCGCGAGCGAAGTCGGCATCCTGTCGGTGCTCTCGCAATGCCGTCCCGAAACCAAGCTCGCCTACATGGAGCGCGAAGCCGACGCGGGCACGCACGTGCTGATGGTGGGCGACGGCGTCAACGACGCACCCGCCCTCAAGCGCGCCGCCGTGGGCGTCGCCATGGGCGGCGTAGGAAGCGGCATCGCGCTCGAAGCGGCCGACATCGTCGCGGTCGGCGACCGAATCGACGGTCTGCCGGATCTGATCGCCCTTTCGCGCCGCATGATGCGGGTCATCCGCATCAACCTGACGCTCGCGATGACGATCAACTTCATCGCCATCATTCTCGCCATGGGCGGTTGGATGGGGCCGGTGGTCGGCGCGCTCGTACACAATGCCGGCTCCGTCGCAGTGATCATTCACTCCGCTTCGCTCCTCGGCGTTGGGAAACGAACGGGGGCCCTCGATGCGCTTCGGGCGAAAGCCGCGGCTTGAGGATTGCCTGCCTTTTGGCCGCCTTCAGTAGAATTCCTTCGTTTCCAGCCTCCTCCCGGGGAGCCCTTTCGTCGGGCGAACCTAAACTTCAAAGTCCACAGTGAACTGTCCCCACTTTGCGAGACAGATTTTTAATCGATCGGGCGTTCAAGCCTGTTGAGCTATCGCTTCCCTATATTGCTTAGGTGAGCGGTAGTTCAACTTGGCTTGGATACGTTCCTCATTGTAGTAATTGCAATATTTAAGAATTTCCTGTTTGGCCTCGTCAGCCGTCAGAAGGTTCTTGTGATAACGGTTGTCCGGATGGTAAAGCCACTCCGTCTTCAAGGTACCGTTCCACCCCTCCATCACTGCATTATCCCAGCAATTGCCTTTGCGGGAATAGCTTTGTTTGACATGAAGGTCTTCGGCTGCCCCGCGAAAGGCGGCATGGGTATAAAGCGTCCCTTGATCGCTATGCAAGACGACAGATCCCGTAAAGACCTTCGAGAATTCCTCTAGTGTCTTCATGCCCAGTGCCATGTCCTGGCGCGTACTCATCTCACAAACCACAATTTCCCGCGTGCACAGATCCATGACGGGGGAGACATACAGCCAACCTTCCTTGACGGGGATATAAGTCACATCCGTAACAAAGGCGGCACGAGGCTTGGCCTGCTCAAATTGGCGGTCCAACGTGTTTTCCAGGACGGTTCCGTCCGGTAATCGTCCTTTTTTCACGCATACCTTGTAGTTGTTGGCGCGTCGAATCACGGCCGAGTACCCATACTCTCGCATGAGCCGTGCAACCTGATTGTGACCAGGTTTACGCTCATGTCCGTCTGTACGCAATGCAGCCGTCATTCGTCGGACACCGTATCGTCCTTGGTGGTGCTCTTGGAGGACTCTGATTCGATCAAGGAGTTCCTGATCCGCCTGCACTCGTTTGCCAGGGTTTCCAACACGACGATAAAAGGTGCTCCGGCTGGTATGGGTGAGTCGGCAAGATTGGGCAACGGGTACCCCGCGGCGATGTGCTGTCTCAATTGCATCGTCAATGATGAAATCTTTTTTTTTGAGCCTTCAGTACCACCGAGGTGCTTGTTCATCGATTCCAGCAAGCTCTCCAATACAATGCGTTGCTCTTCGAGCATGCGTTCGGCCGACTTCAGTGTCTTGGGTTTCTTAACGGGCACAGGAACTTTGGCGCAGGAGGCGGTCTTCATGGCAAGCTTCGTCGACGCAGATGGCCGACCACGGGGTAACAACGGTACTCCAAACTTTGCCATATTTTGAACGTAGCGACGAACGTCAGCGGCCGAAATGTTGCAGACGCGTGCAGCTTGAGTGTAGCTGTAGCAAATCTCGTACTCTTGGACGGCACGTAAGGCAAGCTCGGGAGTCGCTGACAAGCGATACGTGGGATCAAGCCAGGTTAGGTCGCCACGGTCAAAACAATATTGGCATCGCTTCACCCAACTTCTGGCAAGGCCGAGCCTTGTGGCGATGGTCCGAGAGCGTGCGCCCTGCTGAAGCAACAACAAAACTTGGTGGCGAATTTCCGCTGAAATCTTCTTGCCCATAAAAGTGTCCCCAGAAAGTGTCTCGCTTTCTGGGGACAGTTCATAAGCGGTGTTTGAACGGTTGCGCACGGCAGATCTTCTCTTGGGGAGACCTGCCATTTCGCGAGGTGTCAGAGAAGGCCTTGAACAGCCTGAGCTTCAGCGATAAGCTCGCCCACGGTCTTGTCGAGTTTTTCCTGACTGAAAGCGTCGAAATCAAGTCCTTGTACGATTTCGTAGTTGCCCTGACCGTCACAGATGCAGGGCATGCCGCAGACGATTCCCTCCGGAATGCCGTAGCTGCCGTCGGATGGAACGCCCATCGTGACCCAGTCGCCGTTACTGCCGAGGAACCAATCGCGCATGTGATCAATGGCGGCAGAAGCGGCCGAAGCGGCAGAGCTGGCACCGCGAGCTTCGATGATGGCTGCTCCGCGCTTGCCGACGGTTGGGATGAAAGTATCACGGTACCAGGTCGGATCCACGCAGTCAGCGGCGGCTTTGCCGTCAATCGTGCAGTAACGGATGTCCGGGTACATCGAGGGAGCGTGGTTGCCCCAAACAGCCATCTTATGCATGGTCGTTACGGGCTTGCCGGTGATGCCGGAGAGCTGGGAGAGAGCACGGTTGTGATCCAGTCGGAGCATAGCCGAGAAGCACTTGGGCGAGAGCGACGGAGCCGATTTCATAGCGATGTAGGCATTGGTGTTGCAGGGGTTGCCCACAACGAGCACCTTGACGTTGCGGCTGGCAACAGCGTCAAGTGCTTTGCCCTGTTCGGTGAAGATGGCACCGTTGGCAGAGAGCAATTCGGAGCGTTCCATGCCTTTGGTGCGCGGACGGGCACCCACAAGAATGGCGGCATCGGCATCCTTGAATGCGATCATCGGGTCGGCCGTGGAAGTCATGTCTGCCAGAAGCGGGAAGGCGCAATCAGCCAATTCCATCATCACGCCCTTGAGTCGAGCAGCGCTTTCCGGCGTATTGCGTTCGAGCAGCTGCAAAATGACAGGCTGATCGGGGCCGAGCATGTCACCAGCGGCAATGCGGAAAAGCAGAGCATAGCCAATATTGCCAGCAGGACCGGTCACGGCAACGCGAACAGGTTTCTTCATGGAATTCATCTCCTTGATGCAAATTAGTCTTCGTTCAATCGCACACATCGTGCTCGGACGACAGTGTGCAAGCCGATCAAACCTTGGACGGGTCGAGGAGGTCGTCGGCGGGCGGATCGGGCACTTTGACTGCAATCCTAATGCTAATGACAGCTTCTTGTGCGTGAAAAACAAGCTTGCCGGGATCGTCAATTCGCATGAGGAAAAGAGTTTTGCCGGCAAGTTGCGATATGTAACTGACTGAATTAAAAGAAAAATTATTCAAAAGAACACAGGAGGGAAAAGAGGGACTTAACGGTTCGAAACGATTTGATCCGCATCAAATAAAAGTTAAAAGGCAATAAAGATAATAGTGTTCATAGCGATTCGCTTATGAGTAAGACCGACGAAAACAAAAAAGCCGACTTTGCGAAACAAAGCCGACTTTCGAACTTGCAGAACCTATGCGATGGGTCAAAGGCTTTTCGAGACACCCTGCAAGTGGAACTTGGCGACGATTGTCGCGGCAATTTCTTCAATGGATTTGGTGGTCGAATTGAGCCACTCAATACCGTTGCGAGTCATCAGCGCTTCGGCGTTGCGGATTTCTTCGCGGCAGTTCTCAATGCTGGCGTAGCGAGAGCCCGGGCGGCGTTCGTTTCGGATTTCCGACAATCGTTCCGGTTTGATGGAAAGACCAAATAGCTTGTGGCGCAACGGCAGAAGGATGTCGGGCAGACAGCCGCGGTCGAAATCTTCCGGGATAAGCGGATAGTTGGCGACTTTGATGCCGAATTGCATGGCAAGGAAAAGTGACGTCGGCGTTTTTCCGGAGCGGGAGACGCCCACGAGAATGACTTCGGCCTGATCCAACCCGCGGTTTGTTTGACCGTCATCGTGTGAAAGGGTGTAGTCAATGGCGGCAATTCGCTTGTTGTAGCGCTCTTCGTCGCGAATCTTATGTGTGGCACCAATCGTGTGTTCACTCTTCATGCACAACTCGTGTTCGAGTGGTCCGACGAAGGAACGGAAGAGTTCAATTTGAAAACCCTCATTGCTGCTGATGAAAGCTCGGGAAATGACCGGATCAACAAAAGTGGAGAACACCAACGGACGCACCCCGGTGCGATGTTGAACGGCGTTGATGCGTTCAGCCGTCTGCTTGGCCTTTTCAACCGTATCGATAAAAGGAATACGCTCTCGATCGTAACTGAGGTTGGGAAACTGCGTGAGGACGGAATGAGCCAACGTTTCGGCTGTAATAGCCGTACCGTCGCTTACGATAAAAACAGGACGCCAGTTTGCTTTGGCGGGGGTTTCGGTCTTTTGTTCTTCCTGCATAGGATGTGCTCAATGACATAGGTCGGTGAACGCGTTGTCTGTCAACGCGTCATGCAGAGACAAAGTGTAACAAAACAAGGCACGATCCAGAAAAGATTCTCAGAGAAGACTGAAAGGAATAACTTGTTGTCCGATCTTCGGAAACGTCACTCAGCTGTTCATGATATCGATATGTTCCGGTTTGAACTCTGCAATTCGAGAGCCGTCTTCAATATTTTGAACAAGTTTGAGACATGGTTCTTGAAGGCGGAAGCCAGTTTTCTTGTGCTTGTTTTGTACTTTCAGAGCTTTCTCGAACACAAAGTAGGTATGGACAGCGCTACTGTTCAGAGAGGCGTAGTATTGCCGAAGCGAGTTTCGTTGCAAATTGCTACTATATTCTGCCTAGACGGCTGGACCGGCTCTATTGGTATGGGCACGGTGGAGTCGTTAAAATACGTATGTTTTTTACCAACAAACTGCCCGGGCGTAAATATTCCGGGTGAAAAAGAGGATCAAATGGTTCAAGGCCGTTATGTATTTCCCTTCAGCCAGCTGCGCATGACCGACGTTGATCGTGTGGGCGGCAAAAATGCTTCTCTGGGCGAACTGCTCAGTCAGCTGACCGATGCTGGTATTCGTGTGCCGGACGGCTTTGCCACGACGGCTGAAGCGTTTCGTCTGTTCCTGAAGGAAGGAGGCCTTGAAGACCGCATTGCAGCGCGTCTGGAAGGTCTTGACGTTGATGATGTGAACGAACTTGCCAAGGCCGGTGCAGAAATTCGTAGCTGGGTTGAGGCAGCTCCGTTCCCTGCCGAACTTGAAAAGGAAATTCGTGAATTCTACGAATGGCTCAAGGACGGTCAGGAAGAAATCTCCGTGGCAGTGCGTTCGTCGGCTACCGCCGAAGATTTGCCTGATGCTTCCTTTGCCGGTCAGCAAGAAACTGTTTTGAATGTGGTTGGCATTGACGCTGTGTTGCATCATATGCGTGAAGTGTTTGCTTCGCTCTACAACGATCGTGCCATCAGCTACCGAGTTCACAAGGGCTTTACCCATGTTGAAGTGGCCTTGTCCGCCGGCGTGCAGCGTATGTGCCGTTCTGACAAGGGTGCTGCTGGCGTGATGTTCACGCTTGATACCGAAAGCGGCTTTGATCAGGTTGTGTTCGTGACGGCCAGCTACGGCCTTGGTGAAACCGTTGTGCAGGGTGCCGTCAACCCCGATGAGTTTTATGTGCACAAGCCCATGCTCGAACAGGGCAAGAAGGCGATTGTCCGCAAGACGCTCGGTAGCAAACTCATCAAGATGGAATTCGATACGGAAGGTACGAGCGGTCGTACGGTCCGCACAATTGATGTGCCCGACGAAGATCGCCGCCGCTTTGCCATTACTGACGAAGACGTGATGGAACTTGCCAAGTTCGCCTGCATTATCGAAAAGCATTACGGTCGTCCGATGGATATCGAATGGGGTAAGGACGGTCTTGACGGCAAGATCTACATTCTTCAGGCTCGTCCGGAAACGGTTAAGAGCCGTCAGGCCAACGCCGATGTGCAGCAGCGCTATACCTTGAACGCCAAGGGCAAGGTGCTCGTCCAGGGCCGCGCTATTGGACAGAAGATCGGTGCGGGCCCCGTGCGCATCGTGAACAGCGCTGCTGAAATGGATCGCGTGCAGAAGGGCGATGTGCTCGTTACCGACATGACGGATCCCAACTGGGAACCTGTGATGAAGCGTGCCTCGGCTATCGTTACTAACCGCGGCGGTCGTACTTGCCACGCTGCCATTATTGCCCGTGAGCTCGGTATCCCGGCCGTAGTCGGCTGTGGCGATGCTACCGAAGTTCTCGTGGAAGACCAGCAGGTCACCGTTTCCTGTGCTGAAGGCGACACAGGCAACATCTACGACGGTTTGCTCGACTTCTCGGTTGAAGAAGTCAAGCGCGGCGCTTTGCCCGAAATTCCTGTCAAAGTGATGATGAACATCGGCAACCCGCAGCTGGCGTTCGAGTTCTGCCAGATTCCAAACAAAGGCGTCGGTCTGGCTCGTCTTGAATTCATCATCAACAACAACATCGGTCTGCATCCGAAGTTGGTGCTCGACTATCCGAATATCCCGAGCGAACTGCGCGACACGGTGGATCGTCTTTCGCAGGGCTACGAAAGCCCGCGCGAGTTCTTCATCAGCAAGCTTGCCGAAGGCGTGGCCACCATCGCGTGTGCTTTCTGGCCGCGCAAAGTGATCGTTCGTATGTCCGACTTTAAGAGTAACGAATACAAGAAGCTCATTGGCGGCGCGTGCTACGAACCGGATGAAGAAAACCCGATGCTGGGCTTCCGCGGTGCTTCTCGTTACATCGCTCACAGCTTCTCGGATTGCTTCGAAATGGAATGCCTCGCCATGAAGCGTGTGCGTGATGAAATGGGGCTTACCAATGTTGAACTGATGGTTCCCTTCGTTCGCACGATCGGCGAAATTAAGGCCGTCACGGAAATCCTTGCCAAGCATGGTCTCAAGCGCGGTGAAAACGGTCTGCGCCTGAACATGATGTGCGAAATTCCGTCCAATGCCATCCTTGCCAACCAGTTCCTCGACTATGTCGACGGCTTCTCGATCGGTTCCAACGATCTCACGCAGCTCACGCTGGGTCTGGACCGCGACTCCGGTCTTGTGGCAAGCAGCTTCGACGAACGCGATCCGGCCGTGAAGGAACTTCTCAAGATCGCCATCCGCACATGCCGTGAACGCGGCAAGTATGTCGGCATTTGTGGTCAGGGTCCCTCTGATCATGCCGATTTTGCTGCCTGGTTGATGGAAGAAGGTATTGAGTCGATTTCGCTCAATCCTGACACCGTTGTCGATACCTGGCGCAAGCTCGCTACGATCGCCGGCAAGTAATCGACTGTTCGATCTGCTGTCCTGCTCCGAGCAAGGAGCAGGACAATAAAGAAGAGCCTTCCGAGTCTTCTCTTTTCGAGGCGATGCGGGAGGCTTTTTTGTGCCTGAAGCTGATTTTCAGTTCGGACCGAAAGCGGCGAATTTGTCCCTGAGAACAAAGCCGATGCGGGAAACGGCTGCAAGAAGCTGAGCGGGCGGGAAGTGACCGAAACCCATGATTAGGCCCTTGTAGAGCGGTGTACCGATTGAAAAGGATGAAATAGAGCGAAGTTCAACGCCCTGCTGACGGCACAGGTCGGCAACAGCTTCATCGTTAATATCCGAATTGTTGAAGACGAAAGTCAGGTGCATACCCTGCCCGGTGGCGATGAATTTGCCCCAGTCGCCGAAGTTTTCTTGTACCGCTTGAATCAGGTAGTCACGCCGAGCCTCAAAAATGCGGCGCATTTTGAGGAGATGCGTTTCATATAGTCCGGTCTTGATGAATTCGGCCACGGCCATCTGCAATATTTCATTGCTTTGGCGATCAATCAGAAAGCGCATACCTGAAAAAGGTTTGACCAACTCCTCCGGGACGACCATGTAGCCCAGTCGCAACCCGGGAAAAAGCGACTTTGAAAACGTCCCGACATAAATTACGTTGTTGCCGGAATCCATCCCTTGCAGACTTGGATAGGCGAGGTTGCCTCCGTAGCGAAGTTCGCTGTCGTAGTCATCCTCAACGATCCATCCGCCCGATTCACTCGCCCATTGAAGAATGTTGCGACGGCGCTGGATGCTCATCAGCATGCCGAGAGGACACTGATGTGAAGGAGTGAGAAAAACTCCTTTCGCGTTCGGCTCCAGAGCAAGCGCCGTTTGCAGATTGAAGCCTTCGTTGTCGACCGGTACATAAACCGGAACAATATCCTGGGTCTTGGTTGCCGCTCTCAGCAGAGGATATTGCGGATCCTCAATCCACACTTTGTCGCCGGGCGAAAAGAGGATTTTGAGGCACATCAAAAGGCCGAGCTGGCTTCCCGATGTGACGATCACTTGTTCGGGGCGTGCTCGTACGCCGCGCAGTCGCTGCGCAATGCCGCAGATCGCTTCCCGCAATTCTTCGTTGCCTTGAGGATCGGAGTAGACGAGCTTGAGCGTGTTTTGCTGAACGTGTTTGATGAGAATGTCGGTGAATTCTCGACCGGGACTCGCTTCGCGTGAAGTACTTGCTATGGCCAGCGGAGTAGAAGTTTGCACTGCGAGATCGTCGAGCGCTTGCGCACAGAAGGCGGCATGGCGCCCCAAACTCTTGGTTTTTACCTGCGTAACGTTTGGCAAGTTGCAGGAGACGACGTCGAAATTGGTTTGCAGGGGCAGTTTTGTGGAAATGAAACTGCCGCGGCCACGCGACGTCTCTAAATATCCTTCAGCAATCAGAATGGCGAAAGCGGAGTCAACCGTGGCGCGTGCAACGCCCAGATGTTTTGCCAGCAGACGAATTGGTACGATGCGGTCGCCTGGCTGAAGCAATCCTTTTTGAACGGCTTCCCGCACCGTCTGTGCAATCTGACGATCAAGGGAAATAGGGCTGGTTCTGTCAAGGTGAAATTCGACTCGTAAGTGCGTACCGTTCTGGCGAAACATATTGAGGTTCAACTACTCTTGTTCGTAAATTCTAGAATTTGACCGACAATGGAGTGTAGCGAAACGCGAAAGTGCCAATGTGCAAAGAACTAATGGATTACATGGTGTTTTTTTGAGAAAGGTCAAACGCTCAGTTGCTATACTGCCCTTTAGTTGTCCTGCTGAGTCGACAGCAAGCAAAAAAAAGAAGATCGAGATAACCGTGGATCCCCAAAATCTTTCTTCCGAAGAACTGGAAATTGCCATGCGAGCTCTGCCGCCTCAGGCGCGCATTGCTCTCGAAACGATGGCGCAGATGCAGAAACGTCCGGCTGAGGATGTGCTGCGTGATGAAATACGCCAATACATTGCGGGGCGCTTGCCGATCGTCAATATCGACGCAGCCATTGAAGCTATTCAGGCTACAGCCCATACGGCGGGGTATCTGATTGGGCGACTGCGCCGGTTTGCACGCGAAATAAACAACGAATGAAACTTCCAAGCATCATAAGGAGCTAATTGCCATGAAGAACACGCTTGCTGCAACGCTTGTTGCCGCCTCCGCTTTGACCGTGACGGCCGTACAGGCCGCCACTCCTGAAGTGGAAGCCCTTCTGCAGGCCGCGCAGAAGGAAGGCGCCGTCTATTCGGTGGGCATGCCCAACACCTGGGCAAACTGGGTGAAAACCTGGAGTGATCTGCAGACGAAGTACAAGATCAAGACGCAGGACACGGACATGGCTTCGGCCGAACAGATTTCGAAGTTTATGGCCGAGGGCGAAAACGCGACTTCTGACATCGGTGACGTGGGTTTTGAATTCGGTGAAATCGCCAAGAAGCGCGGCATCACGATGCCGTACAAGCCTTCGACCTGGGATCAGATTCCAGGCTGGGCAAAAGACCCGGACGGTCATTGGTGCCTTGCCTACACCGGCACGGTGGCCTTTATTATCAACAAGGAGCTTGTGAAAGACATTCCACGCACGTGGAGCGATCTTCTGAAGGGTACCTACCGTGTTTCTGTGGGTGCTGTGGGTTCGGCTGCTCAAGCTAACTATGCCGTGCTGGCCGCGGCGATTGCTTTCGGCGGTGATGAAAAGAACCTTAATCCCGCTTACGACTTCTTTGCCAAGATCGCCAAGCAGGGACGTCTCTCGATGGTTGACCCGGTGGTGGCCAATCTCGAAAAAGGGGAAGTTGAAGTCGGTATGCTGTGGGATTTCAATGCGCTCAACTACCGCGATCAGATTGACCGCAACCGCTTTGAAGTCGTGATTCCTTCGGAAGGCAGCGTAATGAGCGGCTATACGACGATTCTCAACAAGTACAGCAAGCATCCGAATGCCGCGAAGTTCACGCGCGAATTCATCCTCTCCGATGAAGGTCAGATTAATCTGGCAGGAGGCTACGCCCGTCCGATCCGCATTGATCACATCAAGTTGCCCGAAGACGTGGCTGCTAAGATGTTGCCGAGCGAACAGTACGCCAATGCCCGACCGGTGAAGGACTTTGCCGTTTGGACGAAGACCACCGCACGTCTTTCGCGCAATTGGCAGAGCAAAGTTTCGATCCACATGAAGTAATCCATCCCGGATTGCTTCATCGGCTTTAGCGAAAGCGGTTCCCGGTTTGTTGCCGGAGCCGCTTTTTCTCTGGGTGTGATGACTCAGTGCGTTTGATTGTCGTTCTCCTTGGCTGAATTCTGGGGCTATACGGCCTGTGCTGTAAAATCCGAGACGAACTGGCAATTCCTTCCGAGGCGCGTTGTGCCGGGTGAGTTCTTGCCGTCCGGTAGAAATTTTTAGTCAAAGTATGAAAACTCTGTCAGATCGATGGTCGAACATCGGACGCTCGCTTTTGCTTGTGCCTTTTGCCGTCGTCTTTTTTGCTTTCCAGATCGTTCCCATGATATGGGTGCTCATCAATTCGTTCTGGGTTGAGGAAGATGTCGAGTGGGGACTTACAAACTACACCGAACTTATTGGCGATGCCTTTTATGCGCAGGCCTTTACCAATTCGCTGTGGTTGAGTTTCGGCAGTGCCTTTGTGGGACTCCTGATTGCTTCTTTTGCTGCAGCCAGTCTCCAAAAGGTTCCCGGGACTTTGCGTAACGCGATGGTGAGTTTTACCAACATGACGAGTAATTTCTCGGGTGTTCCGCTTGCCTTTGCATTTATCATTATTCTGGGTTTCAACGGTGCCATCACTTTGCTGCTCAAGAAGTGGGGCATCATCGACAACTTCAATGTTTACGGGATTGAAGGGCTCTTTCTTATCTATACGTACTTTCAGATCCCGTTGGGTACCTTGCTTCTTTTCCCGGCCTTCGGTGCTTTGAAGCCGGAGTGGGAGGAGGCGGCGTTTACCATGGGCGCGAGTCGCCTCCAATACTGGTGCCGCGTGGCCATTCCGGTGATGTTGCCTGCGCTTGCCGGTACCTTTACGATTCTTTTTGCTAATGCCATGGGTGCTTATGCAAGCGCTTATGCTCTTACTGTCGGCAACTACAACCTCATCACAATCCGCATCGGTCAGCTTGTTGTGGGCGACATCAAGCTGACCGATGC
>OGEZ01001445.1_pt1 | contig 11743 bp, 9 predicted proteins | sample 1570831 | NCBI WGS metagenome assembly OGEZ01 (sample SAMEA2582059, study PRJEB24529) | metagenome | biome: Human gut stool | place: China | collected 2011
TAGACACAGACATGCTAAAAGACAGCTTGATCAATGAGGCAAAAGATGCAGTTAAAGAATTTGTTATGACATCAGCAAACGATGATGAAGAAGACGATATTGCAGAGGATTCTTCCGGGTTGGCAACAGCGAAAAAGCTCTCAGCGTCTGAGTGGGCAGAGATTTTACGGAATCGCAATGATTTCGCTGTATGGAATGGGCGGCTCCACATCTATATTGAACAATTTGGATGCTGGAGGCAGGTGAAATCTACAAATGACAATCGGGAGATTCGTCAGCTTTTTACTTCAGATGAGCGACGCTATATAAACAAGAACATGCTAAAGGAGATATCTGAATGGCTAATTTTGGATTCATCGCCAATGCCAGATGTGAGAGGGGAGAGTCGGTATTACTTAAATTTGCGTGATTGTGCCGTAGATTGGCGTCGAAAGAAGCGGGAGCCGATTTATGACCGCAAGCGATTGTATTTTCGTTACTACATAAATTTGGGCAGCTACGATCTCAATCGCACAAGCACTGGCAAATTTCAGAATTTTTTGAATGATGTTTTCGGGACACACGAAAAAACAAAGAGGGAATTTTGCAAATTTTTGGGGCTTTGTCTGAGTGATATCCGTGATTTGAAAATCGCAGCTTTTTTGTATGGACCAAGTAATACAGGAAAATCTGTGATGCTTAATCTGTTGAAGAAGCTAGTGGGATCTGAATTTACTGCGTCCGTTTCATTTTCGCAGCTTGGCAATGAGTTTGCCATCAGCCGATTAGTTGGTAAAAGATTGAATGTTTCAGGCGAAGTTAGCGGGACAACGAATAAGCGCCTGGATATTTTCAAGAGTCTGACCGGAAATGATGAGATCGAAGTTTGTAATAAATATGAGGACTATGCAGCCTTTGCAAACGAGGCATTGCTGGTTTTTGCTTGCAACAATTTCCCGCCAGTTCAGTCAGTGCCAGAGTTGGAGTCTTTTTTATCAAGGGTAATAATTTTCCCTTTTGAAAATCAAAAGCCCAGAGATCAGTGGATTCCTGAATTGGAAAGCGTGCTTGTGGAAGATGCTACGGGTATTTTGGATACAGCCATAGAAGGACTACGACAGCTAGAGGAGGATGATTTTTCGATGAAAGAAACCAATCCGATGCAAAATGCAAAAAGGGAATTTGTACGTCTGTACGACAATTTCTCTCTATTTGCTGATGAATATCTGATTGAAAATCCACAGAGTAGGATAGCTACGCGAGAAATAGGTAGAGCCTATGGGATGTTTTGTATGCGAGAGGGATTGATACCTTTGGCAGAAAATATCTGGGTTCAGCGGCTGAAGCAAAAGTTTGTTTGTGAAGCAACAACTGTCAGCGTGGATGGCGGACGTATTCGGGGATTCCAAGGGATTGAACTGCGTATGGAGTAGAAGGCGTTGAAGACGTATGTTGATGTGTATCATTGATATATTATTCTGTTGAGGAGGAGAAATATGAAAAAAGAGGTTGCAATTTGTCAAAAATATCTATTGACGTTAGAGGAGGCTGCCCTATATACAGGGATCGGCATCAATAAGCTGCGCGAGATGAGTAATGGTGAGAACTGTGATTTTGTTGTTTGGAATGGCAGTCGACGTATGCTGAAACGTAAAAAGCTGGAAGAATTTCTGAATGCAGCTTATTCGATCTAAATGTTTGGGGCTGTGGCATATTGCGACAGCCCTTTGTTTGTAAAGGAGGAAAGTAAGTGGCAAAAAGATATGATAAGAAGCATCGTTTGTTGAAAACAGGAGAAACTGAACGAGCAGATGGGTATTATGTTTATCGCTGGACTGGGCAGGATGGAAAGCGTCGGAGTGTGACAGCCGGAAATTTGGAAGATCTCAGAAGAAAGGAGGAAGAAATTCAAAAGGATATTTCGGATGGTATCCGGATGGATGCGCGAACGGTTACGGTAAATGATTTGTTTCAACTGTGGAAACAGCTGAAACGGGGGATCAAAGATAATACATTGCAAAATTACTGTTATATGTATACACAGTTTGTGGCTGAGGATATTGGAACGATGCCAGTAGGGAAGTTGAAACGATCTGATGTGAAACGCTTCTATAATAAAATGGCAGAAGATCGTGGGTTGAAAATTGCGACTATTGACAATATCCACTCTGTTTTACATCAGGTTTTGCAAATGGCAGTAGAGGATAGTTATGTCCGAACCAATGTTTCGGATAATCTTCTGAAAGAATTGAAACAGACATATCATGCCAAAGAAAAAAGAAAAGAAGCATTGACGATGCCAGAACAGGAGCTTTTTCTGGATTTTCTCGCATCAGAAAAGACACCATACCATCATTGGTATCCTATTTTTACAGTGATGGTTGGAACAGGTATGCGAGTCGGGGAGATCTGTGCTTTACGTTGGGAAGATATTGACTTGGAGAAAGGTGTTATTTCCGTCAATCATACGTTGGTGTATTATGACCATCGAGATGGGAATGGCTGTTATTATAACATACATACGCCAAAGACAAGGGCAGGGCAACGGAAGATTCCCATGACAGATGAGGTGAAGGAAGCTTTTTTGGCAGAAAAGGCTTATCAGGAATATAATCATCTTCATTGTAAGGTTGTCGTGGATGGATTTACGAATTTTATTTTTATCAATCGGTTTGGAGGTGTGCAGAGACAAGGAACATTAAATAAAGCATTGCGGCGGATCATCAGAGATTGTAATGAGATGCAGTTGGCAAAGGGGTTAGGAGAACCAGTGCTGTTACCGAATTTTTCCTGTCATACATTGCGTCATACATTTACAACACGCTTGGTAGAGGCGGGTGTAAATATTAAAGTGATTCAGGAACTATGTGGACACGCAAGATCGGATGTGACACTGGATGTGTACACAACAGTGACAAAAGAATTGAAAGAAAGAGAGTTTCAGCATTTTCAGGAGAAGATGAAGGAGCGGAAGGGAAGGTAGTGGAAAAACTTCCAGGTTACAATATTTATTGTGACCTGGAAGTTTAAATTTTTTTGTACCATATAAGTATTACAAAACCCCCTTTTGTATCAGCATTTTTCCAATACAAAAGGGGGTTATTTTAGAGGGGATTTTATGATTTATGCAGATTGTTTTGCGACCTTTTCAGCTTTTTTTGCCTGATTGATTGCCAGAATCTGTGCACGTTTTTCTTTTGTCATACGCAACCAGATCAATGTCAGCAGGATACCTGCGGCGATTGTCAGTGTCAGCAGGATAAAGAAGATTTTATAGCCTGCAACGCCGGGGTATTTGTCCAGCATTGCCCCTGCAACGAAAGGACAGATTGCTTCGGGCAGGTAGCCGATGCAGCAGATAAAGCCAATGGCAGTACCAACGATTTCAGGAGGACAATCGATTTCTGCCATGATGGCAAAATGCATACTCTGGCATACATACATGGTGGAGAAGATCAATACGCATGCAATCAGAATGGGGATGATGCCTGCGGATGCTGGCATGAACAGAACGATGCACATGCCGATAACCATGACGATCTGTCCCAGCAGCATCACTTTGGAGCTGTTGATGCGGTCACCCAGGATACCTGCCCCAAATGCAGCCACAGGACGGATATACTGAGAAGAAGAGGACAGCATTGCTGCAAACAGTGTGCTTGCGCCAAATACCTCTGTTACATAGGGAGAGATATAGTAATAACTCAGGTTCATGGTGTATGTTGTGAAGATGATACCGATCATCAGCCAGATGGAAGGCATCTTCAGCAGTCTGCCGATCATTTTCAGGCTAAAGCCGTCACTGCCTTCTTCTTTGGATTCTTTCAGTCCTCTCAACAGGAAAATGCTTACGACACCAAGCAAAACGGTTCCGCCGGAAAAGAAGGTAATGATCCATTTGATACCCATGCTTTCACTACCAGCAGCCATCATTCTGCCAAAAATGATTGCAGCAACAGCCAGATATACGGCATTGGTAATACCACGACCGCCTTCAAAGATTCCGAAAGCTTTTCCTTGTTCGTTGGAAGCAGCCAAAGAACGAATGGCTTTCATTAATGCAGGCCAGAATGTCATTAGAGAAGTGATGCCCCAAATACCATGGATGATTGCGATAACCATAGGGGAGGGACTGGTCAGCAGATAAAAACCAAGTCCGCCAGTGAGAATCATGGAAAAGGGAATCAGTTTTTTGATAGAAAATTTATCTGCGATAACCCCGCCAATCAAATAGGAAACTGCACCAAATAATCCAAAGTATGTACCGCATAAGCCCATTTCCGTATTGGTCATTTGGAATGTTGCCATAAAGGCATCATAGTAATATGACCGGAAGTAGGGCAAGGAGTAAATAAAAGCTCCTGACATTGTTAAAACAATCAGCAGGAAAAAGTTCTTTTTCAATGATGAAGTATTTTCCATATATATCACACCCTTTTACGATATTTTTTATACATGAACAATATTGCCGTCTTTGATTACCAGTGCGACTTTTTCCAGATCGTCGATACATTCGTCAGGTCTGCCGCTGAATGCTACCAGATTTGCTTTTTTGCCAACTTCAATGGTACCTACTTCATGATCGATTTTCAGGATTTCGGAAGTGTTCTTTGTTGCCTGAATCAGACAGTCCACAGGTCTGAAGTCCAGCAGATTGCAGCGTGCGCGGAATTCATAGATACCGTCGCCATGACCGCCTACATATACGCCGGCGTCAGTGGAGAAGCCCATTTTTACACCTGCTTCATAAGCGGCACGATAGCCTTCACACATCAATTTATGGAGTCTGCGGCTCTTTTCTACATAGTGTGCGGGATGATCCTGGGCATGTTCTAGGAAGTTTGTCATGGGTGCCATGGTAGGCATCATAAATGTTTTATCTGTCTGCAAATACATGCGGATACATTCTTCATCCATGATGGAAGAGTGTTCCACGGTGCGGACACCGATGCGGATAGCGGATTTGATGGCTTCTGTACCATGGGCGTGTCCCGCTACATACATCCCCAGTCTGTCTGCAGCTGTTACCATGGCTTCCAGTTCTTCGTCGGAAATGATGGAAGCGCCAGGTTCGCCGCCAGGGTTCATGATGGCGCCTGTACCCATGTATTTGATGAAGTCTGCGCCTTTCTGCCACTGGGTGCGTACAGCTTTGACATATTCTTCGGGGCTGTCTGCTTCCAGATACATGCCATCAAAGAAGTTGTTGCCTGCTTCTGTAGGAGAAAGGATCATGCCGCTTGCCAGAATGTCTGGACCAACACAGTAGCCGCTGCGGATACCTTTTGCAAGCTGAATGATAATGTCATTGCGGTCGCCCACATCACGCAGAGTGGTGTAGCCTTTTTTCAGGTTGTCCTGAGCTAAGCGCAGACCACGCAGAACGCGGTATGCGTTAGGCTGGATGTTTTCTTCAAATGTGTTCATGCCGCAAAGGTCCAGATGCACATGACCGTCAATCAGACCGGGAGTAACTGTTTTGTCTGTCATATCCAGGATACAGTCCTCAGGTGCCTTTGCTGTCTTAGCAGCAACGATTTCCGCGATCTTGCCATCAACAATGACGATGTCAGCGGTGGGATTTTCGTAACCAGGTGTCAGTTCCGGTACAATACGAGCGTTTCTTAAAACAAGCATTTCATTCACATTCCTTTCTGTTGTATAAATTGTGTAGATAGAGAGATAAATAAGAGAGTGTGTGTTTTCTTGTACTCGATTTTATACAGAAAGACGCTTGAGGGTAAAGTACCGAACCTGATTTTTGGAATGTGCCAAATGGGCTATAGGGAACGCTGATTTTTACAGTAAGCAATGGCACGTTTTAATATTCCTACGCCTTCTTCGATCTGTTGTTCGTTGGGTGCAGAAAAACAGATTCTTAAAAATGTTTCACCTTTGCTGCCGCAAGGAAAAAATGCGCAGCCGGGCATCAATAACAGCCCCATCTTTTCGGCAACGGAAACCAATAGCCTGTCGTTGATGCCTTCTTCCAGTTTGACCCAAAGATTTAATCCGCCATCTGGAATGTGGAAGGAGATCTCTGGAATTTCCGCCAGTTTGCGGCAAATGAGATCCCGCCTTTTGCAGTAAAATTCTTTGAGAAATTGTTTGTGTTTGTCGTAGTAGCCTGTTTCAATGAATCTTGCCCAGAGATACTGTCCAAGGCTGTTGAGGAAAATCTGATCTTTGTTGATGATACGCCGATAGGTTTTGATGACGTTATCCGGGGCAACAATGTATCCGACTCTAGCACCAGGAAAGAATGCCAGTGTGGAAGAATCAATGTAAATAACGGAGTTTGTGTGGTCCATGGAATATAGGCTTGGCAGCACTGTATCCGTATAATTATATTCGTTTTGCGCATCTTCTTCGACAATGGGGATATGGTAGGACAGCACACAGTCCAGAAATTTCCGCCTTTTTTCGATGCTCATGGTGATGGAGGAAGGGTTGTGGGAGTTTGGTATGGTATAAATCAGTTTTGGATGATAACGCTGGATCATCTGCTCTAGTATTTCGATGGAGATGCCGTCGGGTTCCATGGGGACAAAAAGCAGATTGGCACCTGCGTGCAGAAAGATGTTTACAATGGCAGGGCAAGTGGGTTCCTCTACAATGACATAATCCCCTTTTTCCAGATACATGTAAGCAATGTTGCTGAGGGCTTCAAAGGTTTCTGTGACGATTTGGATGTTATTGGGATGCACATAGATATTTCTGCCAAAGAGCATCTTTACAAGACTGCGCCTGAGCCGTTCTGTGCCTTGAGGATCGCAGTGCCAGAACGGTTCCATACTTTGATTTTCTATGATTTCTGCTATCAGTTCTTTCAGATAGGTGATAGGCAGAGAATCTGGGTCCATAATCATGCCTGCAAAAGGAATGGCAGGCGTCATATAGGACGAGTTATATAGTTCTTGAAAAGTGTTTTGCATGCTGGTGAAATGATAATTCAAATTTTTGTCCAAAGAGGAAAAAGGTCTATTTTTTCCCAATTGCTGAAAGGTGTTTTCATCTGCTTCGCTGCCTACAAAATACCCTCTGGGGGTTTTTCTGGAAGCAAAAATCAGACCTTCCTGTATCAGCGCTTCATATGCTTTGACCACTGTGTTGCGGTGGATCTGTAATTTTTGTGCAAGCTGTCTTTCGGAGGGAAGTTTTTGTCCTTTGGTCAGCTGGGAAGATAAAATTTGGGATTTGATATGATTTTTCAATTGCAGGTATAAGGGTGTTGAACTGTTGCGATTTAACTGAATATCCATTCAGCACACTCCTTTCTTGTCTTTGGTATATATACAGTTGTTTTTTATAGTTATTGTAGCACTAGTTTGGCACACAGGTGAGTGCCATAATTGAACTTTAGACTGTACCATTATTTAAAAAAGATATAAAAAAATAGGATGGTATAGACAAAAAAATAGCACAATGGCATGGTTTTGGAAAGGAATTCACGAACGTTTTCCCAATAAAAAAGCCGAAAAAACTATGTATGATAATTTTTTCGGCTCTTGGTATAGTTATTTTTGATTTTGTAAGGATTTGACTTTTTGTTGAAATTGGATGGTGGTGGTGTTTTCGTCGTTCAAGTTTTCAAAACCGCTGCCCAATACCTCTGTTACCTTTTCTACCAACATAAAAGCATGGGGGTCGTAGAGCTGGACCAGTTTGCGCACTTCTGCCACTTCATAAGGGCGTACTGTGACAAAATACACGTTTTTTTCTTGCTGCGCATACATCCCGATGCCCTGAAGCTGTGTTACGCCGCGTCTCAGGTGATGCAGCAGCATATCGGAAATTTCCACAGAATCCTTATTGCTGATGATGATACAGTTGCAGGCATTGTTGAAAATATCAATGATATGATCAGTAACCGTTACATAAGTATAGATCGCCAAAATGGCGTACAGGCAGGATTCTGGGTCCCGATAAACCACAACGGACAACAGCACAACCAGACAATCGATGCACAAATACATCTTGCCTAAAGACAGATTTTTGTACTTGAGCAGCATCAATTTGGCAAACAGGTCGGAGCCGCCTGTAGACAGACGTGCCTTTACCAGCAAAGCGGAACCGATGCCATAGAGTACACCGCCAAAAATGGCAGCCAGAAATTTATTGGATGTCACTGAAGGCAAGAATGCCAGTGCGTCAACGGCAACGGAAAAAAGCAGTGTCAGAATCAATGTACTGATGGTATATTCTTTGCCTTTGAGAAAAAAAGACAGGATCAGGCAGGGAATATTCAGTATGAATAAGAATACGCCAATGGAAATGGGCAAAAGACTGCAAATGACCATTGCCAATCCCGCGAAACCACCGGATACGATCTGATTATGGACAAAAAACAAGTCCATTGCCAGAGAGTAAGTAATGATCGCACAAAAAGCCAAAAACCATTTTTTCACTTTTTCGTGAACGGTTTGGAGCATTGCCACGCCCCCTTAGTATGTGTGTAGATCAATCATTTTTTACAACATTGCCGGACTTGATGACAGTTTTCACCTGATGCCGCAGCACGGAAATATCTTCCAGAGGATTGCCGTCAACAGCTACCAGGTCAGCCACTTTTCCTGTTTCGATGCTGCCATAATCCTTGTCGATGCCCATGAGCATAGCGCTGTAAATGGTAGCCTGTTTGATGATGTCGATTTCATCCATCTGCCAGAAGTCTTTGCGCAGCATAAATTCATCGCCATTTTCTCCGTGCAGAAGGGGAGTGGCACCGGAGTCTGTGCCAAAGCCCATGATCAGACCGGCTTCGTATGCTTTGCGAATACCTACACGAACGTGTTCCAGTACATTTCTTGCCTTTTCCTGCATGAACAGAGAGGATTCCGGTACGCTTTCTGTCAGACCGTAAATGATTTTCAGTGTAGGAACAATGAAGGTTGTTTTGCTGTCTTTGAGCATTTCAATGGCTTCGTCATCCAGTATGGACGCATGTTCCAGTGTTCTGACACCAGCCAGAATGGAATTTTTGATGGCACGGGTGCCATGACAGTGGGTAGCCACATAGGTGTCCTTAAAGGCTGCGGCATCTACCACGGCTTTCAATTCTTCCAGTGTATAAATGGGCTGTCCAGGTTCGCCGCCGGGATTCATAACAGCGCCTGTTCCCATGATTTTGATGAAATCCGCCCCATATTTCATTTCTTCCCGCACGGACTGCCAGATAGCAGTTTCGCCGTCCGCTTCGTTATACAGACCGGAGAAGAAATCATTGCCGGCTTCGGTAGGGGTGACGATCTTCCCACTGGCGTAGATATTGGGTCCAACCAGCTTGCCGGCGTTGATGGCATCCCGCAGAGAAATGGCTACATTATAGTAACTGCCAACGTCACGAATGGTGGTAAATCCTGCCATCAGTGTATCATGGGCAAATTTTGCCGCATCCAGTGCCTGTTCTACGGGCGTTTTGGCGTTGTCGATCAGAGTGTCGCCGCCAGAAAGGGAAAGGTGTACATGCATGTCAAAGAAACCGGGCAATACATATTTTCCCTTCATATCAAGAATATAGTCTGCCTGAGGCAGCGGTGTGTCGCAGGGCAGTAAAGAAGTGATGCGATCGCCATCGATGACGATGTTGCATGTGGTATCCGGAAAATCACCGGATAATGTGGGGATGATGCTGCAATTTTTCAGTACGAACATAACTATGACCTCCAATCATTTTTTTATCAATCCGCAGAAGTGTTTTCTTCTGGTTCAGGATCAGGGTGAAATGTGAGTTTTCCAAACAGCATGGTTCCGAAGATAGGAATGATGATGGCTGGAATAAACGGATCAATGGGGAACCAGGCAAACAAGCCGTTTTGATAGAGCAAAAGGGAAATGATCGCCAGTGCCATGCCGCAGATGGCATCTTTTACGTCATCAACGGCAAATTGGGCAAATACTGCCCCGAACAAAGCAGGCAGAAGGAAAGAAAATTTTTCTGTCACTGCTTCCGGCAGCATAGCGATGACTTTGCTTCCCACCAGTACCCCAATGACCAGCAAAATGGTGTTGACAAAGATGGAAGCGGCTACGCCAATGGTGGAAATGATAGAGCCTTCGGGAGTGCCGATTTGCGTATCTGTTGCTTTCAGCGCTGAAGCTGCGCAGGGCAGACGAAGGTTGCTGACATTCCCTGTCAGAAAAGACATATATGTGCCCGGTACTCCCAGAATCGGGAAGAACGAAACAGGCTCAATAAACCACCAAACGGCGTTGATGGAAATTTGTGCGACCAAAGCAATGGTTAATTCCGTTTTGCCGGGAATGATCCCGAAATAAAAAGTAACAAGCAGTGCAGGAACAAAAACCAGAATAGAAGCTAACCAGCAAGTCCATTTGCCGGTGCGGATGATTTGTGGAAGATAGGTATTTTTGTAGTAGTCATCTTGTTTTGACATGGTGATCCCTCCTTCAGAAAAAAGCTGCAGCACAAACGCCGCTGACCATGGCTATGGTCAAACCCCATTCGTTGAGCCATTTGATTTTTTTCTTTTTGTAGATGAAAGTAATGACCAGCATCACAAAAAATCCGGCAAGAAGCGCAACGGTATTGGCATCCAAACCAATGGCGTATCCTGCGGTCAGATAACCGTATGCTCCCAGCATAGCTGCTGTGGAAATGGCAGGAATCAGTTTAGAGGCATTGCTTCCTTTAGATAAACGGGTTTTGACTTTTTCCATTTTATCGGTAAACAGTGCGGTAACGACGATCCAACCAATACAGCCAAATGCCATACACCAAAGTGTTACAGAGAAAACCTCAGGAGGCAGATTGGGATCGCCGATGGTGACACCATAAGCGTCAGCAGCAAATTCCGCTGCCAGCAGTTCATAGGCAACATTTCCGATATAGGCAAGACGCATCAGCGCTGTAGGTCCGCCCACAACGATCAAAAGGGATACCATACCGATGACAACGACCATGGAAGGTCCAATAGCGGAAACGGAACCAACCTTAAAGGCTGTATGCAGTGTTTTCTTGTCCAGTCCCATTTTTTTGCCGGCGGAAAAACTTTTTTTCAGAAAAACGATCACTTGAAACAATACGAGGGCAATAGCTGAAAATGTAATCAGCCAAAGAATACCGCTGTTTGCAATTTCTTCATAACCTTTCACATAGATTCCCTTCCTTCTAAAATGCAAATTTGAATCGACATTATGACCATAAGGCAATTTTTGACAGTCCTATCCTTATGGAGTAAAGAGAAAATATAAAGGCGCCTTTTGTATTTGCCTGAGTATAGCATTTGCATTTTCTCATTGTAAATGTATTTTGCAAGATTGCTTTTTTGGGGGTGGTACATGTACCAATTTTTATGTGCAGGATTGCTAAAATAAAAAATCATATGGAAAAGGAATGATAGATTTTTCCATATGATGGAAACGCGGCTGGAGAAACTTGATTTTAAATTTTCCGACGGATTCTTTTCGGAAACAGCAGAGAAAAGAGATGTGTCCATAACCGTTGCTTACAGTGTACCAAGGGAGATTTTGTGCTTTTGTAGAGCGAAAGAAAGAAAAAGATTGGAGGTTTTGCTGGCGGTCTTTTGTATGTTTTTTTTGAAATACAAAATTATGTATACAGTTAGAGTTTTTAAAAAACGGAATAGAATTTAGAATTGTACCCTCTCTGTACCAATTTTGTACCACCCCCAAAAAGGTTTATAGACCGAACCATACAAAATCAAAAATCCCAAAATAGAAAAAGTCCCGAAATACACAGGATTGAGAAGAAGCGTACAAAATCATTTGGAAACATCTTTAC
>OGEZ01001446.1_pt1 | contig 11741 bp, 9 predicted proteins | sample 1570831 | NCBI WGS metagenome assembly OGEZ01 (sample SAMEA2582059, study PRJEB24529) | metagenome | biome: Human gut stool | place: China | collected 2011
GGATCACCTCCTTTCTAAGGAGCAATACTTTCTCTATTCTATTGATAATGTTCTTACATTATCTAATGGACATTGGAAACTATATAGTAAATCAGATAATACAATTTAACTCTAATTTTTTAATAGAGTTAGCTGTCAATCAATATTTAAAAACTAAAGGTTAAAATAATTAAGGGCACATAGGGAATGCCTAGGTAGTAAGAGCCGATGAAGGACGTGGTAAGCTGCGATAAGCTCAGGGTAGTTGCAATCGAACGTTGATCCTGAGATTTCCGAATGGAGCAATCCGCTAAGTTGAAGACTTAGCACGAAAGAGGGTACCGCGTGAACTGAAACATCTAAGTAACGCGAGGAAAAGAAAGTAAAAACGATTCTCCAAGTAGCGGCGAGCGAACGGGGATGAGCCCAAACCGCATAAATGCCAAGGATGCAGCCGTTGTTTATGCGGGGTTGTGGGAAGAACCACGAGGAACTGCAACGTACTCAACAATGTTAATGACTGAACTGGAACTAGTTGGAAAGCTAGATCGTAGAAGGTGATAATCCTGTACAGGTAAACTCATTAACTTGTCTGTTCTCTCCCAAGTAACATGGAACACGAGGAATTCTGTGTGAATCTGCGAGGACCATATCTCGTAAGGCTAAATACTCTTACTAACCGATAGCGTATAGTACCGTGAGGGAAAGGTGAAAAGAACCCCGGGAGGGGAGTGAAATAGAACCTGAAACTATGTGCTTACAAGCGGTCAGAGCCCGCAAGGGTGATGGCGTGCCTTTTGGAGAATGATCCTGCGAGTTACGTTCAGTGGCAAGGTTAAGTTTAACGGAGCCGAAGGGAAACCGAGTCTGAACAGGGCGATTTTAGTCGCTGGGCGTAGACGCGAAACCTGGTGATCTAAGCCTGTCCAGGGTGAAGCTGTGGTAAGACACAGTGGAGGCCCGAACTCACCGCCGTTGAAAAGTTGGGAGATGAGGTAGGTTTAGGGGTGAAAAGCCAATCGAACTAGGAGATAGCTCGTTCTCTCCGAAATGCATTTAGGTGCAGCCTTGAGTGTTTAATTATGGGGGTAGAGCACTGAATGGACTAGGGGGCGCATTGCTTACTGAATCCAATCAAACTCCGAATACCATAATTCAAGAGCTCAGGAGTGAGACTATGGGAATTAACTTCCATTGTCAAAAGGGAAACAACCCAGACCACCAGCTAAGGTCCCTAATCATAACTAAGTGGGAAAGGAGGTGGAGATTCATAAACAACCAGGAGGTTGGCTTAGAAGCAGCCATACCTTTAAAGAGTGCGTAATAGCTCACTGGTCGAGAGTCTCTGCGCCGACAATGTAACGGGGCTAAGTTATGAACCGAAGCTGTGGAATTGCGCAAGCAATTGGTAGGAGAGCGTTCTGTAGGCCGTTGAAGGAGAAGCGTAAGCAACTCTGGAGGTATCAGAAGTGAGAATGCAGGAATAAGTAGCGAGAAGGGAGGCGAGAATCCTCCCCGCCGGAAGACCAAGGTTTTCAGGGTAAAGCTTGTCTTCCCTGAGTAAGCCGGGACCTAAGCCGAGGCTATAGTGCGTAGGCGAATGGAAAACAGATTAATATTTCTGTGCCAGTCATATTTTGTGATGGAGGGACGCAGAAGGGTATGTACGCGGAAGAACGGTAGTTTCCGTAAAAGCATGTAGAATGACTTGATAGGTAAATCCGTCAAGTTAGATTTGAGGTGTGATATATAGTCGTAAGATGAATGTACAAATCCCACGCTGCCGAGAAAAGCTTCTAACGTTAAGGTATGACTGCCCGTACCCGAAACCGACACAGGTGGTCAGGATGAGAAATCTAAGGCGGACAGGCTAACTCTCGTTAAGGAACTCTGCAAAATTGCCCCGTAACTTCGGGAGAAGGGGTGCCCCTGAGTGTGAGCATACACGCGATGTTAAGCGCTTGGGGGTCGCAGTGAAGAGGCTCAAGCAACTGTTTAACAAAAACACAGGTCTATGCTAAGCTGTAAGGCGATGTATATGGGCTGACACCTGCCCAGTGCCGGAAGGTTAAGAGGAGGAGTGAGAGCTCCGAATTGAAGCCCCGGTGAACGGCGGCCGTAACTATAACGGTCCTAAGGTAGCGAAATTCCTTGTCGGGTAAGTTCCGACCTGCACGAATGGTGTAATGATTTGAGCGCTGTCTTGACGGGAGGCCTGGTGAAATTGTATTACCGGTGAAGATACCGGTTACCTACAGTAGGACGGAAAGACCCCATGGAGCTTTACTGTAGCTTGGTATTGGGTTTTGGCATTGCATGTATAGGATAGTTGGGAAACTATGATGGTATGGCGCTAGCTATATCGGAGTTGTCGGTGGAATACCAACCATTCAATGTTGAAATTCTAATCTGTGGTTTGGAGCCACGGAGACAGTGCTAGGTGGGCAGTTTGACTGGGGCGGTCGCCTCCGAAAGAGTAACGGAGGCGTTCAAAGGTTCTCTCAGGTTGGATGGAAATCAACCGCAGAGTGCAATGGCATAAGAGAGCTTGACTGCGAGACTGACGGGTCGAGCAGGTGCGAAAGCAGGACATAGTGATCCGGCGATTCCGAATGGAAGGATCGTCGCTCAACGGATAAAAGCTACCCTGGGGATAACAGGCTGATCCTACCCGAGAGTCCATATCGACGGTAGGGTTTGGCACCTCGATGTCGGCTCATCGCATCCTGGGGCTGGAGAAGGTCCCAAGGGTTGGGCTGTTCGCCCATTAAAGCGGTACGTGAGCTGGGTTCAGAACGTCGTGAGACAGTTCGGTCCCTATCCACTGTAGGCGTTAGAATATTGAGAAGATCTGTCCTTAGTACGAGAGGACCGGGATGGACAAACCTCTGATGTACCAGTTGTCACGCCAGTGGCACAGCTGGGTAGTCACGTTTGGAACAGATAACCGCTGAAAGCATCTAAGCGGGAAACTGACTTCAAGATAAGTATTCTTTAAGACTCCTTCGAGCCTAGGAGGTAGATAGGTTGGGGGTGTAAGGGCTGTGAGGCCTTTAGCTGACCAATACTAATAAGTCGAAGTTTTAACCTTCAAATAATCAAGAAGTAACGAAGTTACGACTATGATTATTTAGACGCAGATGACTGAAAGGAATCAGCGTTACCTGATATTACTATATAGTTTTGAATGTTCCATTAAAAGAAGTTAATAATGCTTGGTGAGAAGAGCTACGGGGGTACACCCAGAAACATTCCGAACCTGGAAGTTAAGCCCGTAAACGCTGAAAGTACTTGGAGGGAAGCCTCCTGGGAGGATAGGAACTTGCCAAGCTCTCAATAAGAGTGCTTCCTTAGCTCAGTCGGTAGAGCATGCGGCTGTTAACCGCAGTGTCAATGGTTCGAGTCCATTAGGAAGCGCCATTTTTTTTTATTTTTTGTAAAAATTTTATAAATTTACAAGAGGTGAAATATGAAAAAAACAAATGCTATGAGAGAATTAGATAAAAATAAAATAAAATATGAATTTAAAGAGTATGAAGTTGATGAAAATGATTTAAGTGCGATAGCAGTATCTTTAAAAACTGGAGAAGATATTACTAAAATATTTAAGACTCTAGTTCTTTTAAATGAAAAAAAAGAGATGATAGTTGCTTGTATTCCAGGAGCTGATACTATTGATCTAAAAAAATTAGCTAAGATTGCAGGGGCAAAAAAGGTAGAGATGCTAGAGTTAAAAGAACTTTTTAATATGACTGGTTATATAAGAGGAGGATGTTCTCCTATTGGAATAAAAAAGAGACATCAAAGCTTCATCCATCAGAGTGCTTTAACTAAAGATTATATAATGATAAGTGCTGGTGTTCGTGGTCTACAAATAATAATCGAACCACAAAATTTAATAAATTATTTAAAGATGGAAGTAGGAGATATAACTATATAATATTTTAGAAAATAAAAAAATTACATAATTTATTAAAAATGATAATTAATTGACTATAATTTGAGTATAACTAGATTATTATAAAATAATTTTAGTTATACTCTTTTTTTATAGAAAAAATATGATACAATAGTAGTATGTTAATTTATATTTAAAATATTATATAGAAAAAGTGAACAAATACTTTCTTTGGAGGTTATTATGGAAAGAGTGAAAAAAATTATAAAAGTGATATTTTTAACAATATTGAGTATTTTAATATTAGCTTGTGGAAAAGATACAGAAAATAATTTAAAAGAAATAAAGACTACTATGAGTATGGATATAGATAGTCTTAATCCTTATAAGATGGTATCAAGTGGGACAGAAGAGATAATGTTAAATGTCTTTGAGGGATTGCTTATGCCAAATTCTAAAGGGGAATTAACTCCGGCAATAGCAGAATCATACAAAATTTCAGAAGATGGAAGAATATACACATTTAAAATAAGAAAAGGAATAAAATTTCACAATGGTAATCCATTAGATGTAAAAGATGTAGAGTTTTCTTTAAATAGGATGGCTGGTAAAGATGGCTTCCCACCTGCTAGTGCTCTTTTTAATGAAATAGAAGAGATAAAAGTAGTTTCAGAAGATGAAATAGAAATAAAGTTAAAAAAAGCAGATTCAGCTTTTATATATGCTTTAATAAAGGGTATTGTTCCTGATGAAAATGTTAATGATTTGGATAAAAATCCTATTGGAACAGGGCCATTTAAAGTTGCTCAATATGATAGGGAACAACAAATAGTATTGGATAGATTTAATGAATATTGGGGAGAAAAAACAAAACTAGATAGAGTAACTGTTTTAATTGTGCCAAATAGTGAAACAGCATTTTTAAAACTTCTTTCTGGAGAGATAAATATGCTTTCAAGAGTAGATTCTAAAAGAGTAAATGAATTAAAAAACTTTAATAATATATCTGCTCCACAAAACACTGTACAAATATTTGCTTTAAATAATAATGTTGAACCATTTAATGATATAAGAGTAAGAAAAGCTATTAATATGGCTTTAGATAAAGATGAGATTATTAATAGTGTTATGGCTGGAAATGGAATAAAACTTGAAACTAATATGAGTCCAGTAATGAAAAAATACTGTATAGAAAATCTTGGAGAAAAACAAAATATAGATGAAGCTAAGAAGATTTTAGAAGAAGTAGGAAAAAATAATTTTACATTTACCATAAAAGTTCCTAGCAATTACCCTATGCATGTAAATACAGCTCAAATAATAGCTGAGCAATTAAAAGCTATAGGGCTAAAAGCAGAAATTGAAACAATAGAGTGGACAACCTGGTTATCAGATGTTTATTCTGGAAGAAAATATGAGGCAACAATAGTAGGGCTTTCAGGGAAGTTAGACCCTTATTCAATTTTAAGAAGATATACTAGTGATTATAAAAATAACTTCTTTAATTTTAGTGATGAAGAGTATGATATGTTAATTGAGGAAGCTAAGGAGTCTACTAATGATGAGATTATAGTAGCAAATTATAAAAGAGCACAAGAGATTTTAAGAGAGAAACAGGCAGCAATTTATATAATGGACCCTGAGCTTATAACATCTTTAGATAAAAAGATAAAAGGATTTGAATATTATCCTTTACCATATATTAATTTTTCTAAAATGAGTATTGGAGAATAAAATGTATTATTTAAAAAAAATATTTAAGATGACTTTTTCTATATATTTAATAGGAACAATTTCTTTTCTATTATTGGAATTAATACCAGGTGATCCTGCTCTTGCAATATTAGGAGTGGAAAGTTCTCCAGAAGATATAGCGTTTTTAAGAAAGAATTTAGGATTAAATAAAAGTTTAGGAGAGAGATATTTTCAGTGGGGAAAAGGAGTTATTTTGGGAGATTTTGGTAATTCATTTAAATATGGAGAGTCAGTTTCTAATTTAATTTTAGAAAGATTACCATTGACTTTAGAAATAGCTATATTGACAATTATTATAGTTTTAGGCGTATCAATTCCTCTATCTTTTATTATACATAAATTAAGAAATAAAAGAATAAAAAAAGTAATTGATTTTATAATAGGATTATGTATCTCAATACCCTCTTTTTGGTTAGGAATAATATCTATGTTTATTTTTAGTGTTATATTGAGATGGTTTTCAGTGGGATATAACAATACTTTATATTCGTTATTATTACCTTGTATAGTGATAGCAATTCCAAACATAGGAGTTTTTACTAGTTATATAAAAAATAATTTAGAGGTAGAGTTAAGAGAAGAATATATAAAATATCTTTTTGTAAATGGAGTAAAAAAATTTTGGTTGAATATCTATATTTTAAAAAATTCAATTATTCCAGTTATTCCTTTAATTGGAATAATGTTGATTGATTTAATAACTGGAGTAGTAATTATAGAGCAGATATTTTCAATACCTGGAATAGGAAGATTGATGATAACAGCAGTAATAAACAGAGATTTACCTTTAGTTCAAGGATTGATTTTTTATACTTCAGTGGTTTTAGTTGTAATCAATTTTATGATAGATATATTGTACTCCATAGTAGACCCAAGGATAAGGAGTGAGAGATAGTGAAAAAAATAAAATACTTGTTACTAATCATAGTTATAATGATTTGTATATTTTTTTATCAAGACCCTTATGCTATGGAAGAAAGTAAAATATTAATGGCCCCAACATTTGAAAATATTTTAGGTTGTGATAATTTAGGAAGAGATATTTTCAGTAGACTTTTATTAGGAAGTTTCTATACATTAGCAATAGCTTTTCTATCAATATCTTTATCGGTGATAACTGGAGCAATAATAGGAAGTTTAGCAGGATATTTTGGAAAAGGAATAGATGTAATAATAATGTCAATAGTAGAGGTTATCATGTCTATTCCTGGAATTTTGATTGCACTTGGAATAATAATAATTTTAGGCACAGGATTTCACTCTTTAATTGCAGCTATTTTTGTAATATATATTCCAAGATGTGTAAATGTAGTGAGAGGACTAGTAAAGAAAGAAAAAAATATGGAGTATGTAATAGCAGTAAAAACTTATGGTGTATCTGATTTAAGAATTATTTATAGACACATTTTACCAAATATTTTAAAATCTATATTAGTGTCTTTTACAACTGGATTTGCAGGAGCTATATTAACAGAAGCAGGGTTAGGATATTTAGGACTTGGAATTCAACCACCTTATCCCACTTGGGGAAATATGTTAAATCAATCTCAATCATATTTTTTATCTGCTCCTTGGTTTACTATAGCTCCAGGATTAGCAATAATTTTTACTATATATCAGATTAAAAAATTAGAGAAAAGAGGTAGAAAATATTGAAGCTAATTGAAATAGAAAAGTTAAATTTAGAAATTGACGATAAGATACTTCTAAAAAATGTAGATTTTTCTATAAATTCTGGTGAAATAGTAGCATTAGCTGGAGAATCAGGTAGTGGGAAGACATTGACAACCAAATTTATATTAGGAATCTTACCAGAAAGAAGTAAAATTAATTACCAAAGATTTGAAAAAAATTGTAAAATAGGTGCTGTATTTCAAAATGCTTTTACTTCATTGAATCCAACCATAAAAATAGGGCATCAATTAAAAAAAATATACGAAGGACATTATAGAAAAGGAAAAGAGTGGGAAGCTGAAGTAATTCAACTATTAAGTAAATTAGGAATAAAAGAGCCTGATAAAATATTAAAAAAATATCCTCATGAAACAAGTGGAGGAGAGAGACAAAGAGTAGTTATAGCAGGAGCTTTGATAGGACGTCCAGAATTGCTTATAGCAGATGAAGTAACAACTGCACTAGATCTTAAGACTAAAAAAGAAGTTATAAAGCTTTTTAAAGAGGTACAGAGGGCTACTGGAGTATCTATTTTGTTTATATCTCATGATTTAGAATCAATACATGATTTTGCAGAAAAAGTATATGTCATGTATAAAGGAGAAATAGTTGAAAAAAATAGCTGTGAGAAGATATTTCAAGAGCAGTCACATCCTTATGTAAAGAAATTAATAAATCTTTCTAAAAGTCTTTGGACAAGAGGTGAAGAATGATTTTAAAAGTTGAAAATTTATCAAAAGAATATGTAAAAGGATGTTTTTTTTCTAAAGAGAAAAAAGAGATTTTAAAAAATATATCTTTTGAAGTTAAAGAGGGAGAAATATTCTCTATAATAGGACAATCTGGTGTAGGAAAATCAACTATTGGGAAAATTATTTTAGGTATTGAAAAAGAAAGTTCTGGAAAGATATTATTTTTAGGAAAAAAACTAGTTGAGAGAGAAAAAAGAGATATTCAAATGGTTTTTCAAGATCCATATAGTTCTCTAAATGCAGCCATGAAAGTAAAGGATATATTAGCAGAACCATTAAAGGCTAATGGAGAAAAAAATAGAAATGAAATTTCTAAAAAGGTAAAAGATATTTTAGAAAAAGTAGGATTAGGAGAGGAATTTGAAAATAAATATCCCAATAAGTTAAGTGGTGGACAAAGGCAAAGAATAGTTATAGGATGTGCTATGATATTAAAACCTAAACTTGTTGTTTGTGATGAACCAGTAGCTTCGTTGGATTTAGGAGTTCAAAAGCAAATATTAGATTTAATAAAAAAATTTAATAAGGAATATGGAACAACGTTTATTTTTATATCTCATGATTTAGGAGTGGTATACAATATTTCAGATAGAGTGATGGTATTGTATAAAGGAGAGATTCAAGAGATAAGAGAAACAGAAGAATTCTTTTCTAGTCCACAAAGTGAATATGGGAAATATTTGTTAGAAGGAATTAAGATAATAAAAAAGATGGGAATGTTATAAAGCACTCTCATCTTTTTTATTTATACTATAAGCTCTTAAAAAGATGTAAGGCTAATATAGTTTTCATATCCTGTGATATATTTTCTACTTCTTCTAAGTTGAACCAAGTTCCACTTAAATCTTCTCCTTCATCTAATTTCAAATTTTGAGGGATAATAGAATCATTTTTTAGTTGTACTACATATAGGTAAAGTTTTTCTTGAGTATACCCTGGTGAAACAGTAAGAGGATATTTAGGAGTATAAAGTATATTATAATCTTCAGGAAGATATCCTGTTTCTTCTTCAAGCTCCCTATAAAGAGTAGAGATAGCTGACTCCCCCTCTTCAATAAGTCCAGCTGGAATCTCATACATCTCTCCAGCTATTCCAGGTCTATATTGCTTTACTAATAAAGTTTTAGTTCCATTAGCATTTACAACTAAAGCTCCAATTGCATTTTGTTTAATAAGGTACTCTAGAGTTGTTTGTGTAGTTGGATGTTTTTCTACTGCAATTTTTAAAAATTTTAAATCTTCTAGTTTCATAAAAATTCTCCTTTATAAGTCGTTTTCAATTTCTTCCATTTTTTTTCTTTGTTCAGTAATAGCATCATAAAGTTGTTTTTTTCTTTTTAAATATTTTATTCTTTCCTTATCTTTATGGTCTTTTATCATATCCATGATAGGAAGAAGAATGCTTGCTACAATACCTGCAGAAAATCCATTATTATATAAATTTAATCCACCATGAACAGTTCCAATACTTTGAACAACAGCAAGATGTAGCCAACCAGCAATTACTCCCCAAATAATTCCATATACACCAGTTATAGGAGCTAATGAGGTACCAAATAGAGCGGATAATGCTACTGTAAATCCATTGGTAGAGCTTCCTAAGCCTGCAATATATACTCCTATTAAAATTGGAATAGTATTTTTAAAATGTTTTCCATAGGCAGAAAAACCAACTACAGTAAGTATACCAGCAAGAAGAGGTCCATTTAAAGTTTCACCAATTAAAATTACAAATCCTGTAGCAACAAACCCCATGATTCCCATATTTATAAAAGTAAGTCCAAATCCATATTTTTTTACAAAATCAGACTTTAAACCGCTATCTTTTAAAATTTCCATATAACCTTTAAAAGAGCTATTATTTATAAAAAAACCAATTATGATAAGAGCTAAAAAAACTGAAGAGCAGATTACCTTTAAAGCCAAATCAAATTCAGTAGATATAATTCTTTGAGGTGTAATCTGAAAATTATATAATTTTAAAATAGAAGTTATAACTGCTCCTAATATTCCGCCAGTAAAACCTAAATTATAAAGATTAAATCCCTCATGAAATCCAGCCATTTTTTTAGATAGAGGAGTAGCAATAAATCCTATTATTATACCTAAAGCAATAGCATTAATATATGAAGTATCCGTAGTATCAACTCTAAAAGCAACTTCACTTACAAAAGGGGCCATTGCACTTGAAAAAGATATAGTAACAAAGATTTCTTTGAAATCAATATGCTCAAAAACACTGTATAAAATTCCACCTAAATAGAAAGGAAGAATATTAAGAATATTTTTTCCAAAAAAGGAAAAACCAAATACAGTAAAGAATGAAGCAATAACTAAACCAGTTATTTCAATTTTTAATAATCTAGTTAGAGTAAAATTAAATATAAATATTAAAAAAGCGTTTAAAAAAACAGCACCAATTCCACCAATAACTAAGAAATCAGTAATTAAAACAGCAGGAGAAGTTATTATTTTTAAAATTCCAGTTAAAACATTTTCTCTTTCGTAGATAACATAGCCAATAAATCCTAAAATGATAAGAATTATTAAAGAAAAAGATATAAATTTAATTTTATTAATATGATTGCTATTGAAATTATCCATTAAATCCTCCAAATGAAATTTCTTAATTAAATATTATTATTTTTTATTAGAAAAGTCAAATGATGATTTTAGAAAAAACTATGAAAAATAGTGAAAATATAGTAAGATAAATATATGGAAAATAAAAAATATTATTATATTTATATATTAAGATGCAATGATGAAAGTTTATATACTGGAATAACAACAGATATAGTAAGAAGATATGAAGAGCATGAGAAAGGAAAAGGAGCTAAATACACTAGAGCTAAAGGAGTAAAAAGAATAGAAATTTTTTTTCAATGTTTAGGGAGAAAAGATGCAAGCAGAATAGAAAGTTATATAAAGAAGCTATCAAAAGCTAAAAAGGAATTTTATCTTCTTAATAGGGAGATATTTTCTTTTAAAATAAAAGAAGAATTAGGCATAGAAATAAAAATAAAAAATAAAATAAAAAAAGTGTTGACATAAAATGAAACTTATGATAATATAATATATGTTCTGAAACACAAAAGTGTTTGAGCAAAATGCCTGGATGGCGGAACAGGTAGACGCACAGGACTTAAAATCCTGTGGTATTTAGTTACCGTGCCGGTTCGATTCCGGCTCTAGGCACCACTTATAACGCGGGGTAGAGCAGTCTGGTAGCTCGTCGGGCTCATAACCCGAAGGTCGCAGGTTCAAATCCTTCCCCCGCCACCAAAAATTAAATAAGATATGCGGGAATAGCTCAGTTGGTAGAGCGTCAGCCTTCCAAGCTGAATGTCGCGAGTTCGACCCTCGTTTCCCGCTCCAAAGATGCGTCATTAGCTCAGTTGGTAGAGCACACGACTTTTAATCGTGTTGCCACAGGTTCAAATCCTGTATGACGCACCATTTATGTGTCTGTAGCTCAGCTGGATAGAGCAACGCCCTTCTAAGGCGTGGGTCAGGAGTTCGAATCTCTTCAGACACGCCATAAAAAATTGGATCCATAGCTCAGTTGGTCAGAGCACTCGGCTCATAACCGAGTGGTCGCTGGTTCGACTCCAGCTGGATCCACCACTGCCCCGTTCGTTCAGTGGTAAGGACATCAGATTTTCACTCTGGAAACAGGGGTT
>OGEZ01001453.1_pt1 | contig 11683 bp, 10 predicted proteins | sample 1570831 | NCBI WGS metagenome assembly OGEZ01 (sample SAMEA2582059, study PRJEB24529) | metagenome | biome: Human gut stool | place: China | collected 2011
GCAGCCAGCAGCGCCGCGCCGACCTGGCCGCCGCCATCGAGGAGCTGCACCGGCAGTACATGACCGCCCAGTCCTCCATGCAGCGGGACGTGCAGTACATCCTCCAGGCCACCGCCATGCTCATGGCCGGCGTGTGCCCCAAGGCCGCCTGACCGGGCCGTTGGTTTTTTCTGTGAAAATGCGCCAGATTTTCTCTGCGTGTTTGTCAGAATTGTCACTTTTCTTTTCCCCTTGCGAGTGCTATCCTTTAAATATCTAAAGTGCCCGAAAGGAATGCAGTATGAACCACACCATGTTCGCAGCTGAATACCGTTACTTTAGCTTTACCTACTTTTATGGTAAGGCTTATTTCGGTTGTGCTGAACGTGCATGTGATTGATGGGGCGCTATATCGCAATCCGTCCATCTTCGTCCGCAGCCAACCGGCTGCGGACGTTTTTTTATTCATGGACCATTTTCATCAGGAGGGATTCTCTATGATCGTCGTTTTGAAGCATAACCCCAACCGTGACCAGCTGGAAAGCCTCATCGCCTGGCTCCAGGACAAGGGCATCATCATCCACACCAGCATCGGCGAGGCCCACACCATTCTGGGCCTGGTGGGCGACACCTCCCAGCTGGACATCGACCTGATCGCCGCGCTGGACATCGTGGAGGACGTCAAGCGGGTACAGGAGCCCTACAAGAACGCCAACCGCAAGTTCCATCCCGAGGACACCGTGGTCAAGGTGGGCAACACCCAGATCGGCGGCGGCAATCTCACCATCATGGCCGGTCCCTGCTCCGTGGAGAGCGAGGAGCAGGTGGTGGCCATCGCCAAGGCCGTCAAGGCCAGCGGCGCCACCATGCTCCGGGGCGGTGCCTTCAAGCCCCGCACCTCTCCCTACTCCTTCCAGGGCCTGGGCGCTACGGGCCTGGAGTACCTGAAGGTGGCCCGGGAGGAGACGGGCCTGCCCATCGTCACCGAGCTGATGGACCTGAGCCAGCTGCCCCTCTTCAAGGACGTGGACGTGATCCAGATCGGTGCGAGAAACATGCAGAACTTCGACCTTCTCAAGGCCGTAGGCCGGCAGGAAAAGCCCGTCATGATCAAGCGGGGCATGTCCGCCACCTATGAGGAGTGGCTCATGAGCGCCGAGTACGTCATGGCCGGCGGCAACGAAAACGTCATCCTCTGCGAGCGTGGCATCCGCACCTTCGAGAGCTACACCCGCAACACGCTGGACCTGGCCTGCATCCCCGTCCTGCGCAAGCTGACCCACCTGCCCATCATCATCGACCCCAGCCACGCCACCGGCAAGAGCTGGCTGGTAGAGCCCCTGGCCATGGGCGCCGTAGCCACCGGTGCCGACGGCCTCCAGATCGAGGTCCACAACGACCCGGCCCACGCCCTGTGCGACGGCCCCCAGTCCCTGAAGCCCGAGGCGTTCGACGCCCTGGCAAAGAAGCTGTTCAAGCTGCACGAGGCCGTCAAGGCCCTGGAGGAATAAGGTATGAACGTGGGAATCGTGGGCCTGGGGCTCATCGGCGGCTCCATGGCCAAAAGCATCAAGGCCCGCACGGGCCACACTGTCTACGGCGTGGATCTGGGCGCCGAAACCATGACCATGGCCCGCATGTGCGGCGCCATCGACGCCCCGCTGACAGACGATAATCTTGGCGCATGTGACCTGATCCTGATCGCCATCCGGCCTCAGGCCGCCATCGACTGGGTAAAATCCCACGCCGCCGCCATCTCCAAGTCCGCTATCGTGGTGGACCTTTGCGGCGTCAAGCGCAGCGTAGTAGCGGCTATCGCCCCGGTGGCGGAGCAGTATGGCTTTGCCTACATCGGTGGCCACCCCATGGCTGGCCGGGAGCGGGGCGGCTTCACCGCTGCCACGGACGACCTCTACGTAGGCGCTTCCATGATCCTCACGCCGGACAAGCGCACGGACATGCAGCTTCTGGAGACGCTGAAAGCCTTCTTCCTGGACGTGGGCTTTGCGGGCCTCACCTTTTCCACCCCGGAAGAGCACGACCGCATCATCGCCTTCACCTCCCAGCTGGCCCACATCGCCTCCAGCGCCTACGTCAAGTCGCCGGAGGCCCAGCGCCGCCGGGGCTTCTCCGCCGGCAGCTTCCAGGATATGACCCGCGTGGCCCGGCTGGACGAGGACATGTGGACGGAGCTGTTTCTGGCTGACGCCGACTACCTCACAAGCGAGCTGGAGGTTCTGGTAGGCCATCTGAACGAATACCTGGACGCCCTGAAAAACCGGGACGCGGAGCAGCTGCGCGCCCTGCTGCGGGACGGCCGGGAGAAAAAGGCCACTGCCGGCGGAAACTGACGCTCCGGGGCCGCCCTACATTTTATTAAAGGAGTTTTCCCTATGTCCGACTCCATCCAAACCATTCCCGTCCGCACCAGTCCCGCCTACACGGTGCAGATCGCCCCGGGCCTGCTGGGCCGGTGCGGCGCGCTGCTGCGGGACGTGCTCTCCCCCTGCCGGGTGGCCGTGGTCACGGACTCCACCGTGGCGCCCCTCTATCTGGAGCGGGTGACCGCCAGCCTCACCGGCGCGGGTTTTTCCGTGATCTCCTATGTGTTCCCCGCCGGCGAGGCCCATAAAAACATGGACACCTTATCCGCTATCCTGGAATTTCTGGCCCGGGAGCATCTGACCCGCACGGACTGCGTGGCCGCTCTGGGCGGCGGCGTGGCAGGGGACATGGCCGGCTTTGCCGCCGCCGTGTACCTCAGAGGCATCCGCTATGTGCAGCTGCCCACCACCCTCCTTGCCGCTGTGGACTCCTCCGTGGGCGGCAAGACCGCCATCGACCTTGCCGCCGGGAAGAACCTGGCCGGAGCCTTTTTGCAGCCCGCCGCCGTGCTCTGCGACACGGAGTGTCTTGCCACGCTGCCGCAGGACGTGTTTGCCGACGGCGCAGCCGAGGCCATCAAGACCGGCGTCCTGGCCGATGAGTCCCTCTTCTCCCTCTTTGAGGACGGCACCCTCACCGCCGCCCCGGCGGACGTCATCGCCCGGTGCGTTGCCTACAAGGCCGGCGTGGTGGAGCGGGACGAAAAAGAGCAGGGAGAGCGGAAGCTACTGAATCTGGGCCACACCGTGGGCCACGCCATTGAAAAGTGCAGCGGCTACGCCATCCCCCACGGCCACGCCGTGGCGGGAGGCCTTGCCATCATGGCCCGTGCCGCCCAGCGCATGGGCTGGACGGACGGCCCCATTGCCGAACGCATCGCCGTGTGCCTTGCGAAAAACGATCTTCCCACCGGCACCGGCTTTTCCGCCGCGGACCTTGCCCGTGCGGCCCTCTCCGACAAAAAGCGCGCAGGCGACACCATCACCATCGTGGTGCCCCGGCGGATCGGCGCATGTTCGCTGCGGCCGCTTCCGGTAGGTGAGCTGGAAGCCCTCATCGCCGCGGGACTGGAGGGATAAAATGGACGTTCGCATTACACCGAAAAAGCTCTCCGGCGCCGTGACGCCGCCGCCCAGCAAGTCCCAGGCCCACCGGCTGCTCATTGCCGCCGCGCTTATTAATAGCGGCGTCAGCGTGATCCACGGCCTGGCGGACTCCCAGGACATCCAGGCCACCCGCCGGTGCCTCTCCGCCCTGGGTGCCAAGATCGACGATGTGGACGAGGACACCGTCCAGGTCTGCGGGCTGGGCAGTGCCATCGTAGAGGCGGGGCCCGCCCCCATTCTGGACTGTGGGGAGTCCGGCTCCACCCTGCGCTTTTTGATCCCCCTGGCCCTGCTGGTAAACGGAAGCGCCTGCTTCATCGGTCACGGGCGGCTCATGGAGCGGCCCCAGGGTCCTTACGAAAAGCTCTTCCGGGAAAAGGGCATCGCCTGGTCTTTCAAGGACGGTGTCCTCTCCGTGGGCGGCGGGAAAGGGTATGATGACTACGCCCTCTCTCCCGGGGAATATTGCCTGCCCGGCAACGTATCCAGCCAGTTCTTTACAGGGCTCCTGTTCGTTCTCCCCCTGCTGGACGGCGACTCCACCCTGGTGCCCACCACGCCCCTGGAGAGCCGGGACTATCTGGAGATGACCCGCAGCGTGCTGGAGCTGGCCGGCGTAGAGAGCCGGTGGGAGGGCGATGTGCTCCACATCCCCGGCCGCCAGCGCTACGCCCCCTTTGAAGCTGCCGTGGAAGCGGACTGGTCCCAGGCGGCCTTTTGGTACGCGGCCATCGCCCTGGGGTCAAAGCTGGAGCTGGAGGGACTCAACGCCTTTTCCGTTCAGGGAGACATGGCCGTGGTGCCACACTTCCTGCGCCTGACCCAGCCCGGCGACCTTACCATCGATCTGTCCGACATCCCGGACCTGCTGCCGCCCCTGGCGGTCATGGCGGCGGTCCGCTCCGGCACTACCCGCTTCGTCAACGCCGCCCGGCTGCGGATGAAAGAGAGCGACCGGCTTTCTACCGTCTGCGCCATGCTGACCGCTCTGGGCGGCCACTGTGAAGAGGGGCCGGACAGCCTCACTGTCACCGGCGGCACCCTTACCGGCGGCACCGTGGACAGTGCAGGCGACCACCGGATCGCCATGGCGGCGGCCATTGCCGCCATCGGCTGCGCCGGGCCCGTGACGGTTCTGGGCGCGGAATGTGTCAAAAAATCCTACCCGGACTTCTGGGAGGTCTATCAGTCCTTAGGAGGTGAAGTCCATGTCCTCTGAGTTTGGAAAGCTCATCAAGATCAGCGTGTTCGGCCAGTCCCACGGCAAGGCCATCGGCGTGGTCATCGACGGGCTTCCCGCCGGGGAAACCGTGGACACCGAAGAACTGCAAACCTTTTTGAACCGCCGCAAAGGCGGCGGCAGCCCCCTTTCCACCGCCCGCAAGGAGGGGGACGTGCCCGTATTTCTCTCGGGCCTGGAAAACGGCAAAACCTGCGGCGCGCCGCTGTGCGCCGTTATTGAAAACGCCGACCAGCACTCCTCGGATTACGCGGGCCTTACGGACACGCCCCGTCCCGGCCACGCGGACTTTACCGCCGCCGTCAAATGGGGCGGTGCGGCGGACATGCGGGGCGGCGGACACTTCTCCGGCCGGCTGACAGCCCCTCTGTGCATCGCCGGCGGCATCGCCAAGCAGATCCTCTCCCGCCGGGGCATCCACATAGGCGCCCACCTTTCTTCCGTGGGCACGGAGCGGGACGACGTCTTCCCCCTGCACCCCACGGCGGACCTTTTTGACACCGTAGCCGCCAAGCCCTTCCCCGTTCTCTCCGACGAGGCGGGGGCGCGGATGCAGGCGGCCATTCTGGCCGCCCGGTCCGAGGGGGACTCCCTGGGCGGCATCGTGGAGTGTGCCGCCATCGGCCTCCCCGCCGGGCTGGGCGACCCCATGTTCGACGGGATGGAGAGCCGCCTGGCCGCGGCCCTCTTCGGCATCCCCGCCGTCAAGGGCGTGGAGTTCGGCGCCGGCTTTGCTGCCGCCCGGTCCCGCGGCTCGGAAAATAACGACGCCTTTGCGGTAGACCACGGCACCGTGGTCACCGAGACCAACCACGCCGGCGGCATCCTGGGGGGAATCACCACCGGCATGCCCCTTGTGCTGCGGGCGGCGTTCAAGCCCACGCCGTCCATTGCAAAGCCCCAGCAGACCGTATCCCTTTCCGCGATGGAAAATACCCAACTTCAGATCCGGGGCCGCCACGACCCCTGCATCGCCCACCGGGCTGTCCCTGTTGTCGAGGCGGTCACCGCCGCCGTGCTGTTAGATTTACTGTTGGAGGGAAATCATGGAACTTTCTGAGATTCGCGAACAGATCAATACCGTGGATGAGCAGCTGCTGGCGCTGTTTTTGCAGCGCATGGAGCTGTCCGAGGCCGTCGCCGCCTACAAAAACGAGCACCACCTCCCCATTTTGAACAAACAGCGGGAGCGGGAGATTCTCTCCAAGGTGACGGAGCAGTCCGGCGACAAGGAGCGCTATGCCTACCACCTGTTCTCCACGCTGCTGGAGCTGTCCCGCTCCCGGCAGGCGGAGCTCATCTCCGCTCCCACCCGGGTGGCCGCCCAGGTGAAGGCCTCCCTGGCCGCCGGCAGCGAGGTGTTCCCCCAGACGGGCCTGGTGGCCTGCCAGGGCGTGGAGGGCGCCAACTCCCAGGTGGCCTGCGACCGCATCGTGCCCCGGGGCAACATCGTCTACGTCAAGAGCTTTGAGGCGGTGTTCTCCGCCGTGGAGTCCGGCCTGTGCCGGTTCGGCGTGGTGCCCATCGAAAACAGCTCCAACGGCTCCGTCCGCGCCATCTATGATCTGATCCAGCGCAAGAAGTTCTCCATCGTCCGCTCCACCCGCCTTTGCATCCGCCACGAGCTGCTGGCTCTGCCCGGCGTGAAGATGGACGACATCACGGAGATTTACTCCCACGAGCAGGCCATCGGCCAGTGCAGCAAGTTCCTGAGCAGCCTGAACGGCGTGCGGGTCATCCCCTGCGACAACACTGCCGCAGCCGCCAAAATGGTCTCTGAGAGCGGCAGCCGTCACGCCGCCGCCATCTCCTCCCATCCCTGCGCCGCCCTGTACGGCCTGGAGATGGTCCGGGACGACATTCAGGACAGCGACAACAACTACACCCGCTTCATCTGCATCACCAAGGACCCGGTCATCTACGCCGGCGCCAACCGCATCAGCCTCATCATCGCCTGCGACAACAAGCCCGGCGCCCTGTACGATATTCTCTCCAAGCTGGCGGCCCTGGGCATCAACATGACCAAGCTGGAGTCCTGCCCCGTCACCGGCCGGAACTTCGAGTTCATCTTCTTCCTGGAGCTGGAGGCCTCCGTCCACGAGCCGGGCGTGCTGCCCATGCTGGAGGAGCTGGAGCGCAGCTGTGAGAGCTTCCAGTTCCTGGGCAGCTACGCGGAAGTGTGATCATGGGCGAGCTGGTTTACGGTCTTTTGGGCCGGAAGCTGGGCCACAGCTGGTCCGTGCCCATCCACACCGCCCTGGGCTGCGAGGGCTACCGGCTCATCGAGCTGGAGCCCGAGGAGCTGCCCGCTTTCCTCGCCCGGGAGGACATCGGCGGGCTCAACGTGACCATCCCCTACAAAATGGACGTGATGCCCCTTTGCGACAAGATCGACGACCGGGCCGCCGCCATCGGCAGCGTCAATACCATCGTACGGCGGGACGGAAAGCTCCTGGCCTTCAACACCGACGCCGACGGCTTTTGCTTCATGGCCCGGCGGGCCGGCGTGGATTTTCATGGCGGGAAAGTCCTGGTCCTGGGCAGCGGCGGCGCCTCCCGCACCGCCGTGGCCTGCGCCCGGCAGCTGGGCGCCCGGGAGGTGGTGGTCATCTCCCGCTCCGGGCCGGACAACTACGAAAACCTCTCCCGCCACGCGGACGCGGACATCGTGGTGAACACCACGCCGGTGGGCATGTATCCCGGCAACGGGGCCGCGCCGGTGGACCTCACCGCCTTCCCCCAGTGCCGGGGCGTGCTGGACGTCATTTACAACCCCCACCGCACGGCCCTGCTGCTCCAGGCCCAGGCGCTGGGCATCCCCTGTTCCGACGGACTTGCCATGCTGGTGGCCCAGGCCAAGGCGGCGGAAGAGCACTTTTTCTCCTGCCCCATTCCCGACGGGGAAACGGAGCGCATCCTCTCGGCTCTGCGCCATGAAACGGAAAACATCGTGCTCATCGGTATGCCCGGGTGCGGCAAATCCACCGTAGGCGCAGCCCTGGCCGCCCTCACGGGCCGGGAGGCTGTGGATATCGACGCGGAAATCGAGCGCCGGGCCGGCTGCACCATCCCGGAGATCTTCGCCCGGGGCGGCGAGGCGGAATTCCGCGCCCTGGAGCGTGAGGCCACGGCGGAAGCCGGCAAGCGCACCGGCTGCATCCTGCTCACCGGCGGCGGCGCGGTGAAAACGCCGGAAAACTACGGCTCGCTGCGGCAGAATGGCCGCATCTACCACCTGCTGCGGGACGTGGACGCCCTGCCCACCGACGGCCGCCCCCTCTCCCAGGGTGCGGACCTCGCAGCCATGTGGCGGGAGCGCAAGCTCCTGTATGAGCGCTTCCGGGATGTGGCCATCGACAACAACGGCCCGGCGGAGGAGACCGCCCAGGCCATCTGGAGGGATTTTTGTGCGTATTCTGGTGATTAACGGTCCCAACATGAACATGCTGGGCATCCGCCAGCCGGAGATCTATGGCCACGAGACCTACGAGGATCTTTGCACCATGCTCCGGCAGGAGGCGGAAAGGCTGGGCGTGGAGATCCGCTTTTTCCAGTCCAACCATGAGGGCGCCCTGGTGGACGCCATCCAGCAGGCCTACTTCGACCATGTGGACGGCATCATCATCAACCCCGCCGCCTACACCCACACCAGTGTAGCCCTTCTGGACGCGGTGAAGGCCGTGGGCATCCCCACAGTGGAGGTGCACGTGTCCGACCCGGACAGCCGGGAGGAATTCCGGCACGTGTCCTACATCCGCGCCGCCTGCACGGCCACCATCCGGGGCCACGGACTGCGCGGCTATCTGGAAGCGCTGGCGCTGCTGCACACAAAACTCGGATAAGGAAAAGCGGTCCCCGGCATGAGCCGGGGGCCGCTTTTTTTGCGCTTTGATACGCTGTAAAAGAAGCACCGCCGCACAAGTGCGGCGGTGCCCATAAGAAGGGATCAGATAGCGGGAGGGGAGCTTACTTGCGGGCCATACGGGCAGCGCGGTTCTTGCCGTAGACGCAGATCACGATCACATAGGCCACAGCAGCCACAACACCGATGATGTAGGAGATGTTCCAGGGGATGTTGAAGCCGATCTTGGCGTTCATGATGTAGGTGATGGTCACGAAGGTGTACCAGGCGCCGGGGATCATGGGAACCCACACGAACTTGCTCTTGCCGTTTTCGAACATCCAGACGGTGATGGCCAGGAAGGCGAACAGAGACAGGGTCTGGTTGGACCAGGCGAAGTAACGCCACAGGATGTTGAAGCCCTCGGAGTTCATCTTGGCGAACACCAGGATCACAGCCACCAGAGCGAAGATGATGGCGGAGAGGGTCAGGCGCTTGCTGTTGGTGCTCTGGTCGATGTGCAGAGCCTCAGAGATAGCCAGACGCAGGCCGCGCAGAGCGGTATCGCCGGAGGTGATGGGCAGAACGATGATGCCGATCAGAGCGATCAGGCCGCCCACCTTGCCCAGGATGTCCTTGCAGACCACGCCGACGGTGGCGGTAGCCAGAGAGGCATTGGCCTCCTGCAGGCCCAGGTTGTACACACCCATGGCGGCAGCGGCCCAGACCATGGCGATGAAGCCTTCCAGGATCATCATGTTGTAGAAAGTCATGCGGCCCTGCTTCTCGCTCTTCATGGTGCGGGAAATGATGGCGGTCTGGGTGGAGTGGAAGCCGGACAGGATGCCGCAGGCCACGGTCACGAAGAACACGGGCAGGAAGTGGCCGGAGGCGAAGTACTCACCATAGCTGAAGGGGACCTCAGCACCGTCCACAGTCTGGAAAGCCTGGAAGGCAACGCCCTGCCAGTCGTCCCAGATGTTCAGCAGAGGATAGCCGTGGACAAACAGGCCGATGAACACGCCGATGGCAGAGAACATCAGGATGGCGCCGAAGATGGGATAGATGCGGCCGATGATGGCATCGATGGGGAACACGGTGGCGATCAGGTAATAGACGAAGATGGCACCGTAGATGATCCAGGTGGTGGGGTCATCCGCCTTGCCGGAGAAGCCGAACACCTGGGTGGCGGCAATATCGCCGGGGGTGTAGATGAACACAGCGCCCACCAGCAGCAGCAGCAAAGAGCAGAACACCTGATACACGCCGTAAACACCCTTGTTGGAGTACTTGCGGATCATAGCAGGCATCTGGGAGCCGCCGTCACGCAGGCAGATCATGCCGGAGAAATAGTCATGCATGGCGCCGCCGATGATGTTGGTGATGGGGATGGTGATGAACGCGATGGGCCCGAACAGGATGCCCTGGATGGGTCCAAAGATGGGGCCGGTACCTGCGATGTTCAGCAGGTTGATCAGGCTGTTTTTCCAGCCTCTCATGGGAACGAAGTCCACGCCGTCCTGCTTGGAGTAGGCGGGCGTTTCCCGGTCGTCGGGTCCGAAGACCTTTTCGCAGAACTTGCCGTAGATGGCGGCGCCCACGAACAGAATCACGAGACCCAAGATGAATGTTGCCATTGACACACACACTCCTTTTTTTGACCTGAAGGTCAATCTCTGTATCATAAGATAGCAGATTTTATGCGGAGCGGCTGTTAAAGAATCATTCATATAAGTTTTGATTTTGATAAAAAGAAAATGGCAGCCGTAAAGAAATCGTTAATTCCAGTAAAAAAGCGTCCAACTCCCGCAGGAGCTGGACGCTTTTGAGGTAAACGATTAGTCGCCTTCGGCCATCCGGTAGCCCACGCCCACCTCGGTAAAAAGATAGCGGGGCTCGGCGGGGTTTTCCTCGATCTTGCGGCGGATGTTGGCCATGTTGACCCGGAGGATCTGGTTGTCGCCGCTGGCCCGGGGGCCCCAGAGCTCCTTGATGATGAAGTCGTAGGTCAGCACCTTGCCTGCGTACTTGGCCAGCAGGGCCACGATGCGGAATTCACTGAGGGTGAGGCGGACATTCTGGCCCCGCACCAGGGCCTGGTGCTTATTGAAGTCCACCACCAGATCGCCCACGGTATACGTTCCCCGCTGGGCGATCTCGTCGTTGCCGGAGGAGGTGCGGGTATGGCGGATGGCCGTACGCACCCGGGCCAGCAGCTCGTCCGTGCCGAAGGGCTTGGTGAGATAATCGTCGGCGCCCAGGTCCAGGGCACTGACCTTGTCCCGCTCGTGAGAGCGGGCGGACACCACCACCACGGGAAGGCTGGACCAGCTGCGCAGGCTGCGCAGGATCTCCATGCCGTCCATATCGGGCAATCCCAGGTCCAGGATGATCAGGTCCGGGCAGTGGGAGGAGATCATGGACAGGGCTTCTTCGCCGGAGCGGGCCTGCATGGCTTCATAGCCGTTGGTATTGAGTACGGCGGAGATGAAGTGAGAGATGTTTTTCTCATCTTCCACCACCAGAATTTTTTCACGAATATTCATCAGGGGATACCTCCTTTTTTACAGTGGCAGCCGGAACGTAAATTCCGCGCCCCGGTCCAGGTTCTGCGCCTCCATGGTGCCGCCGTGGGCGCGCACGATGGCAAGGCACACGGAAAGGCCCAGACCCATATTCCGCTTTCCGTCGCCGGATGGCGTCTCGCTGTGCTTGAGTGTGCCGTCGAACAGGCGGGGCAGTACGTCGGGCGCAATGCCCTGGCCGTCGTCCGCCACGGAAAAACGGGCCCATTCGTCCTCCCGCTGCACCGCTACCTGGATCCGGGAGACGGACTTTCCGTGGAGCACGGCGTTTTCCAGCAGGTTGGACAGCACCTGCTCGATGAGGATCGGATCCATGGGGACCAGCAAAAGCTCCTGGGGAGCACAGACCTCCACCGGCACCTGGGGGTACCGCTTGCGGAATTTCCGCACGGCTTCGCCCAGGATCTCCTCGGCGGCCTCCGGCTCCTTTTTGATATTGGCCTGGTCGCTGCCGATGCGGGTGATGGAAAGCAGGTTCTCCACCACCTGGATGAGCCACTGGGCGTCACTGCGCACATCTTCCAGAAGCTCCTTCTGCTCCGACGGG
>OGEZ01001455.1_pt1 | contig 11675 bp, 12 predicted proteins | sample 1570831 | NCBI WGS metagenome assembly OGEZ01 (sample SAMEA2582059, study PRJEB24529) | metagenome | biome: Human gut stool | place: China | collected 2011
ACATTGGAATCTGACGGCCTCTTTTTTTCATGGCTGTTCACAGCGAAAGCGGTGGAAAATGCCGGCGGCTTCGGATGGCGTCAGGGTTCCGCAGGGGTCCAGCCGCCCACCCGGGGACCACTCCAGCAGGCCGGTATCCGTGGCCCAGTAAAGGGAGTCGTCGGCCCAGGGGGAGATGTCGGCGTAGTCGTTGCACGCCGCTACTCCGTCGGGGAGAAAGGTGTCCCGGCCCTGAAGGGCGGCCCAGCGGCGGAGGAGGACGGCGGCCTCCTCCCGGGTGATGGGGCGGTCCGGGATGAAGCGGCCGTCTCCCACCCCGGAGACGATGCCCAGGGAGGCTAGAGTTTCCACGGCGTTTTTGTACCAGGCGTCCGCCGGGACATCGGTGAAGGTGACGGTAATGGGGACCTCCCGGTCTTTCAGCAGCCCGTAAAAGAGCTGGGCGGCCTGGGCACGGGTCATGGCGTCCTCCGGGCCGAACCGAGCGGCGGAGTAGCCCCGGAGATATGCATTATGGTCCGTGGTGTTCAGAAGGGCCGACACGCCGGTCTGTCCGGGATCTTCCGGGAGGGTGGACGGCGGGGGCGTGCTGCTGTCGTGGCCGCCTGTGCTGCCGCCTCCGTGGCTGCCGTCCTCCTGGCCGCCGGTTTCCTCCTGGAAAGAGCGGACCACGGTGCCGGTATAGTTTCCCTGGAACGTAATGGTGAGATGGGCCGTTTTGCCGTCTGAGGTGAGCTCCGTTCCGTAGTCCTTCCCCTCCTGGAGCACCCAGTCGCCGTGGCGGATCACCAGGTTTTCCGCCTCCGTGCGGTCCTGGATCTGGGGAATGGGGAGCAGCGTCCCGTCGTAGGGGGACACGTGGACCAATACGGGGATGTGGGGGACGATCAGGTAGTCCACGGTGTCTGCCGGGACGAAAAAGGCCGAGTGGGACTGGTCTCCCGCATCTCCTACCCGCAGGCTGCCGTTTTCCCAATAGAATCCCGATTCCAGCTGCACGCTGGCAAGATAGTCTCCGTAGGTGGCGTATTTTTCCTGGGGGGCGGAATATTCCGGTATGGCCGGATCGATGTGGAAGGCCTTGGTGGACTGCAGGCCGTTGTACAGAGGCGTTTCCTCCACGTCGGCCCGGACGTACCAGCGTCCTGCCTGGGTGGGGACGTCCGGCGTAAACGGGCCGTCAGCCGAGGCGCCGTAGGAAAAGCTGACAGAGCCGAATGCCGCCTGGGCCTGGGGCTGGGAGGGGGACTGGCCGTAGGTCCAGTCTGTGATGGACAGGGGCTCTTTCCAGCCATTTTCCCCGGTTACAGATATTGAAGCGTCCAAAACCGCAGAGCCGTCCTGGTAGCGATAGGTGAGCGTCGCATTGGGGGAATCCAGCTGGATCCGGTCTCCCAGCAGTATTCCGCCGGTGAGCTCGCTGATCTGATCCGGGCGTGCCCAGGGCACCAGCTGGTTAAGGGATAGGCCGTTTTCGCCTGCGGGCAGGTCGAACGGTGCGGGGCGCTGGTCCGTCAGGTCGCAGAAGGACAGGTCGTCCCCAGGCATCCGAATGGCCAGGAGGCGGTTCTTTCCTGCGTAGAGGGTCTCCAGCTTGGAATTGGCGCTCAGATCCAGGGAGGTGAGCTGGTTGTCCGTGCAGTTGAGATAGGTGAGCTCCGTCTGGTTGGAAAGATCCAGCGTTTCGATGCGGGTGTGGTTCCAGAGCAGCATGTCCAGCTTGGGGTTATGGGACAGATCGGCATCGGTGAGATCCCCGCCCAGAACATGGAGCACCTGCAGCTCCGGGTTGTTGCTCAGATCCAGCTCCTGCAGGGGACTTCCGCCCCAGGCAAGATAGGTCAGCGCCGGCACGTCCTCAAGATCCAGCTCCGTGAGTGCGGAGTGGAAGCAGTACAGATGCTCCAGCGCGGGCACGCCGCTCAGATCCAGCGTTTCCAGCGACGCATTTTCGTTGCAGGTGAGGGAGGTCAGTGCCGGGAAATCCTCCAGCACCAGGGCGGTGAGGTCGTTTTCGCTGCAGTTGAGGCTTTCCAGGTTCCGGAAATACTCCAGCCCGTCCAGCTGCTCGATGCCCTGCTTGCGAAGATCCATGGCCGTGACCGCGTCCAGCTCCTCCTGGGAGAGGAATCCGTCGCCGTCACTGTCCTTTTTCCCCACCCACTGCAAAAATGCCGGGTCGGGGAAGGCTTCTTCGGTCAGGGGAACGGGCGGGGTGTCCGCGGCGGCAGCGATTCCGGCTGCGGCGCACAGCGAGAGCAGAAAAGCGGCGGCGTGTCTCCATAATTTCATCATGTTTCCTCCTTATGGCCTGTCATGGGGCCGCAATGTTTTTCGGGGTATAGACTCATTATGGGCTGTTCGGCGGGGAAAAGCGGTTGCCTGCACAACGGGGGCGGACGAATGGGAGAGATTTTGTGCGCGGAAACGCAATTGACAAATTCTTGCTGGTCGGCTATGGTTGTTTTATAGGAAACGTATAGAAAAGGAGTGTGACCATAAAATGGAAGAAAGAGCTCTCCTTTGCGTTTTGAAACAGGGCCTGCTGTTTCGCAACATGGAGGACGCAGAGATCCTGGAGGTGCTGGAGACCATGCAGCCCCGGCGAAAGACCTATCCGAAGCGGACCATCGTGGTCCGGGACGGTGACCTTCTGCCGCAGGTGGGCGTGATCCTCTCCGGCGGGCTGCACCTGTTCCATATCGACGCTGACGGCAACAACAACCTGATGGAGCAGCTGGGCCAGGGAGATTCCCTGGGCATTTTGAATGCCGTGGGCGGATACAAGCTGCACATCTCTGCGGAGACCACGGAGCAGACGGAGATTCTGTTTCTCACGGTGGATCAGCTCCTGCGGGAGCATGTACTGACGGCCCCGGTGCAGATCCGGTTTTTGCAGAACCTGACGCTGGCCGCGGCGCAGCAGGCCTACCGCCTGACAAGAAAGCTGGAGGACAGCATCCGGCGCTCCACCCGGGACCGGCTGCAGGATTACCTCTCCCAGCAGTTCCACAATGCGGGCAGCAGAAAGTTCTCCATCCCCCTCAACCGGCAGGATCTGGCGGACTTTTTGTTTGTGGACCGCAGCGCCATGTCCAACGAGCTTTGCAAAATGCGGGACGAGGGCTTGCTGAAGTTTGAAAAGAGCAAGTTCGAGCTGCTGATCGAAATGCCCATTACCGAGGAAGAGAAGGACCCCAACAGCTGACCGGAGCGGTCTGCGTGCAGCAAAAAACACACTCCGGAGCAGGTGAGCTGTTCGCGGGAGTGTGTTTTGCGCCGTTTGGGGGACTAGGGTATGCGGATGGAAGCGGCGGTCAGGATAGGTCGAAGCTCTGGGCCCGGACCGGGGCGGCGGGGGCTTCCGCGGCCGGGAGCCAGACCACCAGGATCTCGTCGTCAGCCGGAGTCTCTGTGCCCAGGGTGTCCATGGTGAGAAGATAGGGAACGCCGTCCGGGTAGATGCCGGATACGGAATAGACGTATTCTGTGGGCTGCTCGCCGTCCACCTGTCCGAAGACGGTGGCGCCGGCCTGGCTGCTGACCACTTCGGCCGGCAGATAGTAGGTGTCCTCTGAAAGGGGGCGCTGGTGCGCCAGCGCCGCGATGCCGAGGATCGCAGTGCCGGCCAGCAGCAGGGTGATGAGCACTTTGTAAGTCTTTTTCATAGAAAAGTTCCTTTCAGAAGAGCGGAGAAGCTCTTTGGTATAACTTAAGTATAGTACATCGTCCGGCAGGAATCGGTTTTCCAAACAACCAAACGGATTGTTTGTGCCCCGGAGCGGGGAGAGACCGGCTTGCCGGATGCCGGGAGGGAGTATATTGCGCAATCAAAAGGACCGGCCCATGCGGTGGAGCCGGCTGGATAATGCGGCCACCATTTTTCCGCCCACATCCCACGGGGCGGATACGGGCGTGTTCCGCCTGTGCTGTGAACTGCGCCAGGACGTGGACCCGGAGCGGCTGCAGCTGGCGCTGGAGCAGACGCTGGAGGATTTCCCCCACATGAAGAGCTGTCTTCGGCGGGGCGTGTTCTGGTATTATCTGGAGCAGTCCGGCCGGCCGCTCCATGTGGTGCCGGAGCAGAACCCGCCCTGCGCCCGGTTGTACCGGGGCAGCCGCTCGCCGCTGCTGGAGGTGAGCTTCTGGCGGCACAAGATCAATCTGGATATCTTCCATGTGCTCTCTGACGGCGTGGGCGCCATCTCCTTTTTCCAGGCGCTCATCACCCGATATCTGGAGCTGCTGACGCCCGGCGCGGAGGCGGCCCAGCCGCCGGAGATCTCGCCCGAGGCCCGGTCCGAGGACGGCTTTGCCCGCTATTACCAGCCCGGCGGCGGACAGTACGGCTCCCAGCGGCGGGCGTACCGCCTCAAAGGGACCCGGCGGCGGGACGGCGCGATGACCATTCTGGAGGGCGTGGCGGATGTGGACCAGCTCCTCCGTGCCGCCCATGCCCACAACACCACGCTGACCGTGTATCTGTGCGCCGTTTTGATCCAGTCCATCCGGGAGGAGATGGGGGAGCGGGACCGAAAGCGGCCGGTGGTGCTGACCATCCCCGTGGACCTGCGGAGCTATTTCAAGACGGACACGGCCCGGAACTTCTTCGGGATCATGCGCGTATCCTATGACTTCTCCCAGGGCGGCGGGACCTTTGAGGAGATTTCGGAGTCTGTGGCGGCTCAGTTCCGCAAGGAGCTGACCGCTGAGCGGCTGGGCGCCCGGATGAACGCGCTGTCGGGCCTGCAGCGCCAGCCGTTGCTGCGGGTGGTGCCGCTGGTGCTGAAAAACCCCATTCTCCGGCTGTCCGGGGAGATCTCCTCCCTGGGCGAGACGGCGACCATCTCCAACGTGGGGCGGTTCCGCCTGCCGGAGGCCCTGGCCCCGCAGGTGCGGGGCTTCGGGGTATTCATGTCCACCCACTGCACCCAGGTCTGCACCTGCACCTTCGGGAAGGAATTCCACATGGGCTTTACCTCCGTGCTGCGGGACCCGGGCGTGCAGCGGCGGTTTTTCCAAAGACTCCACCAAGACGGCATTGAGCTGGAGATCCGGAGCAATGCCTTTTACGCGGATGCGGAAGGAGGCGTGTGAACCATGCAGTATTGTCCCAGCTGTCAGATGCATATCGCGGGCAATAAGTGCTGCTGTCCGCTTTGCGGCGGAGCGCTGGAGGGGAAGGGGGACCCCCAAAGCGAGATCTTTCCCCGGCTGACGCCCACTCGTTCCACGGCCCGCCGGGTGCTGCGTATCCTGGCGCTGACGGGCGCAGCGGCCACTGCCGTGTGCGTGCTCATCAACCTGGCGATGGGAACGGCGGTGTGGTGGTCGCTGTTTGTGGCCGGCGGCGTGGCCTGTGGCATTTTGACCGTGGCCATCGGCATCGCCTACCGGCGGGACATTCCCCAGAACATTGCTTGGGAGACGGCGCTGGTGATCCTGTTGGCCATTTTGTGGGACGCGGCCACCGGCTGGCTGGGCTGGTCGCTGGATTTTGTGTTTCCCTGCGCGTGCGCCACGGGTCTCATCATGGAGATCGCCCTGTGGGGGATCCTGAAAATGCCGGTCCACGTGGTGGCCGGGCCTATGGGAGGACTGGGACTTGCCGCTCTGGTGCCGGGAGTGCTGGCCCTGGTGGGGCTGGTGAACTTCGCGCTGCCCTCGCTGCTGTGCACGGCCTGTTCCGTCCTGTTTCTGGCGGGACTTATGCTGCTGCGCAGGCGGACCGCCTGGGGAGAGCTTCGCCGCTGGTTCCATGTGTGAACAACTGAAAAAACACCCTGCGGACGCATTGTCATCCGCAGGGTGTTTTCTTTTTTTCAGGTCCGCAGGAACGCTGCCACCTTGTCCATGGCCTCGCCGGACTGCCGGAGGGGGAACATCTGAAGGGCGGCGGAGTCGGAGTAGAGCACTTCCAGACCGCCCACCTGGATCAGGGTAGGGGGGAAGCCGGTGAAGTCGCCGAAGAGGGGGGAAAACTCCGACCGGCTCCAGTCCTGCCCGGGCGCGTAAGCACTGCGCACGGCCTGGATGTAGGGCAGGCTCACCATGGGGTCCTCGTCCTGGCAGCGCTGGTAGCTCTCGCCGCTGGAGGTCATGTCCGTCCAGGGGGAGAAGAGGACCAGCCGCCGGGGCATCCGCCTGCCGGCGCTATGGAGGGTCTGGGCCAGGACCAGCGCCATGTTTCCGCCGGCGGAATCTCCCGCCAGGACCACATTGTCTGCGCCGTAGCCCAGGTGCATCAGATAGTCCCAGGCGGCCATGGCGTCCTGCTGGGGGGCGGGCCAGGGGTTCTCGGGGGCCAGGCGGTAGGCGAAGGTCAGCACCTCGCAGCCGGTGACGCTGGCCATTTTGGCCGCCAGCACCCGGGCATAGCCCAGATTTCCGGTGGTGTAGCCGCCGCCGTGGCAGTAGAGGATGACCCGGCTGGGATCGTGGCCCCGCTCGGGCCGTACCCAGGCCATGGGCAGACCGTTCAAGTCAAACGGCTCCCAGGAAAAGCCCAGGGGAGGCGTTACCATCTTGCCCAGGATATCCTGGTTCCTGCGCTGGCGCTCCAGCAGCTCCGGCTCGATCTGACCGGTATGGCTGGGGTCGTGGATCACTTTGAGGACCGCCATCATGGCGTCCGCCAGTTTCTGATTGATGGGGGCGGTGAGTCTTTCGTTCTTTTTCATGTGGCACCATTCACTTTCTGTAGGCCGGGCTTGTTTTTATTTTACTATAACATGTTTTTCGCCGGCTGTCAGTTGGCTGGGCAACGGAACCCGGGAAAGGGAAAGCCGCAGGCGGCTACTCCTTTAAAAGAAAATGCGCCCACAGGCGGGATCTCAGAAAAAAACAGGCCCGGTTGGCTGGGCAACCGCAAAAACCGACCATTTCCTCCATGATGAGAATAAGCTCTCCCTGTCAGGAGAAGAAATGGCGGTTTTATTATGATGAAAATGGAATGGGCACAGTGGGTCTTATATTTCTTCTTTTATGCGTTTGCAGGATGGGTTTGGGAGTCTGCGTATGTTTCCGTCCTGTCCGGGCAGTGGGTGAACCGCGGATTTCTCCACGGGCCCTTTATCCCCATCTACGGATTCGGCGCGGTGTTGATCCTCATCATGACCTATTCCGTGCGGCACCATGCGGCTGCGGTCTTTTTTGTGGGAATGATCGGCGCCACGGTGTTGGAATATGTGACAGGCGCCGTGCTGGAGCAGTGGTTCCACATCCGGCTCTGGGACTACTCCGCGGAACTGTGGAATCTGCAGGGGTATATCTCCCTGGTCTCCTCGGTTTTCTGGGGCGTTCTGGCGGTGGTTTTGGTCATCTGGGTCCATCCGCTGTTCTCCTCGGTCCTCCGTCTGTGGCCCGCAGGGCTCACGGTCTCCGTGTGCTTTTTGCTGGTGACGGTGGAGGGGGCGGATCTCATTTCCCGGCTTTAAAAGGAAAAAGCAGGTGCATCAGAACCTGTTTTTTCCGGTTGGTTGGATGGACAACCGTGAAAAAGAGGGCGGCCTGCTATGCTGTAAATAGAGGCTGCGGGAAAAAGCAGCCCCATTGGCCCCGTGGAAATGACCGGGGCGGAAAACAGGAGGAATATGAAATGAAACAGGAAAACAACCTGCCCTATACCGTGCTGGACCAGGACGGCCGGATCATCAAGACGGAGGAAAGCACAAAACGAGGCATACGGAAAGCGGTGTGGATCTCGGCGCTGGTACTGGCGGCCCTGGGGGCCCTGGCACTGTTCTTTCCCATTGCAGTGGGCACGGGCTTCGCATTTTTGATCACCGCAGGCGTGTTCCTTTACGGACTGTCCCAGGGCATCACCTACTTCCGATCCCCCAGGGAAAGCAGAAGCGGGTGGACACTGGCGAACGGAAGCCTTCTGGTGATCGTTTCCGGCGTTGCCCTGTCGGGGGCGCTCATGAGTCAGCTGGGCATACTGCGGATGATCACGATCCTCTCCTTTGCGGCGGGGTTCCTGGCCGCATCCATTGGCGTGAGCCAGATCGCAGCGGGCATCGCAAATAAGACCGGGCGTGGATGGGCGCTGCTGGGCGGAGGGCTGAATCTGCTGGTGAGCTTTTTCATGTGCGTCAACCCCATTGTCAGCTGGTTCGCCCTCACCACCGTGTGGGGAGCCTATCTCATCGCAGACGCTATCACATTACTGCTCGCGGAGCGGTGGGCGCAGACCGGGTCCCGGACCTGATCTGCAGTACAGGAGGAAAACATGAAAAAACTTGGCTTTTTATTGTTCCCGGCGCTGGCGCTGGGAACGGGCCTCTGGTCGGCGCGGCTTGTGGGCTCCAGCTTCACGGCGCTGTATGGGATGCTGGAAAAATCGCCCCTGTTCCCGCCGCCATCGGTCTTTCCCGTGGTGTGGACGGTACTGTATATCCTGATGGGCATCGGCCTTGCGTGCGTGGTGCAGCGGGGCGGAAAAGGGACCGGGATGGCCGTCTTTCTCTGGGTCAGCCAGCTGGCACTGAACTTTTCGTGGAGCCTGCTGTTCTTTGGCTACGGCGCATACTGGACGGCGCTGGTCTGCCTGGGGGCACTGTGGGTGCTGATTTTGCTGATGATCCTGTCCTTCCACTCCGTCAGCCGCTTTGCTGCCTGGCTGCAGATCCCCTACTTCCTCTGGGTCAGCTTTGCCGGATATCTCAATCTCATGATCTGCCTGCTCAATCCCTGAAGCTGCCGGGCTGACGGATTGAATGCCCTCAGCTATATAACAAAGCCGGCCGGCGCATTTTGTGCGCCGGCCGGCTTTTTAGGTTCAGAAACGGAAAATCACACGGAGGCGGCGCGGGCCAGCTCCACGATCTCACCCACGCCGCTGAGAACGGCGGTGGGACGGTAGGCATAGGTTTTCAGCGTCTCCACGGTGGATACGCCGGAGAGAACCAGCACGGTGGACATGCCGCTCTCCATGCCGGAGATTACGTCCGTGTCCATCCGGTCGCCCACCATGACGGCGTCGGCGGAGTGGCAGTGCAGCATCCGCAGGCCGGTGCGCATCATCAGGGGATTGGGCTTTCCGCAAAAATACGCCTGGGTCCCGGTGGCCATTTCGATGGGGGCCACCAGCGCCCGGCAGGCGGGGGCGATGCCGTTTTCAATGGGGCCGGAGACGTCGGAGTTGGCACCGATGAGCTTGGCGCCCTTCAAAACCAGGTTGGTGGCCTTGGTCAGGGTGTCCAGCGAGTAGGACCGGCCCTCGCCCACCACCACGTAGTCCGGATTGACATCGTTCATGGTGATGCCTGCGTCATAGAGGGCGTTGAGAAGGCCCGCTTCTCCGATCACAAAGGCGGAGCAGCCGGGGGCCTGCTCTTTCAAAAAGGCGGCGGTGGCCAGGGCGCTGGTGTAAAAATGCTCCTCGGAAACGTCCAGACCCATGCGGGCCAGCTTCTGCTGCAGTTCCCGGGGGGTGTATCCGCTGTTGTTGGTCAGGAAGAGATACTCCTTTTCCTCATCATGCAGCCACTGGATGAACTCACGGACACCGGGCAGGATCCGGTTGCCGTGATAGATCACGCCGTCCATATCGCAGATAAACCCACGCTTTTGATTGAAATCGAGTGTGCGCTCCATATGCCCTCCTATCAAAGCAAGTCACGGTGTTTTTGCCGGGGAGACGATCCCGGCGGCTTTCCTTGGAATCGAACTCAGTATAGCGCGCCCGGGAGGACTTGTAAACACCGGACCTGTCCGGCGGAGGTCAGTTTTCCGGGCGGCAAGACCCTTGCTCTGCCCGGTCCAGGGGGAAATAGGTGGTTTTCAGCTGGTGGAGACGCTCCAGCGCGTCGGTTCCCCGGGGACCGAGCCGACTGGCTGCGGCAAGCACCAGCGCGTCCAGCAAAGCGGTGGGGGCGGACATGGAGTGGTATTCCATCTCCTCTCCCCGGTAGGCAAAGAGGCTGATGTCCGCCTGCTCCTCCGGCGGGATGCAGGTGCGGCTGACAAAGGCGAGGGTCTGGTAGCCCGCGGCGCGGCGGTGCTCCAAAATGACCCGCCCCTCCCGGGACAGCTTGGAAAAGCTGAACATGACGACCAGATCCCCGGTGCCGGCCTGGAGCAGTCCCTCCAAAAGCTCGGAGCCGCTGGAGGGCAGCAGGGAGACCGGCAGTCCCAGCCGCCGCAGGCGGAACGCCAGCATGGCCGCCAGGGGAGCCGAGGCATTTTTTCCGTGCAGGAAGATCTGCCGGGCGGAGACCAGCGCCCCCACGCCCCGGTCAAATGCCTCCAGGTCCAGCTGCTGGGCAGTCTTTTGCAGGTATAGCTGCTGGCGCTCCATCCATGTGATGGGGGAAAACGCCAGGTCCTGGGACAACGTGCCCGCCATTTTGGCGGCGGGACCGACAGCCTGCTCCACCACCAGGGATTTCAGGCTCTTGAAGTCGGCGCAGCCCACGTGGCGGGCAAAGCGGGAGACGGTGGCATCGGACAGGCCCAGCCGCTGGGCCAGCTGCCCGATGGAGGAAAACAAAAAGGTGTCCGTATTGGTGTTGATGTAGTCCAGGATCTTTCGTTCCGCTCGCGTCAGTTCGCCGGGGGACACGGCAAGGCACAGTTCCATGGAGGAGCCTCCTGTTCATTCAGTGTGTGGGCCGGGGAAAGATGGGCGGGGCGGCACGGTGCCCCGAGGGGAGAAGGAGCGGGTTCAGGCACCGGCTCCCCGGATCAGGACGGAGACATAATCTCCGCCCAGAGCGTGGATCTCCTTTAGAGAGCGCTTGATGAGACATGCGGCACGGACCTGGACGGCGGCGCTGTCGGAAAGACAGATCTCGTACCGGCCGGCGGCCATTTCGGCTTTCAGCGCGGAAAGCGAGTCGCAGGAACGTTCCAATACCGTGGTGACGCAGCCGTACTGCATAGCCTGGTGGGTATCGCTGCCGGAGACCACCGGGATGCCCAGCTGCTGGCCCAGACCGCAGGTCAGCGTTCTGGTCCGGTCCGGGTCCATGGCAAGGTCCTTGCCGTTGAGATCCAGAAAGTCCAGCCGCCGCAGCTGCTGCAGCGGCAGCTGCGGCACATGGCCGCCGGGGCGATAGGGGTGGCCGCAGCCCACCAGCACCGGGTACTGGTCAAAAAGATCCATCAAGGATGCAAAGGGCAGGAACTGTCCCTTTTCCCTGTGGGGCTCCAGGCGGCGGTTCAGCTCCAGGATGGCCTCCAGCGGGCCGATGGAGAGAATGTGTCCGCCCTCGGCCACGTCGGTCTCCATGCCCGGAAAGATCCGCAGGCCGTTGGGCAGCTCCAGCGTGTCTCCCAGGCGGCGGCTCACGGAGGCAAGATGGCCGTAGAGCTGGTCAAAGTGCAGGGTATTGAAATGCTCGGTCAGGCACAGGGCGTCCAGTCCGGCCCGGCGTGCCTCACCGAAGAGCCAGTCCGTATAGACGGCGGAAAAGGGGAGCTTTTTTGCCAGCTTCCCGTGGGTGTGAAAATCGAGACGCAAGTGAGGACCTTCTTTCAAAGCAGGGTGGAGCAAAGGGCGGACAAGGCTGCCCACAAAACGGACAGCGACAAAAACAGCAGGTCGTTATAGGTCACCTTCAGGGAGGCAAGACGGAGCTTTTTCACAGCCTTGCTGGAGGCGGCGCAGCGGTAGCCCCGCAGCTCCAGGGCCTCCACGGTGGTGCGGGAGCGCTTGGCGGTGTTGAGCATCA
>OGEZ01001458.1_pt1 | contig 11659 bp, 7 predicted proteins | sample 1570831 | NCBI WGS metagenome assembly OGEZ01 (sample SAMEA2582059, study PRJEB24529) | metagenome | biome: Human gut stool | place: China | collected 2011
AAGGAAAAGGGATATGGATACGAAAAGCGTAAGGCTGAAATAGAACAAGGAATGTCAAAACATAACATTACGTTTCCATATTTCATATATCCAGACAATCATAGCGACGGCGACGTAGAAGTTCTAATGGAATACTCTGCAAGACGCGACTTGCACTCTGTATTTTTCGACTGTTTCGAAGATTACGAAAAATGCGTTTCAGGCATTAAAGACAAGTCCGGCAATGAATTATATAATATCCCGAACAGGAAAGGCAAACTGCACACTTATATAACCGCACAAAAGCTGTGCAGCAAATCACGTAACAGGCTTTTTGGCGACGCAAACTATTGGAACTTAAATTCTGAAGCATTAATTCCTTTAAAAGAGTTTTTGTCTGTTAACCTAAAATAAAGAACGACAGTGTAAAACATGGTATTTCCACATAATCCATATAACTTTTAAACACCATTTAAATACAGTTTAAAATGTTATACTTTCGATATTTGGACGATAAAAACGGACAGTTTATCCATAATTTTATATAAAACTACAGGAAATGTTCTGTTTAGACAAAAAAACTTTCTACTTTTGCAACTTGTAACATAGTAATCATTTGCAAATGAAAATAAGAATATTACCTGCATTGGTTGCCGGAGTTATGGCTACCACTGCTTTTTTGTCATCATGTCTGAAAAGTGACTATGCTGAAATAGAATATCCTGTAGAATCAAGCATTAAAGCTTTTTCTATAGGTACGCTTCATCAGACCATACATGGAAAGGACTCAGAGGGGAATGACAGTGACTATGTAGATACTATAAGCTACGCTCATGTTCCGTTCACTATCGACCAGATAAACAGAAAGATTTACAATAAAGACTCTCTTCCTAAGGAAGTTGACGTAACAAAGGTATTGGCCTCTATTTCGGCTGATAATGGCGCTATATACTATGTAAATAAGAACGGGAAAGACAGTCTTTGGACCTCAGCCGACTCTTTGGATTTCACAAATGAAGTAACATTCAAGGTTATGGCTTATAGCGAGTTGCAGAACAAATTCGTATTCGGTAAGCCTTATACAGTAAAAGTTAATGTTCATAAACTTAATCCGGACTCACTGGTTTGGAAACATTTCAGGGATAAGAAGTTTGCGGAAGGTGTGACTTTTGCAGAACAGAAGGCTGTATATATGAATGAATATTTGTATGTGTTCGGGAAGACAGAAAATAGCGTAAAAGTATTTAAGGCACATGTTCTTAGGGGAAATATTGATGGATGGGAAGATATATCTTCTACTGTAACAGGAACAGATATCAACATCTACTCTGCAACAGCTTTCAATAATTATATTTATTATGTAGCAGAGAGTGACGGACAGGAGGGTTATTTCAGAACTGTCAAGATGAATGATCCTGACCTTGTAGACCGTTTGCATGATGCAAATGTCAAGTTCGGTGCAGCAGCACCACAGCAGACATCTGTCTGGATCAGTCTGATCGCAGGATATGTACTGCCGATTGCCATCTTTATCCTTCTTGGAAGGTGGCTCAGCAAGAAGATGATGAGTTCCATGGGCGGAGGTCCCGGTGGGGCAATGTCATTTGGAAAGAGTAATGCGAAAGTATATGTGAAATCATCTACGGGAATCAAATTCTCAGATGTAGCGGGAGAGGACGAAGCCAAGGATCTTCTGACAGAAATCGTAGATTATCTTCATAACCCGCAGAAATACAGAGAAATCGGTGCATCTATGCCGAAAGGAGCCCTTCTTGTAGGCCCTCCGGGTACAGGTAAAACACTTCTTGCAAAAGCGGTAGCCGGTGAAGCGGAAGTTCCGTTCTTCTCCATTTCCGGTTCTGAATTTGTGGAAATGTTCGTTGGTATGGGTGCGGCGAAAGTCCGTGACCTGTTTAAACAGGCAGGGGAAAAAGCACCTTGTATCGTATTCATCGACGAAATTGATACCATTGGTAAAAAACGTGACGGCAACGGTATGGGCGGCAACGACGAAAGAGAACAGACCCTGAACCAGCTGCTGACAGAAATGGACGGTTTTGACGCCACAAAAGGTGTTGTCATTCTGGCAGCTACCAACCGTCCCGAAACACTGGACAAAGCCCTCCTGCGTCCCGGTCGTTTCGACAGAAGAATCCCTGTGGAACTGCCTGACCTGCAGGGTCGAGAAGCCATTTTGAAAGTCCATGCGGCAAAAATCAAAATGGAAGACAACATCGACTTTGGCGCTGTGGCAAGAGCAACCAGCGGTGCTTCCGGTGCGGAACTTGCCAATATCATCAACGAAGGCGCTCTCCGTGCCGTTCGTATGGGTCGGGATAAAGTAAGTCAGACAGACTTGGAAGAAAGCGTAGAAGTGATTCTGGCAGGTTATCAGCGGAAAGGCGCGGTTATTTCCAAAGAAGAAAAAGCCATCATCGCATATCACGAAGTTGGTCACGCTTTGGTAGCGGCTCTCCAGAAAAATTCCGCACCTGTTCATAAGATTACCATTATCCCCAGAACTTCCGGGGCATTGGGCTATACCCTTCAGATTGATGAGGGCGAAAAATTCCTCATGAATAAGGAAGAAGCCTTCAATAAAATTGCGACACTTACTGGCGGTCGTGTGGCGGAAGAAATTCAGTTCCATTCCATTACCACCGGGGCATCCAATGATATTGAGCAGGCAACCCGTATGGCAAGAGCCATGATTACTCGTTACGGCATGAGCGACGAGTTCGGCATGGTAGCGCTGGAAACCATCAACAATCAGTATTTGGGCGGCGATACTACATTGGCTTGCTCCAATGAAACAGCAACCCGTATCGACGCGGCAGTCATTGCCATGGTCAAAGAAGCCCACGATAAGGCATATCAGATTATCAGCAGCCATAAAGATAAGCTGGATGAAATTTCCGCTTATCTTCTGGAAAAAGAAACCATCACCGGCGAAGAATTTATGGAAATTCTGGAAAGAAAACCGGAAGAAACAACAGAAGCAAATCTGGAAGCATAAAACATCAGAGAGAGGATACAAAAGCAACTTCCCCTTAAGAAAACATTGATAATCATAAGGATTTTGGCTTTCTTTGTTTTCTTATGAAGATGCCCCTAATCCTCTCTCTTTTTTTGTTTCCAGGAGAAAAGGGGCACAATTTTGGTCAGCGTACATAATATAAAATGAACACAGAAAAGGATAAGGAAAAGAGGGGAATGCGTATGTATCGAAATCCCGACGGAAACGGGTATAATCGCCGCGGCAGCGGCTGGTACGGCGGATTCGGCTGTGAACCTGTGCCCAGAAATACGGGAAACAGCGGCGGCTGTTACACAGGCGGACAGAATGGATATACCGGTCATTCCTGCGGCGGACAAAATCAAAACCGCTGCCGTCCTGACTGCAATCCATGGCATCCAGACTGCAATTCCTGTAATCCCTGCAATCCCGGTTGTTGGCCGGAATGCTGGCCCGGGTGTTATGTGGTTGTCATCACTGGCGTAACCGGCCCTACAGGCCCCACAGGCGCGCCCGGCGTGACAGGTGCCACAGGCATGACAGGTGCGGCAGGTATTACCGGTGCCACAGGCCCTACAGGTGCAACAGGCCCCACCGGTGCAACAGGCCCTACTGGTACAGGCGGCGGCATTACGGGCCCCACAGGCCCCACAGGTGCAACGGGAGCTACCGGCGCAACAGGCATCGGCATTACTGGCCCTACAGGCCCTACTGGTATTGCAGGGCTGAGTATCACCGGCCCTACCGGTGAAACTGGCCCTACAGGCCCTACCGGCGAAAATGGTGCAACAGGAGCAACCGGCCCTACAGGCCCTACCGGCGAAAGTGGTGCAACTGGCCCTACCGGCCCCACAGGAGAAAGCGGCGCAACGGGAGCCACAGGCCCTACTGGAGAAAGCGGCGCAACGGGCGCAACAGGCCCCACTGGTGCAAGCGGTGCAACAGGTCCTACTGGCGAAAGCGGTGCAACAGGAGCAACGGGTGAAACCGGCCCCACCGGCCCTACGGGTGCTACAGGCGAAACAGGTGCAACAGGCCCTACCGGCGCAACAGGTGAAACAGGTGCAACGGGTCCTACCGGGTCAGCTGGGCCCTAATCCCTGAGAAAGGGAAAATCCCATGATTTTCTGAAACACGTAAAAAAACCGGGAATCCATTGATATGGGTTTCCGGTTTTGCTTGTTTTTCATATGTTTTTGTTAGAAAGATTTCAGATAGGCAGTACCTGCTGCGACGATTTTTACATGAACCGTCAAAGTCAGGGAATGCAGACATCCATCTTTCCAGTCAGCGTCGATGTACATAACGCCGCCAGGTTGTTTCAGCCCCAGAGAAAGGGAATCTTGTTTCTTGGTTGCCAGAGCCGCACCAAGGGCTGTTGTACCGCTGCCGCAGCCTCTTTCCCATACGAGAGAGGCGTTTTTGACGCATACCAGCGGTTCCAGCGTCATTTCTGTTTCGTCAAAGAGCAGAATACCAAAGGCTTCTTCGGCAATCTGATTTTCCCATGCTGTTACGGCCTGTTCTGCCTTTTCCCGTGCCTTTTCGCCCCAAAGAGCCTTGGGAACGATGATGTGGGTGATGCCCGGCAGATAAACTGTTTCCAGTTTATAGGAAATGCCGTCCAGCACATAGGTTTCTGTGGCAATCTTCGCAGGCATAGGCATGGAAAGCTGTCCCAGATAGCCGTCAGCTTCTTTTTTCATATGGCAGTCAATGAGGCTGTCTGCGCCGGATACTTCCAGTAGGAAGTTTTTTTCTGCGCCTGTTTGGGGATGTTCCTTGGAAAACAGGTATGCCCCCAGAGAAAGGGTAGCGTTGCCGCAGAATTCTCCAGCCATCATTTGCAGACGGGCACAGGCGGCTTTGTTTTCCGGTTCTTCGATGTATCCCGCCTGTTCCGCGTAAACACTGCCATAGGCAATGAGTGCCTTTGCCACTGCCAGATGCTGACTTCTGGGCACAGGGCTTTCAATGAGCAGTGTCATATTTTCATTTGGACTTACTTTCACAAATTGGAGTTCCATAGTGCCTCCTTATGCCTGGAAGCGGCTCAGGAATGCTTTGGTACGTTCCTGTTTGGGGTTGTTGATGAGTTCTTTGGGTTCCCCTTCTTCCACAATGACGCCGCCGTCCATGAAAATGATGTGGTCAGATACGTCACGGGCAAAACTCATTTCGTGGGTAACAATGACCATGGTCATGTGTTCCGCTGCCAGTTCTTTGATAACGTGCAGGATTTCCCCTGTCAGTTCCGGGTCCAGAGCGGAAGTGGGTTCGTCGAAAAACAGGATTTTCGGTTTCATTGCCAATGCACGGGCAATGGATACACGCTGCTGCTGACCGCCGGAAAGCTGGTAAGGGTAAGCATCTTCTTTGTCTGCCAGACCCATTTTTTTCAGCAGTTCTCTTGCTTCGGCGTAAACTTCGTCTTTGGGGCGTTTGCCGATGAGGATCGGGGGTTCTGTGATGTTTTTCAGTACGGAGTAGTGAGGAAACAGGTTGAAGTTCTGGAATACCAGACCAAAGTGCTGTCTTGCTTTTTGCAGTTCGGCTTTGGTGCCGTAAACGGATTTGCCTGTTTCGTCAGCTTTTGCTGTGTATTCTCCCAGATAGATCAGGTCGCCGCCGTCCATGGTTTCCAGCAGTGTTGCGCAGCGCAGCAATGTGGATTTACCGGAGCCGGAGGGCCCGATGATGCTCACAACCTGTCCTTCTTCTACAGAAAGGGAGATGTCTTTGAGGACTTCGTTGTCCCCGAATTTTTTATTGCAGTGATTGATTTCCAGTAATTTCATGGCTGCCTCCTTAACGATAATAATTCATTTTCTTTTCGATCTTATCCATCACAAAGGCAACGATGCCGTTGAAGATGAAGTAGAACACACCAGCGATGATCAGAGGCATGATGGTGGTCTGTGCCGCAGAGATCTGCTTTGCGATGGTGAACATTTCCGGATAGGAAATGACGAAGGCAAAGGATGTATCTTTGACCAGTGTAATGGTTTCGTTTGTTACAGGGGGCATGATCCGTTTGCACATCTGAGGGAAGACAATGCGCAGGAAAGTCTGGACTTTGTTGTAGCCCAGCACAGTAGCTGCTTCATACTGTCCCACAGGAATGGATTCGATGCCGGCGCGGTAGATTTCCGCAAAGTAAGCGGCATAGTTGATGGAGAACGCAATGATAACTGCAGTGAAACGATATTCATTGGTGATGGGAATACCGAAGAGGTAGTAAGGGCCATAGTAAACGGCAAACAGCTGCAGCATCAGAGGTGTACCACGCAGAATAGCAATGAATACTTTGATGACCCACTGGATGGGTTTGAAGAAGAACAGACCGCCTGCAAACCGTGTGCCCATAGGCAGGTTTTCCGCCTTGCCTTCTGCGGACTGTGCCAGTTTCAGCTTTTCAACCAGTGTTTGGGGCGCAAGGAATTTCAGCGGCGCCCATTTTGACATGCGCCCAAAGGTTACCAACAGCCCCAGAGGCATGGAAAATAACAGTGTCAGGAAAAAGATTTTGCAGGAATCCAGAAGTCCCACAGCCAGTTGTTGTGTGATGTTCATAAGGGTTTGTGCATCCATAAAATTGTTTCGTCCTTTCTTTGTTTTGGCGCTTTGCGCTCACATAAGAAAACGGGAAGCCCATTTCTTTATGTCAGCCTCCCTGTGCGGACAAAGGCTTTCAAAGGAAAGACAGTATCCATAAACAGGGAAGAAGCGTGCGGAACATTGTCCGCACGCCCTTGTATTGTATCATATTTGATTATTCTTTGCCAAGGCAAACCATCTGATCCAGGTTGTAATCTGCGTAATTTGCTGCGATTGCATCAAATGTGCCGTCTGCTACCATTTCGTCCAGTGTAGCCTGAACCTGATCTCTCAGTTCTTCATTGCCCAGTTTGAAGGCGATGGCATACTGTTCTGTGGACAGAGGTTCTTCCAGTTTGCGGAATTTATCGCTGTGGTTGGTCAGCTGATACTGTGCAACACCGATATCAACGGCGATGGCATCAACAGCACCTGTTTCCAGGCTCATGAATGCGCTGTTGTAATCGGGTGTCTGTTCCAGAGAAGCGAAAGTAGCTGCCAGAGCCAGGTTTTCGTCGTTGTCTTCTGTGTTGGTCAGAGCTGTCAGTGCAGAGGAACCAGCCTGTGTGATGACGATTTTGCCAGCCAGATCTTCTTTTGTCTGGATGTCAGAATCCTGACGAACAACAAATACGATGCTGTTGTCTACATAAGGTTCGGAGAAAGTATATTCGCTTTCTCTGCCTGTCATGGTGAAGCCGTTCCACAGACAGTCAACAGTGCCGCTGTTCAGTTCCATATCTTTGGAGCTCCAGTCCAGAGGCTGTTTGATCAGTTCCCAGCCGTTGCGGTCGCAAACTTCCTGAGCCAGATCCAGGTCAAAGCCAACGTATTCGCCGGCGTCGTTTTTGTAGCCGTAAGGGGGATATTCTGCGTCAAAACCTACGGTAAATGTGGTGCGTTCGGCAGTATCTGCGCCGTCAGTTGCTGCAGTTTCATCTGTGCCGCCGCCGCAGCCAGCCAGTACACCAACGGACATTGCCATAGTCAAAAACAAAGCAAGATATTTTTTCATACTCCAATCTCTCCTTTTTTCTATTGATTTTTTCCCTAAAATGTTTCATCGCTGAATTCTTTATCATTTTATCACGTTATCAGACTAAAGTAAATTGGTAATACTCTTTCATTTTTTGGAAAAAAATCAAGCTATCATTGGTAAAGCTGAATAAAAAGACATTTGTTTTTACAGAAATGACGAAAAGGCAAAATATTCCCATGGCTGGTTTTTTCTGAAAAGAAAGTAGGGATGGCTGTTTCCGAAAGAAAATCATTCCCATGAAAATAGAATAGCTGGAATCCTTTGTGCTGCAAGGATTCCAGCTATATGTGTGTACTTATGAAGCAGACCTCAAAAGCAGAGGGATGCAAATCATATTTTTAGAAAGACGATCAATCTTTTTCCGCGTCGATTCTGGTAACTTCGCCGCTGCTGTTCAGTTTCAGTTCAATGATGAAGTCGGTGCCGTCGCCGTCGTCATATTTGTCATCCAGATCGTCATAGTCTTTTGCGTCGCCGTATACATCATCATCTTTGTCAAAATCGTCGGACAGATAATATTTTTTGCCGTCAACTTTGATATAGCTGGAGGAGATACCATCCAGATCGCCTTTTACTTCCCGTTTGGAGGAAGCGTAGTCAGCTTCGATTTCGGTTACTTTGCTCTTGGAGCTGTTGAATTTCAGTTTGACGTCAAAGTCTTCGTAGTCTTCGAAGTCACGGATGAGTTTGGACAGGGTGTAGTCGTCGCCTTCCAGTGTAACTTCCACATCTTCATCCAGATCATAAGTAAAGCTGCTGCCGTCTACGCGGATGGTGATTTCATCTTCATTCAGTTTGCGCAGTTCCCCTTCGTCGGCTTCTGTGTTGACTGCTACAATTTTGGAAACCTGTTTGTTTTTGAAGGAAAGCTGTGCTTCATAATCATATTTTTTGTACTGATCTTTCAGTTCGTCAAGGTCAGAAGAGCTGCCGTTGAGAGTAACGTCGATATCGTCTGTGTCCTCCAGCAGGTCATAAGTATAGGTTTCGCCGTCATCGGTTTTGATTTCGATTTCGCTGCTGCTGAGCTTTTTGATGATACCTTTGGATTCGCCCATGGATTCTTCGATGGCAACGATGTCGGTAACATCATCATCGCGGTTCAGTGTCAGGGAAACACGGTAAGAGGTTTCTTCGTGGTTTTCTTTCAGGAAGTCGATGTCTTTGCTCTTGCCGTCTACTTTTACATCTACGTCAGTGTCCAGATCATAAGTATAGCTGTCGCCCTGAGCTTCGATGGTGATTTTTCTGGATGTTACGTCTGTCAATACGCCGTTGACTTCGTCTTCTGCATAGTTGACAGTGATTTTTGTAACGACATTTTTGCTGTCTGTAGTCAGTGTTACATAGAAATCTGTATCGTCATAGTATTTTTTCAGGTCGCTGAAAGAATAATCTGTCAGTTCGTCTTTGACATCTACGTCGCTGTCCACATCGTAGTCATAAGATTTGCCGTTGGATTTGATGGTCAGTTCGTCATCATCCAGATCTGTCAGCAGACCGGATTTCGGGTTGTCGTTCTGGGTAACGGCATACAATTTTGTTACTTCGTTGTCAGCGTTGAGATAGATGGTAACGGTGAAGTCGTCGCCGTTGTCCAGTGCGCTGTAAATGCGGGAAGGTGTTGTGGATTTGTCATCCAGATATACCTTCACATCGTCGGTCATGGTATATGTTTTTTCTTTGGAGCCATCTTTGACGGTGATCTTGTTGGAGCTCATATCCACCAGTTCAAAGGTCTGTTTGGAACCGATGCCATTGACAGATTTTGTTACGGTGATGGTCTTGATATCGCCGTTGGCATAGGACAGGGAAACGCTGTCACCGTTGCCGATTTCGGAGAATTCAATTTCCTTGCCGTCATAGTAAGCTTTTGCAGTGCCTTTTTTACCAAACAGATTCAGACCAGAACCGGTGTTGGTTTTTACACTGCAGAACAGGTCGCCGTTTTCCAGTACGGAAACATTGACAATGGTACCGGTTACAGATCCGCTGGAGGGTGTTTCCGGTGTCGTGGTGGAGCCGCCGGTGCTGCTGGAGCCGCTGCCTGTGAGCAGTTTATATGTCTTTACGGAAAGGACTGCCATTTCGGAACGGTTGATGTTTACTTTGGGATTGAAGTTGTTGTAATCATCACCTACCATGATGTTTTTGTCATAGAGCAGATCCAGATAGGGCACAGAAGCTTTGGAGATGGAGCCAGCGTCTTTGAATGTAAGCTTCGCATCCATATCTACGGTGTAAACTTTGCCCAGAGCTTTGCCGAAAATCACGCCTACGTCTTCTCTATTGGCGTTCTGCTGTGTGGTGCCTTTCATGAATTTTGTCAGATCGCTTGTCACCAGAATGCCTTTGTCCAAAGCGTATGCCACAGCGTTATATGCCCAAGAAGGGATTTTGTACGCATCCATAATGGGTTTCCATTTTGTGATGGTTTCGTTTGTGACATCCTGTTTGTAATATGTTTTCATGATGGAATACATGAGCTGTGTGGCTTCGCAGTAAGTCACGTTGTTGCGGGGTTTGCAGTATTTTTTGCCGTCTTCGGTGTAGCCGCTCATAAGCCCCAAAGAAGCTGCTTCTTCGATGAATGTAGCGGCACCGGGCCAAGGTACATTGTTAATATCTGCAAAAGTGGAACCGAAAGCAACTGCATTTGTACTGCCCAGTACAAGGGCGGCAGTGGTTGCCAATGTAAGGAAACGTTTCATATCTAAAACCTCCCATTCCTTCTAAAAATATGAAATATCCTAAATATCTTATTTTTTCTCACAATTTGTAATTGGCTTGTGTGTATTCAGGCGACATTTGTAGGACACTGTCCTACTATTACTATACCATGAAAGCACAGAAAAACCTTTTCAAATTTTTTAAGTTTTATAAAAACTATGTCAAGATTCCGTAAAGATTTCCTGATTCTGCCTTTTTTCCAGCTGTTTCAGGTATTTCTCTTTTTTTGCCGCAAAATCCGCAGGCTGGTGTACTGGTTTTTGCAGCAGGTCAAAGAGGGTGCCTGCCAGCACCTTCGCTGTACGGATGTAGCAGTTTTCTTTGTCAGCAATGGTGAAATTGTCATTGTGGAACTGTCCTTGGATGCCGGAGAAGCCCATCTGTACCGCAGGCAGCAAAAATCCCAGATCGCCAATGTCACCGGAAGCGCCGGAAACCACATTCCGCAGAATCTGATCTTCTCCGCAGAAAAGCAGCATGTTTTCCAGTACCATTTCATTTATTTCTGCGGACTGACGCAGGGGCAGATAACCGGGGGTGGTTTCTGTTTCGCAGCCTAATCCCAGAGCGGCAGCGCAGTGATGGATGCATTGTTCCACTTGTTCCTCTGCGGCAAACAGGGTAGTGTTGTCATTGGCACGGATGTAAGTTTCCATGACCGTCCGGTCGGGGATGATGTTGACTGTGCCGCCGCCTTCTGTAATGACAGGATGCAGCTGTAAACCGGCAGAGGCAGGGAAGCGGTCTTTCAGGAAAGCCAGTGCGTTCTGCGCCAGCACCGCGCCGTGCAGGGCGTTTCTGCCCAGATGAGGCGCTGCGCCGGAGTGGGACGCTGTGCCAAGAAAGACGGCTTTTTTCGCCAGAAAGCCTGCCAGTGTGGAATTGATGTCGAACAGATACTCTGTTTCGCCGTTGGCGTGGGCAGAAAGCACACAGTCCACATCGTCAAAGTATCCTTCTGCAATCATGTTTTGCTTGCCGGAGCGGTAACGAATTTTGCCTTCGGCAATGCATTGGTCGCGGAAAGCAAAATCAATGAATTCTTCCGCCGGTGTAAAGAAAAAGCTGATACGTCCGCTGTTTTTCTTCGGAAGACCGCAGTCAGTCAGTGCACGAATCAGTGTCAGTGCTAACGTGGTCTGGATGCTGTGTCCGCAGGAATGAACCGTGCCGTTTTTGCTTTTGCAGGGCAGTGCGTCCATGTCGCTGACAAAGGCAATATGGGGAGAACCGCTGCCCAATGTAACACGGATGCCTGTCATGGCAATGTCGGATGCATAGGGGATGTTCCATTCATC
>OGEZ01001461.1_pt1 | contig 11646 bp, 6 predicted proteins | sample 1570831 | NCBI WGS metagenome assembly OGEZ01 (sample SAMEA2582059, study PRJEB24529) | metagenome | biome: Human gut stool | place: China | collected 2011
CCGTTCAAAGCCGTCGCAGTAGTAGCTCTTGACGATGTTGGCGCCGTTTTCCGCCAGCACGCGGGTGGCCAGCAGGAAGAATTTCTCCGTGCGCTCCATCTGCTTGCCAACGGCCACCACGCCCAGGGTGGGGATGCCCAGGCGCTCGCCGGCGTTGGCGGTGCGGCTGAGGAGCTCCAGGGAGCGGGACTCGCCGGGGGCGCCGATGAAGGTCTGTACGGCCATGCAGTCGGCGTCCATGCGGGCAGCGCTCTCCACGTCGCAGGCGATGCCGCCGCCATTGGACATCTCGTCAAAGAGGACGGTGGTGTCGTAGGTGACCCGGACGCACTTGGCCACCCGGGCGGCGGGCGGGATGCAGGCGCGGATGACGCCCCGGGTGCCCATGAGCACGTCCACGTGGGGGATCAGGGGCGGGATCACCAGGTCGATGCGCTCCAGGCCCGCGGTGGGGCCCATGATGTAGCCGTGGTCAAAGGCCAGCATGACCGTGTTGCCGGACTTGGGATCAAACATGCGCCCCAGGCGGCTCTTCATGCCGAAATCACAGTGGGCCGCGCCCTTGACGTAAAAGCCCTCCTGGGCTGCGGGCACGTCCAGATGGTAATCGTGGGCGGCCTTGTTGCCGATATTGTCTGCCATGGCTTACTCCTTGCTGTAGGCGGGGGTGTGGCAGGGGGTGTTCCACAGGCGGATGAACTCGTCGTCCCACTTGGCGATGTTCATCTGGAAGCCGCCGGCCTCCTGCACGGTGAGGATCTCGCCCACCATGCTGGCCACCACCTCCACGCCCTTGGCCTTCAGGAACTCCACGGTGTCCTTGAACAGGACCAGCATCTCCATCATGGTGGTGGCGCCGCAGCCGTTGATCATGACAAAGGCCTTGTCGCCGGATTTGAGCTGCAGCTTGTTGCTCAGTGCCTCGGCCACGGTGGCCACGGTGTCCTTGGAGGACATCATGGGCACCCGGACGCCGCCGCCCTCGCCGTGCTGGCCCGCGCCGATCTCCATCATGTCGGTCTCGCCCAGATCGCCGAAGGACATGCCGTTCTGGGGATGGGTAGCGTCGGTGGACTTGACGGTGATGGAGGCCATGTTGTCGGCGTAGCGCTGGGCGATCTCGGCCACCTCGTCCAGGCTCTTGCCCTCCCGGGCAGCGGCCGCGGCGATGTGGTACAGGGCCACCGCGCCGGCAAGGCCCCGCTTGTTGTCCTCGCCGTTGGGATCGTACTGCACTTCCTCCCCGGTGACCACCTGGCGGAAGTTGAGGCCGGCCTTCTGGGCCAGCTTGATGGCCTGCTTGCCGGCCAGCTGGTCGCCGGCGTAGTTGAGGGTCAGCAGCAGCACGCCGTGGCCCTTGTCGGCCAGCTTCATGGCGTCAAAGACCAGCTTGGCGTTGGGAGCGGCGAAGATATCGCCCACGGCCTGCACGTCCAGCATGCCCTTGCCCACGAAACCGGCCTGGGCAGGCTCGTGGCCGGAGCCGCCGTAGGTCACGATGGTCACGCGGTCGGCGTTGGCCAGGTCCTTGCTGATGACCAGATGGCCGTCTACTTCCACGATGTCGGGATAGGCCAGGCCCAGGCCCACCAGTTCCTCGTCGGTAATGGTCTCAGGAGCGTTGATAAACTTCTTCATTTTCATGTGATGTACCTCCCGGTATCAAATAATAGATGAGATCAGCCCTGGGCAAGGCCCTGGAAAAACAGGGACATGGAGGTGGCACCGGCGTCGGGAGTGCCGATGGTCTGCTCGCCGTAGCTTTTGGCACGGCCGAATTTGGCGGTGAATTGCTTGGTGGCCTCGGCTCCCTCCGCGGCGGCCCGGGCGGCCAGGGCAAAGAGCTCTGCCTCGTCGCTGCCGGTATAGGCGGCGATGGCCTGGCTTGCGGGGATGAGGGCGTCCATCATGGTCTTGTCGCCCACCTTGGCCCCGGAGATGTCGTCCAGCGCTGCGAAGCCCTGGGCGAACATGGCCTGGAGCCCCGCCACGTCGATGTCCTCCCCGTCGGGGGCGGCCTCCTGCATACCGTCCAGCCAGGTGTTCCACAGGGGAACGGCGCTGCCGCCGTTGAGGACCATGACCGCCATGGCGGCGTCGTCCAGCATGGACTGGATGCCGCCCTCGGCCTCCTCCACCGCCTGGGAGATGGCCCCGGCGATCTTGGTCATGGTGAGCCCGTGGTCGGCGTCGCCGAATTTGGAGTCGATCTGGGTCAGGGTGTCCTCCGCGGCGGTCACGCAGGCACAGGCGTGCTGGAGCCGCGCGGCAAGTTCGGTCTTTTTCACTGCCACATACCCTCTTTCTTGGCATTCAGATGGCGTCATCCTGCGCCCGGCCCGGCGCAGACTGCCACACGGAAGTGTTACGTTTGTGCCTTGATTTTAGCGCGGCGGGTAACGGAAGTCAATAAAACTGGGCAGGTTCTCCATAAACAATAAATGAATTCGCAGAAAATTGTGCAATAAATAAAAAACAACTCCTCCCCTTGGCTGGAAGCACAAGAGGAGGAGTTACATATGTAACAATTATATCAAAAATTATGCCAGAGCGGACCGCACCAGGTCGGCCCGGGCCACCAGATGGGTGAAGAGGCCGGTTTTCAGCGCCCCCTGCAAGGCCCGGACACTGGTGTTGGCGGAGCACACGCCGATGATGTTGGGGCAGCGGCGCAGCTGCTCCAGGGGAATCTGGATGGCGAAGTCCTGCTCGGACTGGATCACCTTGCCCTGGGGATTGAAGTAGTAGACCAGCAGCCGCCCGCAGGTGCGCTCCTGCTGCAACAGGTCTCCGTAGCGCACCAGAGAGGCAAAGTCGGGGCTGGAGGGGTAGTTGCCGATGTTCACCAGGGCGGTGTCCATCTTGTCCCATTGGCTCTGGATCTGGCGATAGATCTCCGAGGAGCACAGCAGCTGCTTTTCCTCTATGCTGTCCGGCAGGGCGGGCAGGTAGATAAAGTGGGGGGCGGCCCCCAGCTGCTGGGCGATGAGGCGCACGTTTTCGTTGGATTGGTAATTCCGGGCGGGGATGCTGGCGTTGCCCACCAAGGGACAGATGTCGGTGACGGTGCTGCTCAGCTGGGGGTTGGCCTCCAGCCAGGTGACCAGCTGGCCGATGAGATGGCCCCAGCCGATGCCCAGGCGCCGGGACCGCAGCTGCCACAAAAGCTGCACGGCCCCCTGGGAGAGCAGCTGGTTGGTGGCGTCGTCATCCTGACCGTCCTCCACCAGGACGCTGTCCCGGATGGAGGTGGAATGGCGCAGCTGCTCCACCAGCCGGCCCTGCCGGGCCGCCGGGTCGTGGATGCGGATCTCCACCACGCCGTGCTCCCGGGCCTCCGCCAGCATACGGCTGACCAGAGGCCGGGACACGCCCAGTTCCTTTGCGATGTCGCTTTGCTTCCAGTCGTCCAGATAGTACCGCCGGGCAACATAAGCCAGCTTTTTCTGTTTTTCCTCACTGATGCCCATGACGCGCCCGCTTTCTTCTCAAGGTGTTACATATGTTACTTATAACACAAAGCGCCGCGCCGCGCAACGGGGAAATGTCGGTGTTACTGCATGGGGATGGAACGGATCAGGTCTTCCACCGTGCCGGGGAAGGGAGTGAAGGCGGGAGTCAGGTCCCGGGCCAGGAATTCCGTGGCAAAGGACAGCTGGGCGGCCACGCCGGTGACCAGAGCGGATTCGTCGATGTCGAACATGGGGTTATGGGGAATGGCGGTGATGCCCATGTCCTCGTTTTTGATGCCCAGCATGCAGTATGCGCCGGGATACAGCCGCATCATCAGCGCCATGCTCTCGGAGGCGAACTCCGGCGGCATCTCAGCCAGCACGTCCTCTCCCAGGTTTTTGCGGATGCCCGCCCGGGCGATGTCCACGCAGTCCTTGTTGTTGAGGATGCCGAAGGAGGGGCCCCGCATGGCGTTGATGGTATAGGTGCAGCCGTAGAGCCGGGTCATGCCGTCCAGCAGCTCCAAGAAGCGGCGGCGGATGGCCATGCCGGCGGTCTCCTGGCTGAACACACGGCCGTTGCCGGCAAAGTTCAGCGTGGGGGCGATGATGTTCCAGGTGGTGCCGTACTGTACTTTGCAGATGGCCAGCGTGGCGGGTTCACAGGGGCTCACGTCCCGCATCCAGATGGACTGCAGCCCGCTGTAGAACGCGTGGAAGCAGTCCAGGGGATTGTTGGAAAGGTCCGGCCGGGAGCCGTGTCCGCCCTTGCCGGTGATGGTCACATCGAAAGAGAAGTTGCCCGCGGTGGTGGGGCCGTACAGCGCGGCGATCTTCCCTGCTTCCAGCCCGGGGGCCACATGCAGGGCGTGGCAGGCGTCCACCCGGATGTGCTCTGCTTCCAGGTAGCGCAGGATGAACTCCAGGTTGTTGCCGCCCTCTTCGCCCCGCTCAAAGCACAGGATCACCCGCCCCGGCAGCTCCGCCTCATGCTCGCGCAGGATCTTGGCAGCGGTGAGCAGCATGGCGGTGTGGGCGTCGTGTCCGCAGGTGTGGGCCACGCCGGGCACCTGGGAGATGGGGCAGCGCTTGGGCTGCTTGGTGTTGTCCGGGGACTCCTGCATGGGCAGCGCGTCCATGTCAGCCCGCAGCAGGACCGTGCGGCCCCGGTGCTCGTCACCCAAAAAGCCCAGGATGCCGCCGTTTTCCACTTCCACATAGGGAACGCCGAACTCTTCCAGCTTCTGACGCAGGAAGCGCAGGGTCTCGAACTCCTGTCCGCTGAGCTCGGGATGCTGGTGCAGATAGTGGCGCAGGGAGATCACCAGGGATTCGTTTTCCCTGGCAAGCTTCAAAATATCCATGATACGTTGCCTCTCTTTCTCAGACGCCCGTCCAGCCGACCACGGCCAGAACACCCAAAAATACGCACGTCAGGGCCATCAGCACCAGCGTCAGCGGTGCGGCGAACTTGAAGTACTTTCCGAAGGAGCCCACGCCGGCCAGAGTGATGGCACCCATGGTGGCGCCGTCCAGGGGGTTGATCATGTTGGTGATGCCGTCGCCCATGTTAAAGGCAGACACCACTACCTGCCGGGTGATGCCCAGCATGTCGCCGATGGGGGCCATGATGGGGATGACCACGGCGGCCTGACCGCCCCGGGAGGGGATGAGGATGTTGATAAAGGCGTTGAGAATGAACATCAGGGCAGCGGACACGCCCTTGGAGACATGGGACAGCGGGGTGATCACAGCGTTGATGATGGTGGGCAGCACGTTGGCCTTGGTGAGCGTCAGGCCGATGGCGGCCGCGGCGCCCATGACGAAGCAGATGAATGCCATACCGGCGCAGCCGGCGGAGAAGGACTTGACGATCTCCTCCACGTTCTTTCCCCGGATCAGCGCGGCAATGATGGACAAAATGGCCATGATGGCAAAGCACACGCCCCGCTCCCACTTCAGGTTGTTCAGGGCGAACGCCACGAAGAAGGTACCGCCGAACAGCAGCAGCATGGTGATGACGGCGCTGGCGGACACGGCGGCGGAGCCGTCGGCTTCACTGTCCTCTGCGGCGGTGCACCAGTCGGTGGTGCCCATGAGGCTCTTGGCGGGATTCTTCTTGATGCGGCGGGCGTACAGGGCGATGTACAGCGCTACCACGAAGGTGCAGGCGATCCACCAGAACGTGCGCATGGCAAAGCCGGAGTACAGTTCCACGCCGGCGATGCCCTGGGCGATGTAGGCGCACATGGGACCGGAGGCAAAGCCGATGAAGGTGCCGTAGAAGAAGATGCCGATGCCCACCAGGGGGTCCAGCCGCATCTTGCGGCTGACGATAGCGCCCAGGGAGCAGAAGGCGATCAGGGCGTTGTTGGCGGCAAAGGCGCCGATGGTGGACATGAGGAAGGTCAGCACGAAGATAATGAGCACATCGCCCTTGCCGCGCATACGGGTGACGATGCCGTTGACCACTTCCTCGGCGGCGCCCAGGGACAAGAACACGCCGAAGATACCGCCGAAGTACAGGATCAGGCTGATGGTGGACGCCATAGAGATCATACCGTCATAGATCAGGCCCAGGGCGGTCCAGGGAGCTACGGGGGTCTTTTCGATGTAGTGGAAGGTGCCGGCGATGGTGGCGCCGGTCTCGGGGTCCACGTCGAAGGCACCTGCGGGAATGATGTAGGTGAGGACGCTGGTGATCAGCAGCAACAGCAGTACCAGCAACACCAGCGGCGGAGCGCTCCGGCTTTTTTTGGCAGCAGACAGGGATGACATGATCGTTCTCTCCTTTTTTTCTGAAGTTCCGGGATGCTGCCTGTTATTAAAGCAATTTCTGTGCCAACGTTGGAATTTGACAAAACAGATAAAAAAGCGCCGATTTAAGATGCACTTTTTCGGCAACTTAAATAGACGCTTTTTTATAAGGGATAAAAAATAACCCGAAACATCCCGTTAAAAACCCGAGTCCGACGCGGAACGCAGGGCTTCGGCCTTTTCCGTCAGCCGGTATCCCCTGCGGTTTTCACACGCTACCAAGAATCCGGCCTCCACCAGGCGCCCCATGAGGCCGCGGATCTCCTGTTCTCCGGCGGGCAGGTCCTCCATGGCGGCCATGGCGGCCAGCTGCCTGCGTCCGGGAATGATGCCCCGCCGGGCACCCTGGTCCAGGGCGCGCAGGAGAAAGCGCCCCAGCTCCCGCTTTCGCCCGCACACGCTGCAAAATTCCTCCGTGACCGGCAGGTCGGCGGAAACCGGGCGGAAAGTGACCGGCAGGTCGGCGGCCGTCACGGTGCGCACGTCCATATATTTGAGGTATTCGGCCAGGTTCCGCAGCTCCCGGACGTTGCCCTCCCAGGGATGGTGCAGCAGCATCTGCTGGGCTTCCGGGGTGAGGGTGATGTCCTCCGCTCCGATCTGCCAGCAGATGTGCTGGAACAGCAGCAAAATATCCTGGCCCCGGCGGCGCAGGGGCGGGATCTCCACCAGCATGGTGTTGAGCCGGTAATAAAGATCTTTGCGGAACGTGCCGTTTTCCACCATGCGGGGAATGTTTTCGTTGGAAGCGGCCACGATCCGCACGTCCACGGGGATGATCTCGCTGCCGCCTACCCGCATGACCTCCTTTTCCTGCAGGACCCGCAGCAGCTTCACCTGCAGGGTGGGGCTCATGCCCTCGATCTCGTCCAGAAACAGCGTGCCCCGGTGGGCGTATTCAAAAAGACCCAGCTTTCCGCCCTTTTTGGCGCCGGTGAAAGCACCGTCGGCGTAGCCGAACAGCTCGCTCTCCAGCAGGCTCTCCGGCAGCGCGGCGCAGTTGATGGCCACGAAGGGCATGTCGCGCCGGGGGGAGGCGTGATGGATGGCGTGGGCAAAGAGCTCCTTGCCTGTGCCGCTCTCCCCCATCAGCAACACGGAGGCGCTGGTGGCGGCCATCTTCTGCGCAATGGTCTTTGCCCGGCACATCTCCGGGCAGGCGGCCACGATGTCGTCGAAGCAGTATTTGCTGGTGTGCCCCTTTTTCAACAGCTGGAGCCGCAGCCGGTGCTGGGTGCGCTCCTCCTCCGCAAAGGGCTGCAGCATGGTGAAATAGCCCCGGCGGACCTGGTTGCGCAGGATGGGGGCCGAGGTGACGGAAAAGTCCGTTTGATGGAAGTGGACGATGTGGGCGTCCCGCCCGGCGGGCGAGGTCTCCTGGTTCAAAAAGAAGGCCCGGGGCAGCAGCTGGGCCGTTTCCGGCACGGTGTGGTGCAGCACGGACCGGGCCTGTACCCCCAGCATAGATTCTGCCGCCGCGTTGAAAGCAAAGATCCGGTCCTTCTCGTCCACGCCCACGATGCCCAGGGGGAGCGCCCCCAGCAGGCTCATCAGGTTGCTCTCGGAGACGGAGGCCTTGGCGGTGAGGTTGTCCAGGGAGTAGTTGCTCATGGCCAGACTGTCCGTATAGGCCCGGTAGTTTGCCTCCTCCAGCACCTCCGGCAGCTCCAGCCGCAGGGCGATCTCTGCCACGGTGGCCGGCTGGAAATACCGGGGCCCCAGGTCGATGACGGTTTCCGGACCGGGTGGGGCCAGCTCGGGATATCCCACCGTCAGTGCCAGGGTGCAGTTCTGGGGAACGGGAGCGCCCGGAGCATAGGGGTGCAGCTGCAGGCCGTGGACGCCCAGCCGCAGCAGGTCGGAGATGGACTCCATGGCCATCTCCATGCTCTGGTTGACCAGCATGGTCCTGGTGCCCTGCGGATAGGGCCGCAGCAGCTCCACACTGCTGCGCAGGAACGTGAGCCGGGGAAAGATCCTCTGCTCCGGCGGGATAAGGGCTGCCGCCTCGGGCGGCAGCGCGGGAACGTTGATGAGGTACAGGTCCGCCGGCTGGAGGCGGTGGATGCTGCCGTCCTCCTCGCAGTAGAGCCGGATGTTCACCTGGTCGCCTAAAATGGATGCAAGCAAATGGGTATACCACTCCCCTGCCCGGCGGGTCTGAAAGAGATTGGCCAGCGTCTTCACGGCGGGACCTCCTTTGGATGGGTTCATATGATCCAGCATAGCATGAATTCCCCGGCGTGTACAGTCAGAGCCGCTGTTCCCGGCGCAAGGAAAAAGGACGGAGCGCACTTTCTGTGCGCTCCGTCCTTTGATATAGGCTGGAGGAATTACTGCTCCTCGGCCATCTTGCGGTACTTCTCGTACCGTGCCTTCAGGTTGGCGATCTCCTGCTGATAGAGGGCCTCGGCCTTCTCGGGGAAGTTGTTCTTCAGAGAAGCGAAGCGGTTCTCGCCCATGAGGTAATCCATCAGCTTGCTGGTGTCCGGCTCGGCGGAATCCAGCTGGAAGGGGTTCTTGCCCTCGGCGATGCGGCGGGGATCATAGCGGTACAGATGCCAGTAGCCGCACTCCACAGCCTTCTTCATCTCGGTCTGAGAGCAGCCCATGCCGGCCTTGATGTGCTGTTCCAGGCAGGGGCAGTAGGCGATGACGATGGAGGGGCCGGGATAGGCCTCAGCCTCCCGGATGGCCTTGAGGGTCTGGGCCTGGTCGGCGCCCATGGCTACCTGGGCCACGTACACGTAGCCGTAGCTCATGAGGATGGCGCCCAGGTCCTTCTTGGACACCTGCTTGCCGCCGGCGGCGAACTTGGCCACGGCGGAGGTGGGGGTGGACTTGGAGGACTGACCGCCGGTGTTGGAGTACACCTCGGTATCCAGAACCAGCAGGTTCACGTCGCGGTTCTGGGCCATGACGTGGTCGATGCCGCCGAAGCCGATGTCGTAGGCCCAGCCGTCGCCGCCGATGGCCCAGATGGACTTCTTGGAGAGGTATTCCTTATTGTCCAGCACGAACTGCACGTCCTCGGTCTTTTCGGCCTGCTCCAGAGCGGCGATCAGGGCGTCGGACACGGCGCGGGTCTTTTCCTTGTCCTCCCAGTTGGCCAGGTAATCGCTGATGGCCTCCACGGCCACGCCGGCACTCTTCAGGTCCTCCAGACGGATCAGGATCTCCTTGCGGATGGCGTCCTGAGCGTGGAAGAAGCCGTAGGCGAACTCGGCGTTGTCCTCAAACAGGGAGTGCTCCCAGGCGGGGCCGCGGCCGCAGCTGTCTTTGCAGTAGGGCAGGATGGGGGCGCCGCCGGAGATGGCGGAGGAGCAGCCTGCCGCGTTGCCGATGTACATCCGGTCGCCCACCAGCTGGCTCACCAGCTTGATGTAGGTGGTCTCGGCGCAGCCGGCGCAGGCAGCGGAGAACTGGAAGTAGGGCTTGGCGAACTGGATGTTCTTGACGGTCTTATCGTTGATGACGTCCTTCTTCAGGTACTTGTCGTTCATGGCAACCTCGTCGAAGTTGGCCTGCTCGGCCTTCATCTCCTCGAAGGGGGTCATGACCAGGGCGTCGGCGGTCTTGTCGCTGGCGTTGGCGGGGCACACGGTCAGGCACACGCCGCAGCCCAGGCAGTCATAGGGAGAGACCTGCATACGGAAGGAGTAGGCAGGCACGTCCTTGCCCAGGCCCTTGGCGGGCACGGTCTCAAAGGAGGCGGGCACCTGGGCCTTCTCCTCGTCGCTCAGCAGCACGGGGCGGATGGCGGCGTGTGGGCAGGCCATGGAGCAGCGGTTGCACTGGATGCAGCTCTCGGCATTCCACTTGGGCACCATGGTGGCAACGCCGCGCTTGGAGAAGGCGGAGGTGCCGTTTTCCCAGGTGCCGTCCAGCACGCCGTGCTTCTTGAACACGGACACGGGCAGCTTGTCGCCCTGCTGACGGTCCATGGGCAGCACGATGTCCCGCACGAAGTCCGTCACACCCTTGGGCTCGGCCACGGGGGTGTCGGCGGCGTCGGCCCAGCTTTCGGGGATCTCCACCTTCACGGCGGCGCTGATGCCGGCGTCCACGGCGGCGTTGTTCTTGTCCACGATGGCCTGGCCGGCCTTCTTGAAGTAGGAGTTGTAGTTGTTCTTCTTCATGTCCTCCACGGCCATGTCCAGAGGGATGACCTTGGTCAGGGCGAAGAAGGCAGCCTGCAGGATGCTGTTGATCCGCTTCTCGCCCAGGCCCACCTGCACCGCCAGCTTGGCGGCGTCGATGATATAGAACTGGGCGTGCTTGCGGGCAAGGTCGCGCTTCATCTTGCCGGGCAGGCGCGTCTCCAGCTCTTCCACGCTCCAGGGGCAGTTGAGCAGGTAGATGCCGCCGTCCTTCAGGTCCTCGGTGGTGTCATACTTGTTGACGTAGGTGGGGGCATGCACCGCCACGAAGTCCGCGGAGGACACCAGGTAGGTGGAGCGGATGGGCTGGTCGCCGAAGCGCAGGTGGCTCTGGGTCAGGCCGCCGGACTTCATGGAGTCATAGGAGAAGTACGCCTGGGCATACTTGTCCGCCACCAGGCCGATGGTGGAGATGGCGTTCTTGTTGGCGCCCACGGTGCCGTCGCCGCCCAGGCCCCACAGTTTGCAGGACACCTCGCCGGGATGGGGCAGCTCCACGTCCTTGTAGTCCAGGGAGGTGTGGGTCACGTCGTCCACGATGCCGATGGTGAAGCTGTTCTTGGGGTTCTCCTGGGCCAGGTTATCATACACGGCGATGATCTGGCCGGGGGTGGTGTCCTTGGAGGAAAGACCATACCGGCCGCCCACCACGCGGATGTGGCCCAGGCCCGCCTGGTTCAGGGCGGTCACCACGTCCAGATACACGGGCTCGCCCACGGAGCCGGTCTCCTTGGAGCGGTCCAGCACGGCGATGCGCTTGCAGGTGGCGGGGATGGCAGCGGCGAAGTGCTTCACGGAGAAGGGACGGTACAGGTGGATCTGCACCATGCCGACCTTGCGGCCCTGCGCGATCGCCTCGTCGGCGTCGAGCTTCACGACGAGCTGACGCTGCATGACGTCCTTTTCGGCCGGATAGGCGAACTGATCGGTGTTGCGAAGGCCGAAGCCGATGTCGGTCACTCCCGCCGCGAAGACGCAGTGCTTCTCGACGAATTCGCGGTTGACCTTACCGCGCACATAGATTTCTCGGATGAGATAGTTGAGGATCGCCAGGTCGGTGCCCGGCTTGAAGACGATCGTTTCGTCGGCGAGGCCCGAGGAGAGGTTGCGGAACGTCGTGATGTTGACGAGTTTCGTCGACTTGGCCGTCAGCTTGCGGTTCGCGACGCGCGACCAAAGAACCGGGTGGGCTTCGGCCATGTTGTTGCCCCAAAGGA
>OGEZ01001466.1_pt1 | contig 11572 bp, 12 predicted proteins | sample 1570831 | NCBI WGS metagenome assembly OGEZ01 (sample SAMEA2582059, study PRJEB24529) | metagenome | biome: Human gut stool | place: China | collected 2011
GGGAAAACAATTGGTTTTGTTTTAAGATTATCCCGAACTCACGTATCTAATACACAAAAAGGCATTTGAAACATTTATAAATATAAGCCGTTAATAATAAAAAACATATATCTGATATTATCTTTTCTTTTATTGTTCCATGTAGATGCGTTTTCGCAGAATGCTGTGACACTTAGGGGAATAGTGTCTGATTTTGATACAGGAATGGCGATAGAGTATGCCACCGTGCAGTTGTTCTCAATGCCTGACTCGACACTTGTGTCAGGCGTGGTAACCAATAAGGATGGTTCGTTCTGCTTGCGTTTGTCGAAACCTGGAGCTTATTTTGTGGCGGCATCTTACATAGGGTATAATTCGTTCTGTAAACAGTTGTATTATAAATCGTTACCGCGTAATGACATTCAGTTGGGGCAATTGAAACTTTCGTTTGATGCCATCATGCTTGATGAAGCAGTCGTTACGGCCGAAGCTCCTCCCGTCAAGGTAGAGGAAGATACGGTATTGTATAACGCTTCGGCTTATAAAGTATCTGAAGGAGCTGTGCTTGAAGAACTGATAGAGAAACTGCCTGGCGCGGAAGTGGACGATGACGGGAAAATCAAAATTAACGGACGTGAGTTGAAGAAGATTATGGTTGACGGTAAGGAGTTTTTCGGCGGCGACATGAAGACGGGGCTTCAGAATCTTCCGGTAGAACTTATCGACCAGCTTAAGACGTACAGCAAAGAATCGGATATGGAGAGGATGACCGGAATAGACGATGGCGACGATGAGGTTGTACTCGATATCAAGTTCAAGAAAGGAAAGAATAAAGGGTGGTTTGGGAACCTTGATGCGGCAGGCGGAACACATGGTAGATATTCTTCTAAAGTAATGCTAAACAGGTTTGTCGATGATACGCAGCATTCCGTCATAGGAACTGCCAATAATGTTGGGAATAGGAACTTTTCGAACAGTTCGCGTGCCAACTGGAAACAGAACAATGGTCTTGTGTCTGCATATAATGCAGGATATAATATGGCCATAAAGAATGAGAAGTTGGAAATAGGAGGTAGTGTGCAGTGGAAAGGAAGCGACAAGGATGTACGTGGAATAAATTCAACGGAAAGGTTCTATTCTGCAAGAAGCACTTTCTCTAATACCAATAATATCAATAAAAGCGGCTCCGGAAATATCAGGACCGATTGGCGTCTGGAATGGAAACCTGACCAGCTTACGACGATACTTTTCAGACCTGTCTTTTCATATTCGTCTGATGATAGCAGGCAGAGTAATGTTTCAGGAAGTTTCAGGGCAGACCCGGGTGAGGTGGTCGATAATCCGGGTAATTATCTTTATCCGAAAGAAGACGATGAACTGGAGAAGGCTTTAAGGAAAATCCGTATCAACTCATCTGCGGTGAATAATTCGTCTCTGGTGAAAAGAATTAACGGCAGCGCATCGCTTACACTGAACAGGAAGATAGGAACCGGCGGACGTAACATAGGATTAAGGCTTGGAATGGGTGTAAACGAATCGGATAATGACAGATTCCGTGATTCTGAAACTAAATATTACCGTATAAAGAACTCCATGGGTGAAGACTCGGTGGCATATCGCCGTCAGCTTATTTCTATGGAAACGGAAGGCAGGAATTACAGCGTACAAGTTACATATAGCGAGCCTGTTGTCAAGTCTGTATTCCTGCAATTCAGCTACCAGTTTCTTTACAAGAACAATTTCAGCGGAAAGTCAACATATGATTTTATTGATTATGATGGCTGGTCTCTCGAACAGGAATTGCCGCAAGGTTATGAATCATGTATGATTGACAGTCTTGGGAAGGATGCCGATTATAAGTATTTCAATCACGACATATCCATGACAGTGCGAGTGGTAAAAAAGAAATACAGGCTGAGCGTGGGGATTACGATGCAACCGCAGAAGTCTGTTTTGTCATATCGCCTTGGTGAGGCGTATATGGATACCACAAGGCATTTGTTTAATTTTGCACCGAAGATAGATTTCAAATACCGTTTCTCGAAAGTGAGCCAGTTGCAGTTCAAATATTATGGCAAGAGTTCCCAGCCGAGTATGGAGTCGATGCTCCCTATCGAAGACAATTCAAATCCGCTGAACATACGCGTCGGTAATCCCGGGCTTCTGCCTTCGTTTACCCACAATATTCGATTAGGGATGAACACCTACAATAACGATCACCAGCGTTCTGTCATTATAAACGCCAATGCCTCTGTCGTTCAAAACAGTATCAGCAACAGCACGATGTATAATGAAGAAACCGGCGGACGCATAACCATGCCAAGGAATATAAACGGGAACTGGAATGGAAATCTTTCGGTCGGATTCAATACAGCCCTGAGGAACAAGAAGTTTACCATTCATTCCAATACATCTTTCCGTTATAGGAATAGCGTAACTTATATTTATGAGAATTCCACCAAATCTACAATGAAAAACACCCTTTCCGAAACAGGCTTAATGCCAGATTGAGCGGCGTGTTCAGGAATGAACTGATGGAGCTTTCAGCCAATTCGTCCTTTGGCTATACCTTTGAGAAAAACGAACTTTATCCTGAGAATAATCAGAGGCCATATACTTTTTCTTATGGATGTTCCGTCGCATTCAATCTTCCGTGGCATGTAAGTATAATGTCGGGAATTGTAAATCAATCGCGCTGGGGGTATGACGATGAGTATTTCAACCGCGATGAGCTGTTATGGAATGCCCGTCTATCTAAATCATTTTATAAGGGTAGGGCGATTTTAAGTATAGAGGCGTATGATATGCTTGCCCGTAAAAGCAATATATCAAGAAGTTTGAAATCCAATGTGCGTTCCATAACCGAATATAACGGTGTGGACAGTTATATAATGGCCCATTTTATATACAGGTATAATTTTATGCGAGGTAAAAAAAGCAGATGAGGAATGCCATGCTACTTTATGTATGTGAAGTTGTTCTTCTGAAATAAAAATAAAAAACAATTTCGTCGCCATGAAAAAACTTCGTATATTTGCACCCGCTATGGTGAAGTTTCTGTTTCTTTTATACATCGCATTGGGGATATACCTGGTTTCGGGTGACTATTCCACCGTATATGACAGTCAGGAGTATGAAAATACTTGTGTGGCTGAATGGCAAAATGATACGGTGATAATCAATCATATATTCAGAGGTTTGTCCGAAAAAAAGGAGATTGATAACGAAAGAGTAAATTTATTGTTTCAATTTTGTATCGCAAATAGCAATGTTTATAATAGCGGACGTTTCACTTTGTCTTATAAGTTGTTAAAGACTTATTCTAATGCTTTAGACATAACCCATTTACGGAAAATATTCTTGCCGGAAGAAAAGGTGACATCTTATTTCTCTTTTTTACTCTTCACTCGTTACTCGGACAATTATTATATTTATCAAATCAAACGTATTTTGATTTAGCATAAATTATAAGGTTGGTGGGCCGTTTTTTTATTCATATATGTTTCCTGAAGATTATTGATACGTGATTATAGTTCCTGCCTGCCGCAATATGAAAATTAAATTCTTTTTTATATGCTAATATCAATTTATTTACATGGATTTTTTACTGGATTTTATCTTTAATATAGATCGACATTTGATTGAAATAGTCCAAACATACCATGCATGGACGTATATTATATTATTTTTAATTATTTTCTGTGAAACAGGTTTGGTCGTTACGCCATTCCTTCCCGGCGATTCATTACTGTTTGTTTCAGGTGCTATAGCCGCTCTTCCCGGTGTGCCGCTTGAAATCAATATCTTGGTTTTGGTACTTTTTGTCGCTGCCATTTCTGGTGATTCTTGCAATTATATTATAGGCCATTTTTTTGGAAAAAAGTTGTTTGGCAGGAAAAATTCTGGTATATTCAAACAAGAACATTTGGATAAGACTCACGAGTTTTATAAAAAATATGGAGGTAAGACAATCATCATAGCACGTTTTGTGCCAATCGTTCGTACTTTTGCTCCGTTTGTGGCAGGAATGGGGAAAATGCATTATTATTTTTTCATGATATATAATGTGGCAGGTGGTGCTTTATGGGTTGCGTTATTCTGCTATGCCGGATATTTTTTCGGAGACCTGCCTTTTGTACAAAATAATTTGAAACTTCTTATAGTGGCAATCATTGTTATTTCCATATTGCCTGCCATAGTGGAAGTAATAAGAACCAAATTGAAATTAAAGAGATAAATTATAAAAACTAATTAATCAAACAGGAATTAAAATACAGTGTATATTTATGAAAAATTCTTTTTTTAGCCGATTTGCGCCGCAGGAACCCAAGTTCTTTCCGATGTTAAAACATTTGTCGGAGATTCTTATTTATTCTTCAAACTTGTTAGTAGAAAGTTTTGAACATAATACACCGGAAAAACGTAGTGAATATTACAAACGTATCAAAGATGTCGAGCGCGAAGGCGATAAACAAACTCATCAAATTTTTGATGAGTTGGGAAAAACATTCATAACGCCTTTCGACCGTGAGGATATTCATGATTTGGCATCAACGGTAGATGACGTGATAGACGGTATAAATAGCTGTGCGAAGCGTATAACTATTTACAATCCCCATCCGATTTCTGACAGTGGTAAGGAACTGAGCAAGTTGCTTCAGCAAGAAGCGATTTATATTGGAAAGGCGATGGATGAACTTGAAACGTTCCGTAAGAAACCGGCCGCATTGCGTGAGTATTGCGAGAAATTACATGATATTGAAAATCAGGCAGATGACGTATATGAGTTGTTCGTAAAGAAATTGTTTGAGGAAGAGAAAGACTGCGTGGAATTAATCAAAATCAAAGAAATAATGCAGGAATTGGAAAAAACCACAGATACTGCCGAGCGTGTTGGGAAAATATTGAGAAATCTTATTGTTAAATATGCATAAAGGCAGGGAAAATACATGGAATTATTAGTTATCATCATAGTATTGGCTTTGATATTCGACTATATCAACGGTTTCCATGATGCGGCCAATTCAATAGCTACCATCGTTTCAACAAAAGTTCTAACTCCTTTTCAGGCTGTGATATGGGCCGCGTTTTTCAATTTTGGGGCTTTCTTCATTGCCAAATACATTATTGGTGGTTTCGGAATAGCCAATACAGTGTCTAAAACGGTTGTAGAGGATTTCATAACTTTGCCTATAATATTGTCCGGTGTCATTGCTGCCATAATATGGAATCTATTCACGTGGTGGAAAGGCATTCCTTCCTCTTCGTCCCACACTCTTATTGGTGGATTTGCAGGGGCTGCCATCATGGCGCATGGTTTTGGGGCTATTCAATTGAGCATAATCTTGAAAATTGTAGCTTTCATCTTTCTGGCTCCTTTTATCGGAATGGTGATAGCCTTTGGTTTTACTTTGTTGGTGTTGTACATATGCAGACGTGCGCATCCTAGTACGGCAGAATTATGGTTTAAGAAATTACAACTTGTTTCTTCTGCCTTGTTCAGTGTAGGTCATGGATTGAACGACTCCCAGAAAGTCATGGGTATCATTGCTGCTGCTTTGATTGCGGCTCATTCGGAAGGCCTTGGCATGGGAATAAACAGCATTAATGACTTGCCTGATTGGGTGGCTTTTGCCTGTTTTACCGCTATTTCTTTGGGTACAATGTCCGGAGGGTGGAAAATTGTAAAGACAATGGGTACACGCATTACAAAAGTGACACCTTTGGAAGGTGTTGTCGCAGAAACTGCAGGAGCCTTTACTTTATATTTGACGGAATTCTTGAAAATACCTGTAAGCACGACCCATACAATCACTGGAGCGATAATTGGCGTCGGGGCTACTAAAAGACTTTCAGCGGTACGTTGGGGAGTGACCAAAAGTTTGATGACTGCTTGGATTTTGACCATTCCTGTCAGTGCCATATTGGCTGCTGCAATATATCAAATAGTTCGTTTTATTTGATTCTTAATAAAAATATTATGCAGACTCCAATATTGATGTTTCTTCAAAGGTACATCAATATTGGAGTTTCTTTATCCGTTTGTGTCTATCCGTGAAGGTTATATTTTTGCTAATCGAAAATGATTTCCGGATTTATATTCTTCAGTATTCCGACCATTTCATTTCTGTTTTCTGGTGCAAGACATGTTTTTTTTCCGTTCTTTTCTTCTACTATGGTGTCATATGGAATATTCAGGGTAAATCTTTTTTTGTCTTTCAATAAGGTGATTTTTTTTATTTCCGCGATTTTGATTGACTTTGATTTGAAATCTTTCACATTGAGTATCCCGTCTGTGATATTATATTCCGTGTTGTATATGCGTATGCATGATGTGAGTGCCATAAAAATGAAACAAGCGATAAATGCTACCAGGTTGTCTATGTTTTTTTCTGATAACAATACCAACACTAAACATAAAGCTATCGCGGTGACTGAATACATCATTGACATCCAAATGCAGCTTTTTGCCTTTTCCGACATTCGTGAATTGAAAGTTTTCATTTTATAAATGGTTTAATATGTTTTTTTAATGCAATAAAACAGTGTTTAAACAGTATTTAAACGGTATTTAACCCAAGTTTGATAGCCAAAAAAAATTTTTAGTTATTTTTTAGCTGTATAATTTCACTAATCCATTGATTATCAGCTTTAGCATTTCTCAAAATTAAAATGTAGTACACAGAACTGTCTTTGTAATGTTGTATCTTTGTCCCACTATGCATTTTATGTCTCAGCTTAGATACAACCCGAAGACTCAAAAAGATGACTGGTACTACCGCATCAAGGAGTCATTCCGCGACTTGAGTGGCCGCGTTCGCAGTCGTGTCATGCTGAATGTAGGATTTATTACAGAAGAGTACCGTGCTGAGGACATCAGAGATATTGGAAAATGTCTGACTTATCTTCACGAGCATCAGGCAGAGATAGACCTGTTCGGCAATCCGTTCTCCAAGTATAATGAATTTGTACAGCGTAAGACCATGGAGTACTGGGATTTGATGGTTAAGAACGGTAGTGTTGACGCAGTCAAGGCTACTATTGAAGAGTCACGTGAGAAATGTGAAAGATTGGTTGACGTCAATACCATTGAACATACAGATGCACGTGAGATTGGCGCTGAGTGGATGTGCCTTCAAGCTTTACGGGAATTGGAGCTTGAGAAGTTCCTAAGGAATGAAGGCTGGAGCGAAACCAAGATAAATACAGCGTTGGCACACCTTATCACCCGTACCATATATTCATCCTCCGAGCTTAAATCCATGCGTATCATGGATGAAAACTCTGCCGTATGTGAACTAGTCAGTGGGAATCAGGACTGGCGACCGGGCTATCAGTCCATATATAAGGTAGCACCTGCACTCTACGAACTTAAGGATAAACTCGAGAAGCATCTTTGCATGAAGACGGACGACCTGTTTAACATCACAAACAGGATTGCCATATTTGACTTGACGAACTTTTACTTTGAAGGTAGAAAGGACAACAGTAGAAAAGCCCAGTTCGGCCGTTCTAAAGAGAAACGCTCCGACTGTAAGCTTCTTGTACTTGCCTTATGCATAAATAAAGAGGGATTCATACGCTATTCTTCCATTTTAGCAGGTAATACAGCAGACCCGAACTCCTTGCCTGATATGGTGGAGACACTCAATTCAAAGACAAGAATGCCTGGCACCCCCAAAGAAAAGGTCCTGGTTTGTCTTGACGCAGGTATAGCCACTGAGGATAATCTGAAAAAGATAAAGGAGAAAGGATACAACTACTTGTGTGTAAGTCGCAGACGGCTTACTGACTATGAACTGGACCCTGAGACGAAAACCGTAACCGTGCTTGACTGCAAGAAGCAGCCCATCAGACTTACACAGGTAAAGCATGAAGATAACGGTGACTATTATCTGGAGATTGACTCGGCAGCCAAAGGTCTCAAGGAAACCTCAATGAACCGCAAGTTCAAGCAGCGTTTCGAGGAAGAACTGGAAAAGATAAAGGATTCCCTGACAAAGAAGAACGGAACAAAAAGTTATGTAAAAGTCATCGAACGTGTAGGCAGAGCCAGACAGAAATATCCGTCTATCTCCAAATATTATGTTATTGATTATATACCAGACCATACTGAAACACCTAAGAACATGGTTGACATTCAGTGGCGCATAGCAGTGCCTGAGAATGTAGACTGGGACAGCGGGATATATTTTCTCAGAACAAATGTGGCTGATTTTGATGAAAAGACAACTTGGGACTATTATAATCTTACCCGTGAAATCGAATGTACAAACAGGCAGCTCAAGACCGACCTGAATCTTAGACCGATATATCATCAGAAAGATGATCACTCTGATGCCCATCTGTTTTTGGGATTACTCGCATATTGGGTTGTCAACACAATCCGTTACCGCCTAAAGCAAACAGGTATGACACATTACTGGACTGAAATAGTAAGAATAATGTCCACCCAAAAGGCTGTCACTACAGAAGCCATCAACGCATTGGGTGAAAAGGTGCATATGAGAATCTGTAGTGAACCAACCTTAGCGGTAAAAGATATTTATGAACGACTAAAATATAAGAAGATGCCATTCAGAAAAATCAAAATAGAAAAAAGTTTGTAGTACACAGAGGAGCAAATGAAAATTGCAAAATACTGAGTAGCAAAGAAAAGCATAAATTTACTATCAAACTTGGGTTAATATAGAAGTAAAACGATGGAAACATTCTATGACGTAATAGCAGGCGACCAGCTTGTTCTGGTTGATTTCTTTGCCACGTGGTGCCAGCCTTGTAAGATGATGCACCCCGTATTGAAACAGGTAAAAGATGTATTGGGCGATCGTCTCCGTATCATCAAAATCGACGTTGATACACACCAGAGCCTTTCGCGGCAATATCAGATTCAGTCTGTTCCTACCCTCATGTTGTTTCGCAAAGGTGAAGCACTCTGGCGGACAAGCGGCGCGATGCCGAAAGCTGAACTGCTGTCCAGCCTCGATCCTTTCTTAAAATAACACTTATATGCCAGAAACGACAATGAACGAAGATATTTCCGGTTCTGAAAAAGAATTATATGACAAGAAAAGATAAGATAATCTCGTTTGCATGGCAACATGGGCTGCTTTTTATAGCCCTTTACATCATGACATTAGGTATTTCCCTCTGCGTTAAAAGCATGTTGGGAGCCAGTGTCATCAGTGTATTGCCTTACGTGTTTCATGATGCGGGAGCAAGCGGACTGACTCCGGCCCTGAGTATCGGACAATATACCTTCCTGATGAATGCCCTGCTGGTGGTTGGCCAGATAAGTGTACTTCGCCGTAAGTTCGATCCGGTACAGCTCTTCCAGCTGCTTGTCGGTTTTGTGTTTGGAATGCTGATCGACCTGAATCTCTTCCTTATCTCCTGGCTGCAACCGGAAGCGATGTGGGAAAAAGCCGTCGCCCAGCTGGCCGGATGCACGGTTTTAGCGGTCGGCGTCGCACTCGAAGTGAGATGCGGAAGCGTCACTATGCCGGGAGAAGGTTTTCCCGTCGCCCTCAGCCATGTGACGGGCATCGAATTCCCGAAGGTCAAGATTGCAGTCGATGTCTCGCTTGTGCTTTTAGGTGTTGTCTGCAGTTACATCTTTTTCGGGAAATGGCAATGGTACATCATTGGGCCGGGTACGCTGTTTGCCATGTATTATGTGGGATGGACCGTGCGCATTGTCAGTCATCACCTGCACTGGTTTGACCGCCTGCTCAGATACCGGCCGGGCTTCCGGAGATATATTTACGGACTGGCAAGGTACATTTACCGGAAATAAATAGGAAAAATGACAAATATGGAAAAAGAACTCATTGACTCTTGCCCCAGACTGATTGAGTACATCGAAGAGGTCGGTTTTCTGCCTCTGCTGCCGATGGGAATCGCCGGATGGTCGGCCGAAGAAGTGACCGACGAAGATTGCCATTACACCCAACTGCCCGATGGCGGATGGGAATGGCCGCTTTGGGAATGGAAAGGCTCTATCCTGCAGGAAAGCGGCTGCGCATACGGCAAGTTCTTCAACGGCAAAGCGGCATTCATCAGCCGCGCATGGTGGCCCGACTTCTGCAATTATCGCCGGAGCATCTTTCCTTATCCGGAAGAAGGAAGCATTGAAGAGACCATTCTCTTCACCCTGAAACACAACGGCAGTCTGATTACAAGGGAACTGCGTGCGGCCTGCGGCTTCACGGGACCAAAGATGCGGAGCCGTTTCGACGCGTACGTCACCCGGCTGGAAATGGGCAGTTATGTGGTTACGGAAGACTTTGTCTATCCGCGCGACCGCCACGGACGGGAATATGGTTGGGGCTGGTCACTGCTTACCACGCCCGAAACTCTTTTCGGACGCGAAGCCTGTCATCCCGACCGCACTCCGCAGGAATCGCGTGAACGGATGCTCGGTCAGCTCCGGAAGATCCTACCGAACGAACCAGAGAAAGTATTTGCGGCTTTACTGAAATAAATCTACAGAAACGCCGTCAGCAACGGAATACTCAGCACCGAGAGCAAGGTGGTCAGGAAAGTGCCTTCGGCCATGATGATCTCACCCCGCTGATATTGGATGCAGAACAGGGTGCCATACGAAGCCACCGGCATGGCTGCCAGTACAACATTGATATTGGCAATAGCCTCGTCGACCTGACAAAGCCTTGAGAGATAAAGTATAACCAGCGGAATCAGTATCAGGCGCAAAGCCGACATCAGATAGATGGCCACATTGCCGAACATCCGGCGGATGGGAACCTGGGCAATCGACGAACCGATAATCAGCAGGGCAGCCGGCACGGTGACGTTTCCGAGCAGGATAAACGGAGTACTGATGACACGGGGCGGAACCCATCCTGTCACTACAATCAGAATGGACAGATATGACGCTATCATGGGCGGACAATAAAGCGTGCTCCAGTCGAAGCGCATCTTGCCCTCACCTCCCGAGATGAACAAGGTGCCGAACACGAAGATCAGCAGCGTACTGGGAAAGTTGAGGATGCTGGCGTAGAACACCGCACTGGCTCCAAAGATGGAAGCTACGATCGGATAACCGATGAAACCTACATTACCAAAAGCCAGCATGAAACTGTAGATACCCCGTTCCGACGGTTGGACGGGTAAGTAACGCGGGAGCAGGAATCCGGCCCCGATCAGAATGACATAAGTGAAAAAGCCCACCACAAGCAGGGGAAGAATCAGCTCCTTGTCGGGGAGCGTGTCGCCCATCACCGACGAAAGGATCAGGCAAGGACACGTCACGTTAATAACAACTCTCGAAAGTTTGCGGTCGAAATCCGCATCCATCATCTTCTTCTTACTCAGATAATAACCGACGATTACCAGAATAAACAGGATAATCATCTGTGTAACGATTGCATCCATTGTTATCTTATTACCTTAAAAAATCGCGCAAAGATATGAAATGCCGGGCGCAGAGACAAACGAAAATGAAGTTTTCAGATTTGCCATACCGGTAGTTTCACTCTTCTTATTTCTCCCCTACTTATACAACACCATCTTGCGGCATCGTCCTTGCCGATACGAAAGATGCAGAAAGCGTTTCCGCCGATAGACAATCGCC
>OGEZ01001467.1_pt1 | contig 11566 bp, 10 predicted proteins | sample 1570831 | NCBI WGS metagenome assembly OGEZ01 (sample SAMEA2582059, study PRJEB24529) | metagenome | biome: Human gut stool | place: China | collected 2011
GTAGGGTGAATGTCGCGACTTACAGCATTTTTTTTCATTTTTATAGTCATTGCTGACTCTGTCGGTACGTGGAAGGTCGAATATGAACGGGTTGCGGGATACTGCAAATTGCAGCATCATTAGCCCGTCGAAATACAATACCCGCGTCTGCTATGACTGCCTTGACAGTACGGTTAAACGAATTTGATGCAGCAATTTTGGAAGATCTTGTTCAGATTACGGGTGAAACCAAGACCGCTCTTGTGATCGACGGACTTCGTTTTCTATACAACGCCATGCGTGACGAAGATCGAGTCACTCGTCTTTCGACCGATGAATTTGATGCATTTTTAACTTCCTACGACGCACCCCGCACAGCCGGGCTGCGTGTGAATACAAAAAAATGCCGGACCGAAGATTTCCCGCCGCTTGTTCCGGGAACGTGGAAGAAAATTCCGTGGATTCCAAACGGCTATTTCGTGCCGGACGGCATGCGCATGGGCCAGTCTCCACTGTATGCGGCAGGCGTCTTCTATCTGCAGGAGCCAAGCGCCATGACCCCGGCGTCCCGCCTCCCGATCGAACCGGGTGAGCGTGTGCTCGATCTCTGCGCCGCACCGGGCGGCAAAGCGACGGAGCTGAATGCGCGCCTGAAAGGAACCGGCCTTCTCGTCGCCAATGACATCAGCAACGCCCGCGCCAAAGCACTGCTGCGCAATCTGGAGCTGTTCGGAAGTGAAAACGTGCTTGTCACCAATGAGACACCGGCAGGCCTTGCAGACGTATTCCCGGGCTTCTTCGATAAAATCCTCGTGGATGCACCGTGCTCCGGCGAGGGCATGTTCCGGAAAGACGAGGCAGTCATCGGCACCTGGACCCCGGAGCGGCCGGATTTCTTTGCGGAGCTGCAGCGCGAGATCACCTCGGATGCTGTCAAAATGCTGCGTCCGGGCGGCCTCATGATGTATTCGACGTGTACCTTCGCCCCGCAGGAGGACGAGGGAACCGTTTCTTTCCTTCTGGAAAACTTCCCGGAAATGGAACTGATCGAGATGGAAGGCTACGAAGGTTTTTCAAAAGGCAATCCAGTCTGGGGAAACGGCGATCCGGAGATCGAAAAGACCGTGCGCATCTGGCCGCATAAAATGAACGGCGAGGGCCATTACCTTGCCCTGTTCCGCAAAAAAGGCGAAGCCATTCCTTATGAGACAGAAGAAAAACCGATCGAAAAGAAAAACAAAAAACAGAAAAACCGGAAAAAAGACCGCGGAACGGAAGCACCGGGTCCGTCGAAAGCAGAAAAACAGATCCTTTCCGATTTCCTGTCCCGGATGACAGCACCGATCCCGGTGGAGGAACTGGAAGTCCGCGCCGGAAAAGTATACCATTCCCCGTCCCTGCCGGATGGCGTGCGGAATCTTCATTTCCTGCGGAACGGTCTGTATCTCGGTGAACTGAAAAAAGACCGTTTCGAGCCGTCACAGCCGTTTGCCGTGACACTCTCCGCGGACAAGTTCAAAGATTACATGAATTTAAAGGCAGATGACGAGCGTACCGAAAAATATCTCCACGGTGAGACAATTTCCGTAGAGCCGGGAGAGACCGCATCGCCGTCGGGCTGGAAGCTGGTCTGCGTCGATGGATTCGGCCTTGGATGGGGCAAACTGGTCAATGGAACCTTGAAAAATAAGTACCCTGTTGGATGGAGAAAGTAGAAAAATCATGCCAGTTTTTGCAGGAAAAACGTCGAAATATTACAAAGTTATTAACAGAAATTAAAAAAGACTTTCATTTCAGACATACTTGTGTTATAATGGCAAAGTACGGCGGGAAAAAAGGCCCATTTTCCGCAGTAACTTGGAGTGACAATCAGCAACAGAACGTAATAAGTATGAGGTGTACGACATGAAAAAAAAGAAATTATTCAGCCTGGTTTTGGCCACAGTGCTTACGGCAGCAACCGTTCTGCCATGCTATGGTGCCAGTACAAAGGAGAAAATTTCAAATGCTCAGGCAGAACAGGCTGCCGCACAGTCTCAGCTTGACAGCATACAGAGCAGGATTGACGAACTCAATTCCAAAAAGGGACAATCAGAAGAATATCTTTCCGAACTGAACCAGCAGCTGGACGATCTGCAGAACCGTCTGCAGGAGCTTCAGGATCAGTATGATGCGAAGCAGAACGAACTGGTACAGATTCAGGCAGATCTGGAAGATGCAAAAGCAAAAGAAGAAGAGCAGTACGAGGCGATGAAGCTCCGTATCCAGTATATGTATGAAAATTCCTCCGGAAACGGATACATGGCAATGCTCTTTTCTTCCAAAAGCATTTCCGGTGTCTGGGGCTTCATCAGGATCGCATTTTCAATGCCGTTGTCGCAGTCCAGGGAGTAGTTCGCCTTATAGCGATACATCCTCCGGTCATAGGCAGCCTCTGCACGCTCAGCGGCTCGGATCGTCTCCAGCACATCTTCTGTTACTTCTACAAAGTGATCATTTTTGTAAACATCGGGATATAAGTCCCTAAGATTGACTTTCTTCATTATGTACCTCCATTTCGATTCACGAGTGATTGACGAGTGAATCGAATGGAGGTGGGGAACGACACCGGTATACAGCCGGATTATCTCCGAAAAAAAGGCAACAAAAAACGCCAGATTCCCGCAATGGGAAACTGGCGCACCAAGAACAGTCATTATTATGCTGAATCACATGGAACGATAATGCCGATGCAATGCTATACTTGCCCGGAGGAGGGGCAATGCTTTTTTTAATTGATGTAGATCATGGGAGCTTTGAAAAAGCAAAAGAGACACGGCAAATTAACCTCCAAGCGGCTACCGTGTCCCTGCAAGTCGTCATTAGTTTGTGTAAACGCAAAGAAACGGCGGCTCTGAAATTGTCCTTCAAAACCGCCGATTGAGTTTAAACCTTAAAATAGCGCACGAAATTATCTGCCCCAGTCAACGGTTTTTTTCTTTCCCCGGACGGGGCAGATAACTTATTATGCAGAGCGGAGCCGATGTGCGCTAATCGGTTCCTTGTACTTTCTCCTTCAGCTTTCGGAAAGATGTATCACTGATGGCGTGTTCAATCCGGCAGGCGTCTTGTTCCGCTGTTTCCTGATCGACGCCAGCAGCGATAAGCTGCTCCGTGAAAAATCGGTGACGCTCATATATTTTCTCAGCAACCTCATGGCCTATGGCGGTCAAATGGAGGAATCCATCTTCATCCACAGTTAGAAAACCACCGTTCTTCAAAATGCCTACCGCATGGCTGATACTCGGCTTGCTAAAACCCATGTGCCGGGCAAGATCAACAGAACGAACCATGCCTTGCTTCTTTTGGAGTATCAGCACAGCCTCCAGATAATCCTCCCCGGACGCATGAATCTTTATCGTAGCCTCCTTTTAGGCGGAAAGCTGCTGTTCTGCGTTCCACATAGCAGCGTACTTTCCATCCTTTGCTAACAATTCTTCGTGTGTACCAGCTTCGGTAATCCGACCATCGGAAACCACCAGAATCTGATCGGCATTTTTTACGATGGATAGGGTATGTGCGATCATCACCACGGTTTTTTTCTCTTTCAGTAGGTTCGCAATCGCCTGCTTTACCGCCAATTCATTCTCAATGTCTAGGGAGGCCGTCGCCTCGTCAAGCAGCAGGATCGGGCTGTTTTTCAAAATGGCACGTGCTATGGAAAGGCGCTGGCGTTCGCCGCCGGACAGGAGATTTCCATTTTCCCCAATCGGCGTATCATAACCCCTCTCCATCTTGCGGATAAAGCCGTCACAGTTTGCCTCTCGGCAGGCCACTTCAATTTCTGCGTCCGTAGCATCCGGACGGGCATGGCGGATATTCTCCCGCACTGTATCATCAAACAGGAACACATCCTGGTCCACCATAGAAATCTGGTCTAATACCCGTTCCGCAGCTACATGATTGATCGGTCTGCCTCCTATGGAAATCGTGCCGCCAGATACTTCATAGTATTTTGCAATCAGGTTCAGGATGGTAGACTTGCCGGAGCCGGAATCCCCCACAATGGCGGTCAGCTTCTGATCCGGCACAGTAAAGGAAGCCTGTTTTAACACCGGTTCCCCGGGAACATAAGAAAAGTTCACATGGTCAAATACAATCTCATGAGAGGCTGCCTGTAGCGGCTCCATGCTGCCGGTTTCTTCCGGTTCCTTCATCACAGCCATGATTTTATTTTTCGAGATCATCAGATTCTTATAGCTGGTGAGGTCTACAAAAATGGAATTTGCCAGCTTCGCACAGAACAAAGGCAGCATACAAATCAAAAGATAGGACACGGTATCTAAAGTTCCGGCTGCCCAGGGGCCATAGGCCGTCCAGATCACAACCGGGCAGGACAGCCAGCTCAAAATACCAAATCCCGCACCTATCGGGAGAACCTTGGCTTCATACACAAAGCTGATCCTGCTAAACTCCTGCATGGCATGGATCACGGTTTTGTTTTTCAGACCGCCAACGCCATAGGCCCGGAAAGTCTGGATACCGGATACATACTCCACAATGCTGCTGACATTCTCTGCACAAATATCGTTCTTCTCTTTGCCATACTTCGCTACCTGCCGGAAAGAAAGCCACAATCCGGGGAGCAAAAGCAGGTCGGCAATCAGGAGGATCAGCCCGGCTGGAAAGTAGATCGTCATCACAAAAACAATCAACATCAGCGACAGGGCAAAGCTCTTTGCAATGTCCCCGATCTTATGGGTCAGAATTTTTTCATAGTTATTTACATCACTGGTAATGGTGTTGATATAATCGCCTGTCTGCCCTTGTGTAAACCGGGAAAGCGGGATACGCTTGAGATGGTCGCCCATAAACAAGCGGATATTTTTACTGACTTTTGCGCCGCCGATCTGTGCTTTGGTATAGCCATAGCTGTATATCAAAATACGGAGCAGAAAGATAAATGCAATAACACCTGTCAGGACCAGTACACGGTTCATATCAAACTGACCGTCCCATAAAAACCGCATGACGGAATAAAGCAGCATAAACAGGCTACCGGAGAGCAGCCCCTCCAGGACAGTCCCGGCAACGCCAATATAAAACTCCCGGTTCTTCTTCCATACGTTATTCGGATTCATTCTGCCCGCCTCCTTCCAGTTGATAAGTAATTCCCCTCGCTGTTTCGTAGTCCTCCCATGCTTTCCGATAATAAGCGTTCTCTTTCCGCACTTCCTCATGGGTACCGACGCTGGTGATCGTATGATTCTCTACCACCGCCACACGGTCGCACATTTTCAAGGCGCTCAGCCTGTGCGCTACCACAATGACTGTCCTGCCTTTGCAGAGGTTCTGAATGGCCTTATCAATTTCCATCTGATTTTCCGGGTCAGAGGCGCTTGTCGCTTCGTCCAGAATCAGAATGGGAGCATTTTTCAAGATCGCCCTTGCAATAGCAATCCGCTGTTTTTCCCCACCGGAGAAACGGGAGCCGAAGCTGCCTACCCTTGTGTCATAACCATCCGGCAGCGACATGATGAAGTCATCAATCTGCGCCTCCCTGGCGGCAGCCCGTACTTCCTCCAGGCTGGCGTCTGAACCCATGCGGATATTTTCCAGTACACTGTCACGGGTAAGGAATGTCTTTTGAAATACAATGGCAATATTCTTCAGGATGGTATCGTAGTTCAGTTCATTCACGTTGATCCCGCCGATCAGCACCTCCCCCTCCTGCACATCATAAAACCGGGAGATCAGTTCAATCACGGTACTCTTGCCCGCGCCGGACTGTCCCACAAGTGCCATGCGTTCCCCATCCCTGATCTTGAGGTTGACGCCTTGCAGGACATCCGTTTTCCCATCGTAGGAAAAACGTACATTCTTAAGCTCAATATCATGGTTTTCCGGGAAGTCCATTCCACCTTCATAAACAGGAACGTCCAATATTTCTTTCGTTTTGGTAATGGCGCCCAGGACATTCGCAAAGTTTGTCCCCAATTCCTGTAAAGGCCGGATCTCCGTCAGATACATGGAGCCGACATAGACGAACAGCAAAAATGCACTGGCCGCCAGGGAGCCTTTCAGAAAGAACATCCCGCCCAGGGGAACCATCAGCAGCATCCCACATTCAATCAGAACCACAAAGGTTGCATAAGGAGGCCCCATTCTCCGGGAGGTTTCATTCCACATGGCATTCTCTTCCTGGATCGCACCGGAAAATTTCTGGAACGATTTGCTCCCCATGTTGTACGCTTTAATCAGTTTCATACCGCTGATATACTCGATCATAACGGAATTGAGCGTTGTAATGGATCGGTTCGCCCGGTCCATCAAATCGTCCGTATTCCGAAACATAACCCCCATTACCACAACGGCCAAAATCAACGGCACCAGGGAAACCAGTGCCAATGGGATATTTACTGTCATCAAATAAATGAAAATTGCTACCGGCCCTACCATATAGCACACAAGGTCTGGAAGGTTATGGGCTAAAAACAACTCCAGCTTTTCAATATCTTCATTCAGAACCGTTTTAATATCCCCGGTCCGCCGCTCATTCAATGTACCAAGGGGGACTTTTGCCAGATGTTCCGCCACCATGCAGCGCACCTTGAACAAAGCACCGTAAGCACCTTTATGGGCCGCCACACCGGAACACCCGAATAAAACAAAGCGCAGGGCCACAGAAACGGAGATCATCATTACCGTCTGTACGACAAGCTCTTTTGTGCAGATATGCTGGAAAGCGGCATCCATCAGGCGATAAATCCCGATATACGGGACAATGATACACAGGCCGCTTGCCATGGCCAGCAGGATTGCCAGCAGCAGCCAGATTTTTTGCTCACCGGCCCATTGAAGCAGCAGTGCAATCCTGTTTTCTTTTTTCTGTTTCATCACTTCACATCTCCTTTCTCTCTGAAACAGAGAACAGTTCCCGGAGCTTTTGAAGGGAATCCATCACAACAGGGATGTCATCCGGCATTTCCCCTTCATCAAAATGCAGGACACGGGAGCAGGTACGGCAGACAAATTCAAAATCGTGGGTGACAATAAAAATGATTTTCCCCTGTTCGGATAACCGTTTTATCAGACCTGCCACCTGCGCCATGCTGTCAAAGTCCAGGCCGCTGGTGGGTTCATCGAACACCAGCAAATCTTTTCCACAGATCATGCTGACTGCCACAGCCACACGTTGCTTCTGTCCACCGGAAAGCGTGTTGGGATGGCGTTCCCGGTAGGCTGTAAGCCCCAATTCCTTCATGGTTTCCTCTACTAAATCTTGATCCGGGTTTCGGATTCCGAAGGAACATTCTGCCTCCACACTCTCCGCAAACAATTCATAGTTCACATCCTGCATAACCATATAAGAGCGTTTCAACCTCGCCTTGTGTTCCATCGGCTGGTCGTCCCAAAGGAACGCGCCTTCACAGTCTTTATGAAGCCCACACAGGGCGCGAGAAAACGTGGTCTTTCCGGCTCCATTATGACCGACCACCCCAATGACTTCCCCCTTTGCCGCAGAAAGAGCAATCTGGTGTAGAATCGTCCGTTTTTTATAGCGCAGAGTAACATCATGGAGTGCTAATGTGGGAGAGGAAATAGGCGGATGACTGGCCGGAGGGAGCACCCTTGCCAGATCAACCGCCCGCAGCCCCATGTGTTCCCGTTCGGTTTCGGGCAGCCGGAGAAATTCCTCCGGCGTGAAAATCCTTGCTATTTCTCCATCTTCCAGATAAACAATGCGATCTGCCAGCTCCATCAGATAATAGAGTCTGTGCTCCGCAATCAAAATGGTTTTCCCCTGGCTTTTTATCAGCCGCAGATGTTCTTTCAATTCCTGGATGGAAGCCATGTCCAGATTCGAGGATGGTTCGTCCAGCAGATAGATTTCCGGGTTCATGGCATAGACAGACGCAAACGCGATTTTCTGTTTCTCCCCACCAGACAATTCAAAAATATTGCGGTTCCGTAGCTTTTCAATATGCAAATCTTTTGTTGTCTGTTCTACCCGTTCCTCCAGTTCCTTTACCGGCCTGGCTTCATTTTCAATTCCAAACGCAATCTCACTGTCCGTATCCACATTGAAAAACTGCGTCCGGGGATTCTGAAAGACGGAGCCCACCTTTGCGGCGATCTGATACATGGGCAGGTTGCTGATTTCCTGTCCGTCCACCAGCACACGCCCTTGAATTTCTCCCTGGTAAAATTGTGGAATCAGGCCGTTTACCAACCTTGTGACCGTTGTTTTTCCACACCCGCTACGGCCACAGAACAAGACACATTCCCCGTCTGCAATTTTCAGGCTGATTCCATGCAGACCACCATGCTCCTGTCCCTCATAAGAAAATGATACATTTTCAAATTCAATCACCCGGTCACACCTCCCCGCATACATAATTCAAAAATAAAGAAAGCAACAGCAATCAACATCGCCATCCAATCTGCAATCCCGCATTTTATCTGGACAAGGCAGGTCCGGGGATTGGGATTCTCAATCCCGCGAGTAACAGAGGCAATGGAAAGCTCGTCCGCTGCTTTGGAGGCCATCATCATCAGCGGCACATAAATACACTCTACCGTCATCCCCGGATGGGAAAGGAATCCGCCCAGGGAGGGCGATACATCCCGCATCCGCATGGCGTCCTTAACAAAATGCCAGTCCTCCTGGATAGTTGGAATATAGCGCAGCATGACCGCAAATGTGATGACAAATTTTTTCGGGGCATGGATGCGGTTCATGGCAGATAAAAACTCGCTGACTTTCGTTGTGGACAGGACAATCCCTGCCAGCATCCCACAAGCATAAACTTTATGGTACAGTCCAAGGAACGCAACAAACATGGTCCGTAGCGTCCCCGTCATGGCCGCCATGATCCAGACCGTCAGTACACAGACCACGGCATAAAAGCAGACCCCTTTTATGGAATATTTCCACTTTCCGCAAAGCACTCCCAATACAGCAATCAGCAGGACAAGTGCAAACTGATACGAAAGGGAAGGTGCGAACATGGAACACAGTACGCACATTAAAATAAGAAAGAGCTTGGCCCGCGGGTCAAGCCAAAGCCCTTTCTGGACGGTGTTACCCATCATGCTGTAATACCTGCTTTTTCAAACTGTTTCTTCAGCATTTTGCAGCCCACAAATGCACTGATAGAAGCTGTTACAAGGAGAGCGGCAAACATGGCGATAAAGATTCCCGCGTTTGCGGTCGCCTGCATGGTGTCGATATAGCTTTGCTCGGTTCCATTTCCCAACATGGTCTGTGCCCAGCCCTGGGGATCAGCGAAGAAAACAAGGTACGACCCTGTTCCGCCCAGGGAGAAAAGGATATAGGACAGGCTGTTGATTTTCTTGCTCTTGTACTGCTTTGTACCGGCGACAAAATCCGCTACGACGGCCATAATGAGATAGCCCAGCGCAAACGCCCAGTGCATACCGGTGACAAACCAGATGATGGCCATTATAACGCCCATGATCGTGATACTCCAGCGCTTATGTACTTTTGCGATCATCAGCAGATAAACCGGCCCGGCAAGCAGAGCACTCCCGGCGGGCATGAAAAAGGTCAGCATCGGGTTGGTAGCAAAAAAGACGCCACCCACCATGATGAATACGAACAAAAGTGCGGTGAAAATCCCTGTTGTTACTAAGTCCTTGACGGACAATCCTGCCTTTGCATTTACTTGATTACTCATATTTTTTCCTCCTGCTTCAAGAACGGTTGACCTACCGCCTGAAATCTGTTATATTATGATTAGTTGCTGCTAACCACGGTCTATATGATACTAACTTTCCGGGCGGTCTGCAATACGTTCCGGGCATCTTCGTCCTTTCATTGCAAAGCTCCGTCCAATCGTTTCAAAGGAGGCCGTCATTTGAACAATAGCATTATTGCGGATTACTATGAGCCGCTTTTAACAGATAACCATTTTATCCCGGTAGATAGCAATAACCGCTTCAATTCTGCCGGACAATGCTGGCGGTTATCGCCTGAATTTGGGGAAGGCCTTTACTGGGTCTATGCGAAAAAAGACCTGTACGACATTAAAATCCACGATTTCTATTTTCACGAAGATTTCTTCATGGAATTTAACCTGCCAGAAGCCTTAAGCATTACCCAGTATGAATCTATCTCCGGGGAGGAATTAAATCCCTATCGGCGGATGTCTGCCGGATGTATTAAAGCCTTTATCGGCGGTTACAAGCCATACAAGGCGCTGATCCACAAAAAAATCCCCATCCGTTCCATCGGTATCGAAGTCATGCCGGCATACTATGAGGATTATCTCCAAAAGCAATATCCAGGGGATTATATCAGCCCGCTTGCAGCTTTCCGGCAGATCGATCAGACAACAGATTTCCCAGCTATGGCTAAATTGCTCCATGAAGTAAAGGTCTACCGTGGGGATGGGATTGCCGCAGGATTATTCTATGAAGCGAAAGTAGCCGAGGCCGTATCTCTTGTCGTGGAAGAACAGAAAAAAATTCTGTCCCGTAAAGAGAAACGTTTGTCCGAGCAGGATGTGGCGCAACTGAAAAATGTGATTGCTTATCTCAATGACCACTATGCTTTTGATATTCCATTAGAACGTCTTGCAAAAATCGCCTGTATGGGAACCACTAAGCTGAAAACATCTTTTAAGCAGCTGCAAGGCTGCACGATCACAGAGTACATTCAACAGCGCCGCATGAGCCAGGCAGAGCATTTGCTCATCGATACGGATTTCACAATGGGACAGATTGCGGAAATGATCGGTTACTCTACTTCTAGCCGGTTTGCGGAATTATTTCGCAAGAGTACAGGCCTCCTGCCGATTGAATATCGGAAAATGGCTCAGCAAAAATAAATTCGCAATGTAATGCCACGACAGATCACTCTACAACGGAGTTTCAGTCGTGGCATTTTTCTGCTTTTCTTTACGGATATAGCCATTTTCCCCTTTCCAAATTGTAGTATTAGTAGAGAGAAAAATAGAAGGTAAGGCTTGATAACAAGCACAGCAAGCGAGTACCCGCTTGCGATTTTTCGTATTTTCAGATCTCTTGACCGAAAATGAAAAATGTTTGTTGAGATAATCTCAAACTCTTATGAAGAATGGAGGCAGCGCATGGCGAACCGGAAACGGAATATCCAGATGAATTTTTATGTCACAGAGAATAAAAAACGGCTCATAGATGAGCGGATAAAACTGCTAGCCTCCCTACCGCATTCAATATCATTCTCGTTTGGCAACGAACTAAAAGCTGAAATCTGCAATTCATCCTCATAGTTCAATTAGTAGCCGGAAATGCCATAATCATGGAGCAACCATGTTATCAAAAAGGAATCGGCATAATCAGTCCTGTTCTCAAGCACAATAAGGTTATTCCTTTGTGCAAATCGGAACGATAAAATATATTTGAGGTGAACGATTATGCCGATTGATGATTTAACTGCTTTAGGGCAAAAAATGCGGGAAGCCCGAAAGAATAAAGAACTGACACAACAGGAACTTTCCGATCTAAGCCATGTTTCTGTAAAGCAAATTGCCAATATCGAAAAAGGGAAAATGAACCCGTCCTATTTGATTTTGAGAGCATTGGCAAAGGTCCTGCACATCTC
>OGEZ01001470.1_pt1 | contig 11538 bp, 10 predicted proteins | sample 1570831 | NCBI WGS metagenome assembly OGEZ01 (sample SAMEA2582059, study PRJEB24529) | metagenome | biome: Human gut stool | place: China | collected 2011
CCAGCAGGGAGAGTCATGCATATACATGCAAGAGGTCACAGGTTTGAGCCCTGTAACTCCCATTTTTTTATGTCCAAAAACAAACAGAAGCAAAACAAGAGAGAGCGGCCCAGCAGGGAGAGTCATGCATATACATGCAAGAGGTCACAGGTTCGAGCCCTGTAACTCCCATTTTTTTATGTCCAAAAACGAAAAAGAAACAAAACAAGGGAGAACGGCGCAGCCGGAGGACACGAGGCTGAGCGCAGGCAACTCCCGTTTTTTATGCCTGAAAACAGAAACGGAACAAAAACGAGCGTTGATACACAATATTATGGGGAGATATGGGTGCATATCTTCTTTTTTTGTGCAAAAATCCAGAGAAAAAGCAGGAGATGCGTATCCATTTCAAAGGAAAACAGAAATCATATATTCGTTCTGTCATTTTTCTGGAAAAATTGATTGGAAAATAAAGGATATTTTTCTGAAAATAAAAAAGTCAGTCGGACTTTCTACCTATATTTATGGTGAAAAAATATTGACTGACATGAAAACTGTATGGGTACAATTTGAAACAGTGCCGCTGGGGCAATGGAACAGCCATGGAAAATATGATATGCTGTTTTACAAAGGAAGCTTTGAAACGGGGGTATGACGATGAAGACGAAAGAAATTTGTTTGCGTGGACTGATGATCGCTCTGGTCACAGTTTCTACCATGGTGCTGCAGATTCCTGTGTCTGCTACCAATGGTTATATTCATTTGGGGGATAGTATGATATTGCTGATCAGCGTATTTTTTGGCTGGCGTTACGGCATGGTAGCCGGTGGTGTTGGGGCCGCATTGGCTGACCTGCTCAGCGGATATGCCCACTGGGCGCCTTTTACACTGATTATCAAAGGCGTTATGGGCTTATTGGTAGGCAAGATCGCACACTATACACCGGAGGAAAAACACTTTTTCGGCCTGCGGAATCTGACAGGTTCCGTTGTGGGCATTGTATGGATGATCATTGGCTACTACTTCGGCGGTGCTGTTTTGCAGAAGAGTTTCACAGTGGCGCTGACTTCCATTCCGGAAAATATGGTGCAGGGCGGCGCAGGTTTTGTGATTTTCCTTGTGGTAGGCTATGCATTTTATAAAGCAAAAATTTACAAATACGTTTCCGCAAAATAAGTTTGGCAGATGGGGACTGCTCCATAAGAAATAAAAATAGCTGGAATTCTTGCAATTTAAAGGATTCCGGCTATTATATTTTATAGAGACTATTTTCAAAAATGTTTTCTTACGGAAAATGCGGCTTTGATTTTCCGCCTTTTTTGATGAAAAATAGTTGAATTTTGGAAAATGATGGATTTTTATTGACCCTTTTTCTCATTGCGTGGTATAGTATAACAGTTATGGGACTATACTGAAAGAGGGGACGAGAAGGAACAGGAGGAATTCATTTGGAATTTGTAACCATATTATTGATTGCAGTCAGTTTAGCCATGGATGCTTTTGCCGTTTCCATTTCCAATGGCGTTTCTGTCAAGGGATTTGGAAAGAAACAAGCAGCTACCCAGGGGTTATATTTCGGTGGTTTTCAGTTTCTGATGCCTGTCATTGGCTGGTTTTTGGGCAGCAGCGTGAAAACATATATTGAGTCTGTCGACCACTGGATCGCCTTTATACTGCTTGCCATCATCGGCGGGAATATGATCCGGGAAAGCTTTGGCGACGACGAGGAAGAAAGCGGACAATCTGTACTGACAGCGAAAGTACTGCTGCTTCAGGCGGTGGCAACCAGCATCGACGCATTGGCCGTAGGTATCAGCTTCGCTATTTTGAGTGTGAATATCTGGTGGGCAGCGGGCATCATCGGTGTGGTATCCTTTGTGCTTTCTTTTATCGGCGGTATGCTTGGCAAAGGTTTGGGGAACTTTTTGCAGGCAAAAGCAGAATTTGCCGGCGGTGCCGTGCTGATTCTTATTGGGATCAAAATTCTGGTAGAGCATGTTTTTCTGGGGGGCTGACGTAAAGGAGGAAAGCCTTTGGAGATGATACAACAGTTAGACGCACAGATCATACTGTGGATACAGGAACATATTGTGCGCGATGGGCTCAACGGCCCAATGCTATTCATTTCAAAAATGGGCAATGCAGGCTGGTTCTGGATTTTGCTGGGGATTTTGCTGCTCCTATGGGGCATTAGGAACAGAAAATTCGCCAGATACGGACTGGCTTTGCTGTTATGTCTGGGGACAACAGCTTTGGTATGCAATGTGGCTTTGAAGCCTATGGTTGGCAGGATTCGACCTTATGACCTGTTGGGATTTTCCATTCTGGTGCCGCCTCTGGCGGATTTTTCCTTCCCTTCGGGACATACCTCCTCATCCTTTGCAGCGGCGACAGCGATTTATGCCATGAATCGTAAATGGGGAATTGTCGCTTATGTTTTTGCAGTGCTTATGGGGATTTCCCGTCTGTATCTTGGCGTGCATTTTCCCACGGACGTTCTGGCGGGGGCAATCATTGGTTTTGTCATGGCGAAATTGACTTTATGGGCCTTAGGCAAAATCAATGTCGGTTTTCAATTTCAAAACAGATGATTTGTTTTGAACAAAAGGGGTACAATTTTTTTTCAATTGATGTGAAAGAAACCATACATTACTTGAAGGAAGAAGTAAAGAGGAAGAAGGGAACAAAAAGTGGCAATACCGGTAATTTACCAGCTGCTGACCATGGTTCTTTTGATGGTGGTCGGTGTAATTTTGAACAAGAAGAAGTTTTTGACAGAGAGCAATGCGAAAGGTCTTTCCATTGTGCTGACCCGTGTGGCCGTACCTGCAAATATGATTGTATTGATGCAGCGTCCGTTTTCTCATGAGATTCTCATTGGATTTCTGAAAACCTGCGGCGGCACATTTCTCATGTGCTCTTTGGGGGCAGTACTGTTTTTTATCATCGGGAAAGCTATGAAGATGAAATTTCCGGAACTGGGGCTGTTCTCTGGCGGCGGTGTTTACAGCAACGTTATCTTCATGGGGCAGCCTTTGATTATGGCCATGTACGGCGAAGAAGGGCTGATTTTCTGCGTGGCAGTTATGTTCACCTGCAATGTGTTCCTGTTTACTGTCTGCTCTGTGCTCTTTGCCATTGGCAGTGACAAGCGTAAATCCGCAGGAAAAATGCTGAAGGAAGCGTTTTTGAACCTGATCTGCATTTCGGCAGTTATTGGTGTATTCTGTTTCGTAAACTCCATTTCCCTGCCTCAGCCTATTTATGACACTCTGCAGTTCTCTGCCGATACAACGGTCTGCCTGTCCATGATCTATATCGGTTCCCTGTTGGCAGTGGCAAATATCAAAGAAATTTTCAAAGACAAGAAAGTCTATGTATTCAGTTTTGTGACACTGATTATCGTGCCTTTGTTTACAAAGGCTGTGGCAAGTCTGTTCCTGGATGGCATTGCCCTGAGCGTGCTGGTGGTGCTCATGGGTACGCCTGCGGCGGCAGCCCTGCCTTCTTTTGCGGAAATTTACGGCAATGATGAAAAACGGGCTTCGGAATACGTTTTCGTTTCCACCATTTTCTCTGTTGTCACATTGCCTTTGGTGGCACAGTTTTTGTGCATCGCCGGATAAGCCGTTACGACCTGTGGTTTTTGCCGCAGGTCTGTTTTTTTGTAAAGATTGTGAAAAAAAGGACAGTTGTCCATGGGAAAGACGGAAATTTGCCGGGAAGAAAAATGAGTTTTGTTCGACATTAGAAAAATTTTTTTTCAAAAAAACCGTATCCCTTTGTATAAAGATACCAAAAATTATTGTGAAATTTAGTGCAGGCAGGCGTGGGGAAAAGCTTGTTTCTTTCTATGGTTTCGTATATACTATGAAGTGGGACGGAATATGGCTATCTCCTTTTGGAAATATACAGAATACACGCTACCGGTGCCGAAGCAGAAAAACAGGGCTTTTTGCGGTGGGGCGCAGGGTGTGTATTTGTTTTTTTCAAAAAAAGACAGCCTGTTGGTTTTTTGTTTCACAAAAAAACAGCAATTATATTCTGATTATCTGTATTATCACCAAATTTATGAAACAGGGGGATTATTATGGAAAATTTGATGTATTTGGCGCCGGTGCTGGGCATCGTTGCGCTGCTCTTTGCCTTTGTCCTGGCTTCTAAGGTAGGCAGAGAAGAAGAAGGTACAGACCGTATGCATGAAATCTCTTCTGCAATTCGCGATGGCGCAAACGCTTTCCTGAAAGCAGAATATAAGATTCTGGTTATTTTCGCGGCTGTACTGTTTGTATTGATCGGTTTCGGTGTAGACTGGAAGACAGCTATCTGCTTCGTCATTGGTGCTGCTTTCTCCACACTGGCTGGTTATTTCGGCATGAATGTTGCAACCAAGGCAAACGTAAGAACTGCAAACGCAGCGAGAGTTGGCGGTATGAACAGAGCCCTGTCCATCGCTTTCAGCGGCGGCGCAGTTATGGGTATGTCCGTAGTTGGTCTGGGCCTGCTGGGTGTAGGCGCTGTGTATGTCATCACAAAAGACGCCAACATTCTGTTCGGTTTTGGTCTGGGTGCTTCCTCTATCGCACTGTTCGGCCGTGTTGGCGGCGGTATTTATACAAAAGCTGCTGACGTAGGTGCCGACCTGGTAGGTAAAGTTGAAGCTGGTATCCCTGAAGACGACCCTCGTAACCCTGCCGTTATCGCCGACAACGTAGGTGACAACGTAGGTGACGTTGCTGGTATGGGTGCCGACTTGTTCGAATCCTATGTTGGTTCCATCATCTCTGCTATCACACTGGGTATCGTTTACTACTCTGTAGAAGGCGCTGTATTCCCTCTGGTTCTGGCAGCTGTTGGTATTCTGGCTTCCATCATCGGTACATTCTTTGTAAAAGGCGACGAAAACTCCAATCCGCATAAAGCCCTGAAAGCGGGTTCTTACTCCTCCGCAGTGCTGGTTATCATCGCATCTCTGGCTCTGAGCTGGGTATTCTTTGGCAACATGAACGCTGCCATTGCTATCATCGCTGGTCTGATCGTTGGTCTGATCATTGGTATCATCACAGAAGTTTATACTTCCGGTGACTACAAATCCGTTAAGAAAATCGCGGACCAGTCCGAAACAGGTCCCGCAACTACCATCATCAGCGGTCTGGCTGTCGGTATGGAATCCACAGCTATCCCTATTGTGCTGATCTGTGTAGGTATCTTCGTAGCTTATGCAGTATGTGGTCTGTACGGCATCGCTCTGGCAGCTGTAGGTATGCTGTCCACAACAGGTATCACTGTAGCCGTTGACGCATACGGCCCTATCGCCGACAACGCTGGCGGTATCGCTGAAATGAGTGGTCTGGATCACTCCGTTCGTAACATCACAGATAAACTGGACGCCGTTGGTAACACAACAGCAGCTATGGGTAAAGGTTTCGCTATCGGTTCCGCTGCCCTGACAGCACTGGCTCTGTTCGTATCTTACGCAGAAGCTGTGAAACTGACAGAAATCTCCATTCTGGAACCCAGAGTTATCATTGGTATGCTCATCGGCGGTATGCTGCCTTTCCTGTTCTCCGCATTCACAATGCAGTCCGTAGGTAAAGCAGCGTTCCAGATGATCGAAGAAGTAAGACGTCAGTTCCGCAGCATCCCCGGTATCATGGAAGGTACTGCAAAACCTGACTACAAAAAATGCGTAGAAATCTCTACCACAGCAGCTCTGAAAGAAATGCTGGTTCCCGGTATCATGGCAGTTGCAGCTCCTCTGATCGTTGGTATCCTGCTGGGTACTTCCGCTCTGGGCGGTCTGCTGGCTGGCTCTCTGGTAACAGGTGTTCTGATGGCAATCTTCATGTCCAACGCCGGCGGCGCTTGGGACAATGCGAAGAAGTACATCGAAGAAGGCAACCATGGCGGCAAAGGCAGCGAAGCTCATAAAGCAGCCGTTGTTGGTGACACCGTAGGTGACCCCTTCAAAGATACTTCCGGTCCTTCCATCAACATCCTGATCAAGCTGATGACAGTTGTATCTCTGGTATTCGCACCTCTGTTCATGTCCATCGGCAGCCTGCTGTAATTCTTACAGGCATTTGATACAAATACAAACACGGAATTCTCCATGGCACATCATGGCACGGATTCCGTGTTTTTTTGTCTTTTATTTTTCCCAGTTTTACGGTATGATAATAGGCGAAAGGAAGTGATATTATGACAGACTTTACGGGTTTTACCCCCGAAACCATAGATTTTCTTTGGGAATTGCGAATGAATAACAATAAAGCGTGGATGGAGGAGAATCGGGAACGATACCGCACGGTACTGAAAGAACCCTTTGACGCTCTTTCAGCGGCGCTGACGAAAAAATTTCTGGAAAAGAAAAACGTACCCCAGATGGATTTTTCCATTTCCCGTATCAATCGGGATGTGCGCTTTTCCAAGGATAAAAGCCCCTATAAGGCAAGAAAATGGATGGTGCTGAAAGAGCCTATGACAAAGGCGGAACAGTGGAAGTTCCGTCCAGTGTTTTACTTTGAAGTGATGCCCGAAGGCTATGAATATGGCATGGGATTTTATGAAGGCAGACCGGCTTATATGCAGGCTTTTCGGAAAAAAGTGGACGCCGCCCCTGACGCCTTTGAACGACTGGTAAAAGATACGGCAAAAATGAAAGAATTCGTTCTTTATGGGGATTCCTATAAACGCCCCATGGGCAAAGAGGATTATAGCCCTGCCGTCATGGATTGGTATCAGCGGAAAAGTCTGGGGCTGACCGCATCCAGAGAAATCGACGATTTGCTGTTCTCTCCAGAATTGGTGGATTTCGTTGTGGAAGGCTGGGAAAAATTACTGCCTATGTATCGATTTCTCCGGGAGATTCATGTGGAGGAATAAAATAAAAAAGCTGACATTTCGTAAGAAATGCCAGCTTTTTCTTTTTTTACGCTTTCCCAAAACTCAGCGCCAATGCCTTGATGGCTTTTTCGCCGATGATGGTTTCCCCATGCTCTGCCAGATAATACTTGGAAAGCAGTGTGGAAATGTGTTTCTGTCCGTATTCATCCAGAATGGTTTCCAGATCGTCGATGGTTTCCTCGGTGGTGTATGTATTGCCCTGCATCACCAGGAAATATCTGCCTTCGTTTTTGTACAGAGAAGAAGCGCCGTGGAACAGGGGTTCCAGTCGAATGGATAAGTCAATGACGTCATCCAGTTTGCTGAAGGAGTAAACCAGCAGGTCGTCGTCCTCTTTGGCTTCCACTTCTTCTGTCGCCAGTGGTTTTTTCTTGAATCGGTGCAAATCTTTTGCCTGATGGAACAGCTCTGTGGGGTTGCTGTTTTTGTCTTTGCTTTCTACCTTTGTGACGATGATCATGATGCCGTCCAGACCAACAGGTACGGCTTCCACCATCAAAGGTGTGTTTTCTGTGATGAAATCGCATTCTTCCATAGCCTGTTCCATGATGTCACGGAACAGCTGCTGTGTTTTTTCGCCGGGGCGGATGAGATCTTCCAACTGGATATCCCGCTCTGCCAGATCGGCTTTTGTCAGCGTCAGTTTCAGCTGTGTATCGCTTACACGTTCTATTTTCATATATATCACGTCCTTTAACAATATGTGCTTTCTGCACGCGATTTTGTATCTGGTCTATACTATACAATTGTCTGGAAATATAGTATAGTATAATGAATTGCGGGGGATATGTAAAGAGGAGAATCCTGAGAAAAACAACAAAAAACCCAAAAAAATGGGATTTTGCCCCCGAAAATCATAAAAATCCGAGAGGAGTGGCATGAATTGAAAAAAAGCAAGTGGATTCCGCTGCTGTTGACGCTGATCATCTGGGCGGGAATGTATTATTATTATCTGCCGCCGCTGAATATTCACAGCAATGAAAGCTGGATGTTCTTCGTGGCAATGATCGTTGTGGCGCTGGTTATCAATTTCTGGACCATTGCCAAGACATTGTTTTTCCATAAAGAAAGCCAGTGGGAAAGCAATCCGTTACTGAAAAAACTGCTCTATATCCCTTTGGCATTGGTAGTCATTTATGGGGTAGGGGTGCTGCTGTCTTCTCCCATTCTGCGGGCATCTGCATACAGCTCTTTGCTGACAGTGCAGAATGGTGATTTCGCTGAGGACATCCACGAAGTCAACTACAGCCAGATTCCCATTCTGGACAGCGATTCTGCAGCAAAACTGGCAGAACGTGAAATGGGTTCCATGGTGGATATGGTTTCCCAGTATGAAGTCAGCGATTACTACAACCAGATCAACCTGAACAGCAAGCCTGTTCGTGTGACACCACTGGAATACGGCGACATCATCAAATGGATTACCAACCGCGACACAGGTATTCCTGCTTACATGAACATTGACATGACCACACAGGATGTGGAGCTGGTGAAGCTGCCGGAAGGACAGGGCATCAAGTATTCTCCTTTTGAACACTTCGGACGGAATCTGTATCGTTATGTGCGGTTCCGTTATCCCACAGCTATGATTCGCAGCAGCAATTTTGAGGTGGATGACAACGGTGTACCTTACTGGGTGTGTTCCGTGGAAACAAAGACCATTGGTCTGTTCGGCGGTACAGATATTCAGGGGGCAATTTTGGTGAATGCCGCCACAGGGGAACATGCTTACTATGACGTGGCAGATGTGCCCCAGTGGGTAGATAAAGTTTATGATGCGGAACTGCTGGTGGAACAGTATGATTATTACGGCACTTTGCAGAACGGCTTCATCAACAGCAAATTTGGTCAGAAAGGCTGTTTGCAGACCACAGAAGGTTATAACTATGTTGCACTGAACGATGACGTATGGGTATATACCGGCGTTACATCCATCGGCGGTGATGAATCCATCGTTGGTTTTGTTCTCATGAACAGCCGCACCAAGGAAACCAATTACTATCAGATTTCCGGTGCCAAAGAAATTTCCGCTATGGCTTCTGCCGAAGGGGAAGTGCAGCATCTGGGCTATACGGCAACGTTCCCCATTCTGCTGAATATTGCCGATGAACCTACCTACTTCCTTTCTCTGAAAGACGCGGCAGGTCTGGTAAAGAAATACGCTATGGTTAATATCGAAAAATATCACATTGTCGCCATTGGGGATACGGTGGCAGAGTGTGAAAAGGTTTACCGTAATCTTATGGCAAACAGCGGCATCAATGTGACGCCGACGGGAGATGGCACAGCGGCAGAGGGAAAAATCACTTTGCTGAAGGACATCGTTGTGGATGGCAATACCTATTACTATCTGATGCTGGAAGGCAGAGAGGAACTCTTTGCTGTGAAAGCCGCTGACCATCTGGAAGTTCTGAAAAAACAGGTGGGCAGCACCGTGAAACTGGAATATGTGACAGAAACGGACGGCACTTGTACCGTAACGAGTCTGCAATAAAAACGGGGAAAACAGGAGGGGCTTATAAAAATAGCTGCCTCCTGTTTTTTTATAGTGTGGACAAAGGTGCGCATGTTAAAGAAATCCTTACAAATCACTGAAAATTCAACCCTTTTGTTGACACTTGCCCCGGAAGAATGTAAAATGAATAAGATGTAAAACAACAAAGTAGAAAACTCGTATGCAAAAAAACAGGAAAAAACTGTCTTTGGAGGTATCATATGGAAGAGAAAGATAAACTGGAAAATGGCAGCCAGGGCCGCAGTATGAGCGATGCGGATAAAGAGTATTACGCAGATTTGTATAACGACCTGCCCAAAGAAGTGCAGGATATTTTGATGCAGACACATCCCCTGATGGGTCGTGCCAATGAGGATACAGAAGCGGCAGCATACCGCACAAGACGTCCTCAGCGTGAAGATGTGGAAGAAGTGAAGGAAGCAAGAATGCAGCAGGTAAGCTCCGAAATCAATGAAATCAAACGTGCACCTCAGCAGGAAGGCGACCCCACTCGCTACGTATCCCGCCGTGCAAGAAGCATGGAAAGCGAATATGCCGAAAGCCCCAGAGGTTCCATGGCAGAAGATGATTACAATGAGGATATCCAGTATGTGAGCGTGATGCCCGCACGGAAAAAATCCAGAATCATGGAAGAAGTAACCATCCAGACTTCTGCACCTCAGAAATCCGGCATGAAGAAGAAAAAACAGAAAAAAGAACGGGAAGAAATGCCCTTCTCCGATATGGAACGTGCTGGCGATCGTCCCCGTTATGAAGACATCGACTTTGAAGAACGTGCAAAACAGGAACATCTGGACAGCCTGTATGAAGATGATTACGACGATTACAGAGGCGGCAGAAAGAGCAAACTGCCTTTGATTCTGGGCATTGTTGGTCTGGTGCTCATTGTTTTCCTGATCTTCAAGACTGTGACACTGTCCAGCCAGCTGGAAGAAGCACAGCAGAAAGTAACAGAAACACAGGATCTGAACGAAAAATATGAACAGGTTCAGCTGGAAAAAATGCAGCTGCAGGAAGAACTGGACGCTCTGAAAAACCCTGACGGCGCAAAAACAGAAGAAACAGCTGACAGTGAAAAAACAGAAAGCACAACAACTGACGATAAGAAAGAAACATCCAGCACAACATCCAGCGCTGGCACAACAGACTACACAGTACAGGATGGGGATACTCCTTGGACTATGGCACAGAAATTCTATGGCAACGGCGCTGAATATACAAAGATTCTGGAAGCAAACGGCTTGACAGAAAATGCGAATATCAAGCCCGGTGATGTACTGAAAATTCCCGCAGCATAATGGTTTGACCACATAGCTTGCGGAACAAAGGAGTCAGGTAATGATGGAAAAGGAAACACTGGAACAGAAAACCCTGATGGAACTTAGAAAAATGGCAAAGGAAATGGGACTTGGTCCCATTTCCGCCTTAAAAAAAGGCGAGCTTATCGCAAAAATCGCAGAAAAACAGTCACAATCCGCGGCGAAAAATGTCGAAGATGTGGCTGTTTGTGGTTTTTCTGAAGAAACGGCAGAAGTGCCCAGAGAAGAAGCCCATCAGCAGGAAAGTGGTGAACGCCCTCAGCGGGAAAATCAGGAGCAGGGCGAAGGCATTCTGGAGGTCATGGCAGATGGTTTTGGCTTCTTGAGAACGGAGAACTTCCTGCCGGGCACAGGGGATATTTATGTTTCTCCCTCCCAGATTCGCCGTTTTCGGCTGAAAACAGGGGATGCCATCAAAGGCATTCTCCGTCCAGCAAGAGAAGGGGAGAAATTTGGTGCCCTGATTTTTGTAAAGACCGTCAATGGCGACCGACCCGATGTGGCAGCCAGACGGCCTAATTTTGAGGAACTGACACCCATTTATCCCGAGGAAAAACTCCGGCTGGAAACAGGTGCGGAGGAATTGACAGGACGCATCATCGACCTCATTGCCCCTATTGGCAAAGGCCAGAGAGGTATGATCGTCGCGCCGCCAAAAGTGGGGAAAACCATGCTTTTGACACAGGTGGCAAACGCCATCACCCAGAACCATAAGGAAGTCCATCTCATTGTGCTCCTCATCGACGAGCGTCCAGAAGAAGTGACAGACATCCAGCGTTCCATTGAAGGGGAAAACGTGGAAATTGTCTACTCCACATT
>OGEZ01001471.1_pt1 | contig 11533 bp, 15 predicted proteins | sample 1570831 | NCBI WGS metagenome assembly OGEZ01 (sample SAMEA2582059, study PRJEB24529) | metagenome | biome: Human gut stool | place: China | collected 2011
TACCAGTTAAGCACTCCGCCTGCGGTAGCGAAAGCGGTAGAAGCCTACCACGCTGATAATGATTGGCTCGGTCACTTTCTCAATGAAAAGTGTGAACTGGATCCAAGCTATGAAGAGAAATCAGGAAGCCTTTATCAAAACTATCGCGAATATTGCCAAAGCATTGGCGAATACATCCGCAGCACGTCAGACTTTTACACTGCCCTTAAGAATGCTGGCTTTAAGCGAACTCGTAAAAGTTCAGGCAGCTTTGTTACTGGCTTACGCATCAAAGCTGATGAATTTCTCGACTAGCACGCGACTTACACCAATTCATCATCAAGAATCCTTATTTACCAGTATTTGAAGCTGGTTAGTGTAGGTCATGTAAGTCTATTTCACTACTTGTATATAGGAAATAAATAAGAAGAAAAAAGACATAGAGAAGAGTATGTAATCAAGTGTCACGACCTACATTTAATGATCGTTAAAGCTTGATGCATCAATGTTTAGAAAGGATAAAAGAATGTTAGAAAAACGAATCGAGTCAGCATTTGTTAAAGCAACTCAAAAACGGGGCGGCTTATGCTTGAAATTTGTTTCGCCATCGATGGCCGGAGTACCTGATCGCATCGTACTTCTTCCTGATGGCCACATGGGCTTTGTTGAAATGAAAGCACCTGGTAAGTTTCCCCGTCCCTTGCAGGTACAACGGATCAAGCAAATTAAAGACCTAGGTTTTCGGGTTTTTGTTTGTGACCAACTTAGTCAGATTGGAGGGATGCTCGATGCAATACAAGCCGCATAAGTATCAACAATATGCCACCCAGTTTATCCTCGATCATCCAGTGGCAGCGATTTTACTAGATATAGGACTCGGTAAAAGCGTCATTACCCTGACTGCCATTAAAACACTCATCGATCAGAGCGAAGTACAGCGAGTATTGGTAGTTGCACCACTGCGGGTGGCTAAACAAACCTGGCCGGAGGAACTGAACAAATGGGATCACCTAAAGGGCTTGACTTACTCTGTGATCACCAGTAACAAGGCTCAGCGTATCAGGGCTGCCCAGAAAGATGTAGATATCTACATCATAAATCGTGAGAACTTAAAATGGCTCATCGAATCATCCATTCCATTTGATTACGACATGTTAGTGATAGATGAACTGTCTAGCTTTAAGTCCTACCGTTCTCAACGCTTCCGAGCTTTAAAGAAGGTTCGGCCCTTAATCAAGCGCGTAGTTGGTTTGACTGGTACGCCATCCTCCAATGGATTGATGGATCTGTGGGCCGAATTCCGAGTGCTGGACATGGGAAAGAGACTTGGCCGCTTCATTTCCTACTACCGAGCTAATTACTTTGACCCTGACAGGCGAAACATGTACCAGGTCTTTACTTACAAGCCCAAGCCAGGTGCAGAACAAAGCATCTACCGCGCCATTGATGACATCACGATTTCCATGAAGTCAAAAGATTACCTGCAACTGCCACCACTTACGATGGACACAGTGCCCGTTAAGATGAGTAATAGTGAACAAGCAATCTATAACGAATTAAATGCCCAATTAGTAGTGTCGACCCAGGGCAAACAAATCGATGCTTTAAACGCCGCTAGTTTATCCAACAAGCTCTGCCAAATGGCCAATGGTTGTGTTTACGATGACCAACAACAGGTAGTCCAGATCCACCAACGTAAACTTGATGCTTTAGAAGATTTAGTTGAAGCAGCGAACGGTAAACCAGTCCTGGTTGCCTATTGGTTCAAACACGACTTGGCTCAGATTAAGCAGCGTTTTACCACCCGTGAAATTAAAACTGTTAAAGATATTCAGAACTGGAACGCTGGTAAGATTCCTCTGGCTCTGATCCATCCAGCATCCGCTGGTCATGGGCTGAATTTACAAGCTGGTGGCTCTACCTTGATTTGGTACGGCTTGACCTGGAGTCTAGAACTTTACCAGCAAACTAACGCCCGACTCTGGCGACAAGGTCAACAACAGCCAGTAGTGATCTATCATTTAATCACCCAAGGAACAATCGATGAAAACATTCTGGCAGCACTGAAACGTAAAGATAAAACTCAGACTGCCTTAATCAACGCCGTCAAAGCTAACCTGAAAGGAAGTGTTTTAGTATGAGTATCATGTGGAACTACCTAGACAAGCGGCGAGCGACCGTCAACGCTCTGAAAGATTACGATGGAATGAAGTTTATCATCGATTCCTATCACGATGATTTAAAGACCTATAAGGAACGGATGGTCGGTGTTAGTTCACCGCGCTACGGCTACGCTCCAGGTGCCAGCAACAAGGATAACCCAACCGAGCACCGTTTGTTACACGGTATCACTGAAACAAGTAAACTGAACGAACGCTTCCAACAGGCGCAGCTTTACTTCAAATGGTTTGAACCAGCCTGGCAAGAACTCTCTGAGGATGAACGTTTCGTCTTGAATGCTTGCTATCGGACACCACACCAGTCAATGAACGAGGGCTTACGGATCACCATGGATAAATACTTTATTGCTAAGACGACTGCCTATAATCGTAAGAACCAAGCGCTCGATCATTTAACCCTCTTGCTTTACGGTGCCCATCATTAAGAAGGTAAAATCGTGAACAAACACAATGCTTATCCATGTTACGATGGTAGTGTAGAAAATTAGGACAAAGGCATTTGCTTTATAACGATTGAAGCCTGGCAGCTTAACCTGCTGGGCTTTTCTTATGCCTACAGAAAGGAGGAGCATCATGCCTTACTCACCCAAGAAACCCTGTCGTTACCCTGGCTGTCCACGGTTAACGCATCACTTGTACTGTGAACAACACGAGAAGATAGTCTCTTCTTATTACAATCGCCACCAACGACCAAAGCACAGTCGTCCTCGTTACCATCGCAGTTGGCCACGCATCCGACAGCGCTACCTGCTCCACCATCCCTTCTGCGAGATGTGTCTGAGCCAAGGACGATACACGCAAGCGACTGAAGTGCACCACGTCTTACCTTTGGAGCATGGTGGCACCAATGACTTCAAGAACTTAATGGCGCTGTGTAAGCCATGCCACTCACGCATCACCGCTCAGATGGATGATCGGTGGCACAAAAAGCCACGTCAATATCATTACTAAACAACGGAGGGGGCCATCGGATCCTTAAAGAATTTTTGCGCGGGAGCGGGCCTGGGCCTTCGTGTACAAAAAATCGAAATCAAACGGGGTATTAACCCCTGCTGGAAGGAGGAAGAGATTTGGCTAAAGATGGTACGAATCGTGGCGGATTCCGGGTCGGCGCTGGGCGAAAATCTAAATCACTGCACGATAAGTTCGAAGCTGGTCAAAAAGCAACTGTTATCGATTTGCCTGAACCAGCTAATCTGGAAGGACACGTGATGCCGCCAGTCAAGAAATACCTCAAGGCCAAACAGAAGAATGGTTTAGAATTTGACGCCGCTGATATTTTTAAAGAAACCTGGGAATGGTTGGTCGAACGTGGTTGTGAAAAGCTAGTTAACACTCAGCTGATTGAACAATATGCCGTTAGCGTTAGCCGGTGGATCCAGTGCGAAGAATGTATCTCTAAGTTTGGTTTTCTCGCTCGCCACCCTACCACTGGTAATGCAATTGCTTCACCATATGTTTCCATGAGTCGTGACTACATGAAGCAATCGAGCCAATTATGGTTTCAGATTTTTCAAGTGGTTAAAGAAAACAATGCCACGACTTATCAAGGATCAACACCACAAGATGATGTCATGGAACGACTCTTAAGAAGTCGGAAAGGAATGAACTAATGAAATTTGTTAAGAAGAAAATAACGGACCTCATCCCCGCGGATTACAATCCACGAAAAGACTTAAAGCCAGGTGATCCTGACTACGAAAAGCTAAAACACTCAATGAAAGAATTCGGCTACGTTGATCCAATCATCTGGAACCAGCAAACTGGTCGCGTGGTTGGCGGACACCAGCGGTTAAAGATTCTCCAGGATGAAGGGATCAAAGAAGCCGAGTGTGTTGTCGTTAATTTAAATGAAGACAAAGAAAAAGCTCTCAACGTTGCCCTCAATAAAATCAGCGGTGATTGGGATAAAGACAAGTTGGCCTTGCTAATGACTGACTTACAAGCCAGCGACTTGGATGTTTCCTTAACTGGCTTTGACGATAATGAGATCTCAGACCTTCTTAGCACCGCTGACGATACGCATGATGATGATTTTGACGTTGATAGCGAATTGGATAAACCGACCTTTTCAAAGCCTGGTGACTTATGGCACTTAGGTAAACACACTTTATTATGTGGTGACGCTACTAAAACAGAAAGCTACCAGAAATTACTGGGTGATCATAAGGTCAACCTAGTATTAACCGATCCTCCATACAATGTCGATTACTCTAGCAAAGCTGGCAAGATCAAGAATGATCATCAAGCCGATGACAAGTTCTACCAGTTTCTGCTTGCTGCTTTTCAAAATATGAATCAAGCAATGGCTAACGATGCCAGCATCTATGTATTTCACGCCGATACGGAAGGCCTTAACTTCCGCCGTGTTTTCCAAGATGCTGGTTTTTATTTATCCGGTTGCTGTATCTGGAAGAAGCAATCATTAGTACTTGGTCGCTCTCCCTATCAGTGGCAACATGAACCCGTACTCTATGGATGGAAGAAAGATGGCAAACACGAATGGTACACCGGGCGAAAGGAATCCACCATCTGGGAATTTGATCGCCCAAAGCAGAGTAAGGAACACCCAACGATGAAACCAATCCCACTACTAGCCTATCCAATCATGAATTCCACCATGTCCAACTGTACCGTTCTCGATCCATTCGGTGGTTCCGGTTCAACTCTGATTGCATGCGAGCAAACTAATCGGATTTGTTACATGATGGAACTCGATCCTAAATATTGCGATGTGATTGTGCAACGTTATATTGAACAGGTTGGTTCAAGCAAAAACGTTAGTGTGGAAAGAAATGGTAAAACTATTCTTTACAGCAAAGTAAAAAAGCCGGCTTAAATCGTCGAAGTTCCTTGCTATCTGTACCCTTTAGAGTGATGTATACAGTGATCAAACAAGGAGGTACAGAAGATGGAAATTAAATTTAATGTACACGGCCAGCAACGAAAAGAATTGGTGACGAAGCTGGCTGACTATACTCATCGAAAGGCCGAATATCAATACACACCTACCTACGCTTATCAGATTGGCAAGTACACTGTTAACAAAGATGGAGTCCTAACATCCCCGGATGAGATCCCGGCCAATTTACTCGATTATCTTGAACAGCAAGGCTTCCACCCTACTGAAATAATCAAGTTGAACCTAGCCTACCAGCGAGATAAGTTTACAGATCAGGCTCTTGATAACCTGCGCCACCTAATCTGGGCTAAGGGGCAGTTAATTAAGGATGCTTGCCAGCTGGAAGCCCTCCCCTTAAACGTCGATGAAAAACAGGTATCCTTCGATTGGTTTAAAGAAGTGAAACTTGACGATGCTTTGGCTTATCAACAATTTGTCGACAAGCTGGTCCAATATGCCATCAGCCACCAGCGAATCATGTCAGAACCACACGAAGAGAGTAATGAAAAATATGCTTTCCGCTGTTTCCTGCTACGCCTAGGATTTATCGGTCCCAAGTTTAAAGACCAACGGAAAGTATTGTTACGCAACTTAACTGGATCAGCTGCTTTTAAGAACCAGGGGGACTAATCATGAATCGAATTAAGGACGAATTAGCTAAACGTAACCGAATCCGCCAGCAGGTCTTAAAAATCCGCAACACTGGTGAAGCCAATATGTTTGATGTGGAAAATGTCAAAAGACTGGCATACTACTATAACTGCCATGACTTAATCGATTACTTGAATACTGACCGCGCCGGATACGTAAATTTGATATTAACTGGCAAGTTTAATTAATCATCAATCAAGCATTGAGTTAACACTCAGTGCGTTTTTAGTACAACTGAAAGGATGTGATGCCCTCTTGCGAAAACTAAAAGATTACAAGCCAACTAGGTTCATGGCCAAGGACTCTACTTATAACAAAGACGCAGCTGATTTTGCAGTTTCATTTATCGAATGCCTATGCCATACCAAGGGAACCTGGGCGGGTAAGCCTTTTGACCTCATTGACTGGCAGGAAAAAATTATTCGCGACATTTTTGGCATCTTAAAACCTGATGGGTATCGTCAATTCAATACTGCTTACGTCGAAATTCCAAAAAAGCAAGGCAAATCAGAACTGGCGGCGGCTGTTGCTCTACTGCTTTGCTGCGCTGATGGTGAAGAACGTGCAGAAGTTTATGGTTGTGCTGCTGATCGCCAGCAGGCCGCTATTGTTTTTGACGTCGCCGCTGATATGGTGCGGATGAACCCAGCCTTAAAAAAGCGTTGTAAGATCCTCGCTTCCCAAAAACGGCTGATCTATGAGCCAACTAATAGTTTCTATCAAGTCCTATCTGCTGATGCTTATTCCAAGCACGGTTTCAACGTGTCAGTAGTAATTTTTGATGAATTACACACTCAACCCAATCGTAAACTCTACGACGTCATGACTAAGGGTTCCGGCGATGCTCGAACGCAGCCGCTCTACTTTTTAATCACGACTGCCGGTAATGATGAACACTCTATCTGTTACCAGGTTCATCAAAAAGCAATCGACATCATGAAGGGCCGTAAACATGACCCCCGTTTTTATCCGGTTATTTACGGTGCCGGGCGTGATGAAGATTGGTCGAGTCCTGAAGTTTGGAAGAAAGCTAATCCCTCCCTGGGTATTACCGTCAAGATGGAGAAGGTTAAGGATGCTTATAATTCAGCTAAGGAGAATCCGGCTGAAGAGAATACCTTCCGACAACTACGGTTAAATCAGTGGGTGAAGCAAGATGTTCGATGGATGCCGATGGACAAATGGGATGCTTGTGCCTTTCCTGTTGATCCCGATGAATTACGTGGCCGCGATTGCTATGGTGGTCTTGACCTGTCATCAACTACTGATATTACGGCTTTTGTACTGGTGTTTCCTCCTAGAGATGATTCAGAAGGTTACACCCTGCTACCTTACTTCTGGATTCCCGAGGATAACGTTGATTTGCGGGTTCGCCGTGATCATGTCCCCTACGATATTTGGAAGCAGCAGGGATATCTACAAACCACGAAAGGTAATGTCGTCCACTATGGCTTCATTGAACACTTTATTGATGATCTGGGAAAGAAGATCGCTCATGGCGGTCATCCGGTCTTGCGTTGGATGATGGATAATATCTATATCCGCACTGACCCAGCTGGGAATATTAAACCTGACAAAGCTAAGTCAACTGAAAAAATTGATGGTGTAGTGGCCACCATTATGGGACTGGATCGTGCTATCCGAAATGAGGATAATGGTGACTCTGTTTATGATGGTCGAGGTCTATTAATGTTGTAATTACGAAAAACTGAAAGGAGTTGATGCCATGAGTCTATTTAATAAATTGTTCCATACTAATAAAGCTTCACCCAAAAATACCCTATCCAGCACCATGTCATTTTTCTTCGGCAGTTCGATGGCTGGCCAAAATGTGACCGAACGCACCGCAATGCAGAATACAGTAGTTTATGCTTGTGTGCGAGTCTTGGCTGAAGGATTAGCTGAACTGCCACTCCACATTTATCAATACACCAACGATGGTGGTAAACAGCGAGCAATTAACCACCCGCTTTATTTTTTGCTTCATGATGCGCCAAATCCAGAAATGACCAGTTTTATCTTTCGTGAAACCATGATGAACCATTTATTGCTGTGGGGTAACGCCTATGCACAAATCATTCGAAACGGTCAAGGCGTGATCACTGGGCTCTATCCTTTGATGCCTGATCGAATGGACGTTAACCGTGCTGCCAACGGTGAAATCTACTACACCTATACTCGCAACTACGATGATTACCAGGCAAAAAATAAATCGAAGCAAGTAATTCTCTTGTCCGATGAAGTCCTTCATATCGCAGGGTTAGGATTTGATGGTTTGATCGGCTACAGCCCTATTGCTATGGCTAAGAATGCGATTGGATTATCCATGGCTGCCGAACAATATGGAGCCACTTTCTTCAAAAATGATGCCACGCCTGGTGGTGTTCTCGAGCACCCTAATGTAGTCAAAGACCCTGAACGGCTTCGGAAAAGTTGGCAGTCACAATTTTCGGGATCTAATAATCACAGCATTGCTGTTTTGGAAGAAGGAATGACTTTTCACCAGCTTTCCATTCCACCCGACCAAGCGCAATTTCTTGATACTCGAAAATTCCAACTCGACGAAATTGCCAGAATTTTTCGTGTACCACCGCATATGGTTGGTGACCTAGATCGTTCGACTTTCTCAAATATCGAGCAACAATCACTAGAATTTGTAAAGTACACCCTGAACCCTTGGTGTATTCGCTGGGAACAAGCTATGAATCAACAGCTACTTTCCGCTGATGATCAACGAAAGTTTTTCGTTAAATTCAATGTTGATGGACTACTACGTGGTGATTACGAAAGCCGGATGAATGGGTATGCCATTGGTCGACAAAATGGCTGGTTATCTGCTAATGACATTCGTGAGTTAGAGGATCTCAACCGTATCCCTGCTGATGAAGGTGGTGATCAGTACTTGGTTAACGGTAACATGCTGCCACTTAACCAAGCCGGTAATTTCTATAACACGTAAACAACCAAAGAAAGTGAGGAACCAAAAGAATGAAACGTTTCTGGAACTGGAAACAAAATGGTGATCAGCGGCAACTAGCTATCTCTGGGGTAATTGCTCCTGATAGCTGGGTGCATGACGATGTTTCACCACAGGTATTCCAAGACGAACTTAATGAAAGTCAGGATCCAATCGATCTCTGGCTGAACTCCCCTGGTGGTGATTGTACCGCTGCCAGTCAAATTTATACCATGCTGATGAATTACCCGAATGAAGTCAATGTCAAAATCTCAGGTATTGCGGCATCTGCTGCTTCGGTAATTGCGATGGCTGGAACTACTGTTTCAATGGCTCCTGCGGCTATGCTAATGATCCACAATCCACTGACTATTGTCGGCGGTCAAGAAAGAGATCTCGACCACGCTGCGCAAATGCTAGCTGAAACCAAGGAGTCGATCATCAATGCCTATGAGCTGAAAACCAACCTGCCCCGTGAAAAGATTTCAACAATGATGGATAACGAAACTTGGATGAACGTCAATAAAGCTATCGAATTAGGCTTTGCTGATGCCATGCTGGGTGACAATAAGAATGTCACAGATTGTTACTCGTATTCCGATAAGCAATCTGACCTGGTGTTATTGAATAAACTCAAGCCTAAAGCAAAATCTACTATTTCTGTAAAGTCGCTGCAAAAGCGGCTTTCTTTGTTATCACACTAATTTAGGAGGAACTTATCAATGAACAAGATTACTGAATTACAAGAAAAGCGTGCCCGTATTTGGAAGCAAGCAAAGAATTTCCTGGACACTAAACAAAAAGAAGCTGATGTACTTTCTGCTGAGGACAACGCTACCTACGAAAAGATGGAACAAGACGTCGTCAACTTGGGTAAGGAAATCGATCGGCTCCATAAGCAAGCCAAAATTGAAGCAGAACTCAATCAGCCCACAACTAAAGCCCTTACTAATACCCCGACTGCTGGAGAATTACCAAAGGGTCAGGATGCTTATGCGCAGAACTTTTGGCAAATGATGCGTGGTCATGCGGTCGTTGATGCACTAAAAGAAGGTACGGATCCAGATGGTGGCTTCCTAGTACCAAATGAGTTTGAAAATCAACTGATTCAAAAGCTTCAAGAAGCCAACGTCCTGCGAACCATCAGCCATGTCATTCAAACCAATAGCGGTGAACATAAGATTCCGGTTGTCGCGAGCGAAGGAACAGCTGCTTGGCTCGAGGAAGAAGCAGCCTACACAGAATCTAATACTCAATTTAGTCAAGTATCCCTCAGTGCTCACAAATTGGGGACTCTGATCAAGGTATCGGAAGAACTACTGAATGACTCCGCCTTCGACTTGATGTCCTATTTATCTGATGAATTTGGTCGTCGACTTGGTAATGCTGAAGAACAAGCCTTCCTAACGGGTACCGGCACTGGCCAACCAACTGGTATCTTAACCGACACTAATGGTGCGTCTGCGGGATCCACAGCTGCTAAGGCCGATACATTGACTTTTGATGATTTGATCGAACTTTTCTATTCCTTAAGAGCACCATACCGTCAAAATGCTGTTTTCTTAATGAATGATGATACCGTGAAAACCATTCGCAAAATGAAGGATAACAATGGTCAATATATCTGGCAGCCTTCTGTTCAAGCTGGCCAACCAGATCGAATCCTCAATTGCCCAGTTTATACTAGTCCGTTCATGCCATCCATGGCCGCATCTAATAAACCAGTGCTCTTTGGTGATTTCAATTACTATTGGATTGCTGATCGTCAAGGTCGAACCTTTAAACGACTTAATGAACTTTATGCTGTAACTGGTCAAGTCGGCTTCTTGGGCTCGCAACGAGTAGATGGCAAAGTCATCCTCCCAGAAGCCATTAAAACTCTTGCCATGGCTGCTAAGTAGAAAGGACTGATGAAATGTGGCTGCTATTACTTTGGCCGAAGCAAAAGCCTACCTAAGAGTTGATAACACTGTTGAAGATGACCTCATCACAAAGTTGATTGGATCGGCGACTGCTACCGTCGAAAATGTCCTTCGTCAGCCTCTATCAGCATTTGATCCTCTCCCTGATGATATTCATACCGCGATTCTCTATACCGTAGCTTACCTTTACGAATATCGGGAAACGGCTGATTTTGATGCCATGATCAAGTTTCTTCGGGCTATCTTGTCCCCTTACCGGAAGGAGGAATTTTAATGCAACAGCAAAATAAACGGGTCAGTAAGATTGCTGATATTGGTGAACTAGATCGCCGCATTACGCTGATGAAAAAGAAATATGTCGGCGAAAATCCTAATACCGGAATGTCGATGTACAAGGATGTTCGCTTAGGCGATGTGTGGGCAAAAGTTTCTGCCCTACACGGTCAGGAATACTACACAGCGGTCACGGTGAAATTGGAAAAACAACTGTCATTCATCATCCGATACCGTGATGATGTTGACGAAGAAACCAACATTTGGTTTGAAGGTCGTGGCTACAATATTGGCTTTATTGATGACGTTAAGTACAACCATGAGTATCTGGAAATTAAGGCTGAATATTCGAGAGGAGTTGATGATCCGAATGAAGACAACTAGTTTAACAGTAATTAATTCATGCTTTGGTGCAATTGGGGCTTTCCTCGGCTGGTTCTTAGGCGGACTGGATGGTTTTCTATATGTTCTACTCATTTTCATGGTAGTGGACTATATCACCGGAGTGCTTTGTGCCATTAACGAACATAAACTCTCCAGTGAAATTGGCTTTCGTGGGCTTACGCGCAAAGTGTTAATTCTATTATTGGTCGGTATTGCACATTGCCTTGATATTTACCTATTAAAGAATACGTTAGTTGCTAGTTTGTAACATTCCCATAACTTCTAA
>OGEZ01001472.1_pt1 | contig 11523 bp, 10 predicted proteins | sample 1570831 | NCBI WGS metagenome assembly OGEZ01 (sample SAMEA2582059, study PRJEB24529) | metagenome | biome: Human gut stool | place: China | collected 2011
CATGTATATACATAGGCATCACTGTTTTCTGCAAATATACGGTTTTGCGGATAATAAACCGCAAATTTTGCGGCTTATTATCCGCATGAAACAGTGAAATCAGTATTTATCAGCATTTAATAAAACACGTTTCGTAGCAAAGTTAGCTGTTATGCCTCCTCCTTTATGAAATTATCGGCTTTAACTTCTAACACTGCGAAGCAAAGTGATAACTTCTATTTTCCAAAGGAATATTAAACCCGAAACTTAAATATTAAACAACTCATTTTTGCATTTAGATGTACGCGCGTATGCGCATGTGCGTGTGTGGGTGTGAGGGCTATGCAAGTTTGCAAGTTTTGCAAGTTTTGCAGGATTCCATCTTTATTTTCTTTCCCTGTGTATTTCCGCGTAATCCGTCCCTAAAAACAACAAGATGTCAGTCGTTTGCGAAAAAAACACTATTTTTGAAGCGATTTTTATGTAAATACCTATTTTGCTATATGGAACTTCAGGACATTCTTCATCATTTGAATATCGAACAGCTGAACCCTATGCAGGAAGCAGCCTGTAAGGCGTATGCTGCCAGCCGTAACCTTGTATTGCTTTCGCCCACGGGGTCGGGTAAGACGTTGGCTTTCCTTTTGCCGCTGGTAAACTCGTTGAAGCCCGATGTGCAGGGCGTGCAGGCAGTGGTGCTGGTACCCTCGCGCGAACTGGCGTTGCAGATAGAAGGCGTGTTCAAGGCCATGAATACGCCTTTCAAGGCGATGAGCTGTTACGGCGGGCGTCCGGCTATGGACGAGCACCGTACGATGAAGGGACTGAACCCGGCGGTCATCATCGGCACGCCTGGGCGCATGAACGACCATTTGCAGAAACTGAATTTCGATGCCCGTCGGGTGACAACGCTGGTCATCGACGAGTTCGACAAATGTCTGGAGTTCGGCTTTCAGGACGAGATGGCCGAAGTCATCGGTCAGCTGCCTTCGCTGCGGAAGCGCGTATTGCTTTCGGCAACCGATGCCGAAGAGATTCCGCAGTTTGCCGGTGTGGACGGGGAGGGGCTGGTGAAGCTCGACTTCCTGCCGGCGGAAAGGACCGGAGCACGTCTGAGCCTGCAACAGGTACTTTCGCCTGAAAAGGATAAGCTGGAGACACTGTACAACCTGTTGTGTTGCTTGGGCAATGCCTCGACGCTGGTGTTCGTGAACTATCGTGAGAGTGTGGAGCGGGTGGTGCAGTACCTGCGTTCGCGGAAGTTTCCTTGCGAAATGTTTCACGGCGGCATGGAGCAACCCGACCGTGAGCGGGCCCTTTACAAGTTCCGCAACGGAAGCAGCCCCGTGCTGGTGTCGACCGACCTGGCTGCGCGCGGACTCGATATCCCGGGTATGGACAACGTGGTGCACTACCATCTGCCGGTCAACGAAGAAGCCTTTACCCACCGCAACGGACGTACGGCACGTTGGGACGCCAGCGGATCGGCCTATCTGATACTGCATCCCGAAGAACACCTGCCCGCGTATCTGTCCGATGAGGTTCCCTGCTTTGAAATGCCGGTGCAGATACCCAAACCGATGAAGTCGCGCTGGGCAACCTTATATATAGGGAAAGGAAAGAAGGACAAGCTGAACAAGGTGGACATTGTCGGTTTCCTGTATAAGAAAGGTGGCTTGACGCGTGAGGATGTGGGGCAGGTAGACGTGAAAGAGCATTATGCCTTTGTGGCTGTACGCCGCAGCAAGGTGAAACAGCTGTTGACGTTGGTGCGTGGCGAAAAGATCAAGGGGATGAAGACAATCATCGAGGAAGCCAAATAAAAATAGTGAAAAACGGCGGAAACATGCTGCTGAACATACTAGAAAAGGTGTCATGTGATAAATATGCATTTTATTTGCAGTTTTTCTGCTTAATAGTTGCTAATGGAGGCCATAAACTTTCAGTTTGCCTTTTTGTCAGGTGACTTGGCAAGTATATGTAACAAATTGGTGTATATTTCCTGTATAAACCAATAAAAAGATAGGAAAATACGTTTAAAAATGGTTTTTTCATAAGGAAAGATTTGTTTTAAAGAAATAATTCCGTAATTTCGCCATGTCGAAAGACAGAAATGAACGAATTGTATAACCAAAAACACACTTTAAATGAAAAAGCATAATTTCAATGCAGGACCCTCCATCCTTCCGCGCGAGGTGATCGAAGACACAGCGAAAGCTATCTTGGACTTTAACGGTTCCGGTCTCTCACTGATGGAAATCAGCCATCGTGCCAAAGATTTTCAGCCCGTTGTGGACGAAGCTGTGGCATTGTTCAAAGAATTACTTAATATTCCCGAAGGTTATTCAGTATTGTTTTTGGGTGGTGGTGCCAGTCTGGAATTCTGCATGGTCCCCTACAACTTCCTGGAAAAGAAAGCAGCCTATCTGAATACCGGTACATGGGCCAAGAAAGCCATGAAGGAAGCAAAGGCTTTCGGTGAAGTAGTAGAGGTGGCTTCTTCGGCTGACGCAAACTTTACTTTCATCCCGAAAGACTATACAATCCCTGCTGACGTCGATTATTTCCACATCACGACGAACAATACTATTTTCGGTACCGAAATCAAGCACGATCTTGACGTGAATGTTCCGATGATTGCCGATATGTCTTCTGATATTTTCTCGCGTCCGGTCGACGTGTCCAAATATATCTGTATCTATGGCGGTGCACAGAAGAATCTGGCTCCTGCCGGCGTAACGTTCGTCATTGTGAAAAACGATGCAGTAGGCAAGGTTTCGCGTTACATCCCGACCATGCTGAACTATCAGACACATATCGATGGCGGTTCAATGTTCAATACACCGCCGGTAGTGCCCATTTACTCGGCCATGCTTACATTGCGCTGGATCAAGGCTCAGGGTGGCGTGAAGGAAATGGAACGCCGTGCCATCGAAAAGGCTGACATGCTGTACGCTGAAATCGACCGCAACAAGATGTTTGTGGGAACAGCTGCCAAGGAAGACCGTTCGCGTATGAACATCTGCTTCGTAATGGCTCCCGAATACAAGGATCTGGAAGCTGACTTCCTGAAGTTTGCTACCGAAAAGGGTATGGTAGGTATCAAGGGACACCGTTCGGTTGGCGGTTTCCGTGCATCGTGCTACAACGCCATGCCGAAGGAAAGTGTACAGGCTCTGATCGACTGCATGCAAGAATTCGAGAAACTTCATTAATCTGAAATAAACCAATTATAGTTCACCACAGATTGCACAGATTACCACAGATACTCTTTTTCGGATGATGGCTGTGATGATGGGTGTATTCTGTGGTGAATTTTTTTTCTAATATCATAAAACTATGAAAGTATTAGTTGCAACAGACAAACCGTTTGCCAAAGTGGCCGTAGACGGTATTCGTAAGGAAATAGAAGCAGCAGGCTACGAATTGGCCCTGCTGGAAAAATATGGTGAGAAAGCCAAGTTACTGGATGCGGTAAAGGATGCCGATGCTATCATTATCCGCAGCGATATCATTGACGCAGAAGTATTGGACGCTGCCAAGCAGCTGAAGATTGTGGTACGTGCCGGTGCCGGTTACGACAATGTAGACCTGGAAGCTGCTACTGCTCACAATGTATGTGTGATGAATACGCCGGGACAGAACTCGAACGCCGTAGCCGAACTGGCTTTCGGACTGATGGTGATGGCTGTACGCAATATGTATAACGGTACTTCGGGCACGGAGTTGAAAGGTAAGAAACTGGGTATCCATGCCTATGGAAATGTAGGTCGCAACGTGGCACGCATCGCCAAGGGATTTGGCATGGAAATCTATGCTTACGACGCATTCTGCCCGAAAGAGGTTATCGAAAATGATGGCGTGAAAGCGGTTGGTTCGGCCGAGGAACTGTACGCTACATGTGATGTCGTTTCCTTGCACATTCCGGCTACTGCCGAAACAAAGAACTCTATCAATCATGCTTTGGTAGGCAAGATGCCGAAAGGCGGACTGCTGGTGAACACAGCCCGTAAGGAGGTTATCAACGAAGCCGAACTGATTCAGCTGATGGAAGAGCGTGCCGACCTGAAGTACATGACCGACATCATGCCGGCTGCTCACGAAACGTTTGCTGCCAAGTTTGCAGGCCGCTATTTCTCTACACCCAAGAAGATGGGTGCACAGACCGCCGAAGCCAACATCAATGCCGGTATTGCTGCCGCTAAACAGATTGTAGGCTTCCTGAAAGACGGTTGCGAGAAGTTCCGCGTGAACAAATAAAATAAAAGGTACGGCTATGAAGAAGGAAACCAAAGAGTGCATACGGATATACATTCCGTTGATATTGGCTGTTTCGCTGAATGGGTTGACAGGTCTGGTCAGCATGTCCGATTATACGGAAGGCTTTTTACAGGGAATGGCATTGCTTCTGTTGTGCGTGGCAGCCTTCGAAATAGCGTTTGCCTTTAAGCGTAGAATGAAAACAACTTCAAAAGAAAACTGAGTATTTATGGCAACAATCAAACCATTCAAGGGACTCCGTCCCCCCAAAGAGCTGGTGGAAAAAGTAGCTTCCCGCCCTTACGACGTGCTGAACTCTGAAGAAGCGCGTGCCGAGGCCGAAGGCAATGAGATGTCTCTCTACCACATTATCAAGCCCGAGATAGACTTTCCTGTAGGTACCGACGAACACGATCCGCGTGTTTACCAGAAGGCTGCCGAGAATTTTCAGAAATTCCAGGATAAAGGCTGGCTGGTGCAGGACGAGAAAGAAAACTATTACATCTATGCCCAGACGATGAATGGCAAGACGCAGTTCGGACTGGTGGTAGGCGCTTACGTGCCCGACTACATGAACGGTGTCATCAAGAAGCATGAGCTGACCCGCCGCGACAAGGAAGAAGACCGCATGAAACACGTCCGCGTGAACAATGCGAACATCGAACCGGTCTTTTTTGCCTATCCTGACAACAAGACGCTTGATGCGCTGATTGCCCGTTATACGGCACAGCCGCCCGTGTACGACTTTGTGGCTCCTGACGATGGTTTCGGTCATACATTCTGGGTGATTGACCGTCCGGAAGATATCGCTGCCATTACCCGCGAGTTTGCCAAGATGCCGGCTCTCTACATTGCCGACGGACACCACCGCAGTGCCGCTGCAGCGTTGGTCGGTGCCGAGAAGGCAAAGCAGAACCCGAATCACCGGGGCGATGAAGAGTATAACTACTTCATGGCGGTGTGCTTCCCTGCCAACCAACTGACGATTATCGACTACAACCGTGTCGTGAAGGATCTGAACGGTCTGACTCCTGCACAGTTCCTCGAAGCGGTAAGCCGTCATTTCGATGTAGAGGAAAAGGGTGCCGAGATCTACAAACCGGCCTGTCTGCACAACTTCTCGCTTTATCTGGACGGCAAGTGGTACAGCCTGACTGCCAAACCGGGTACGTACGACGATAACGACCCGATCGGGGTGCTTGACGTGACGATTTCTTCCAACCTGATTCTCGACGAGATATTGGGCATCAAGGATCTCCGTTCGGACAAGCGCATTGACTTTGTCGGCGGAATCCGTGGATTGGGCGAGTTGAAGCGCCGTGTGGACAGTGGCGAGATGAAGATGGCACTGGCACTCTATCCGGTCAGCATGAAGCAGCTGATGGATATTGCCGATACGGGCAACATCATGCCTCCCAAGACAACGTGGTTCGAACCTAAGTTGCGTTCGGGGCTGATTATCCACAAGCTTTCTTAAAGAGAAGGTTGCGTCGTTACTTGACGCCGAGTATATAGAGGGTGTATCAATTGAAGAATAACTGGCTTATGTGAAATGAGCACAGAATTACCCGGAAGAAGAAATAATTCGTGAATCTCCGTGTAATCCATGCCTGGAAAAAGCCGTTTCTTCATTTGATACACTCTCTTTTTATGCCCGTTTATGCTTGTTGTAGTGGAAGGCTTTATAAAACAGACGTTCCGTCCCATATCCGGCAGATCTGTCCGACGGTCTGCATGATGTTTTGGCAGGCCGTGGACGGTCGCATGGCTTCTTCCAAAGACATCGGAGCCGGAGTAATGGAAAAGGCGGCACGGAAGCCGGCCTGGTTCAGGATATCGGCATCTTCGATGCTGCCGGATACGAGGATGACGGGGATGCCTTGCCGCCTGGCCCGTTTCAGGATGCCCGACGGAACTTTGCCCATCATCGTCTGGCGGTCCGATTTTCCTTCGCCGGTGATGATGAGGTCGGCACCTTCGATTAGCTTGTCAAAGTCCGTCAGGTCGAGCAGTAAGTCTATGCCGGGCTTTAGTTCGGCGTTGAGCAGGGCAGACAGGGTGCCTCCCATGCCTCCGGCTGCTCCGGCGCCGGGTAACGTGGCGATGTCGCGTCCGGTGGTCTGCCGGATGACTTGCGCCAGGTGTTGCAATCCCTTGTCCAGTGCTGCCACCATTTCCGGATCTGCTCCCTTTTGCGGAGCAAAGACGCAGGCGGCTCCTTCGGGACCGAATAACGGATTGCATACATCGCAGGCGGCGGTGAAACGGGCTTCGCGCAACGCGGGTAGGGCGGTGGAGGAGTCAATGAAGGCTATCTCGCTCAGCTGTTGCCCGCACATGGGTTGGGCTTTGCCTAATTCGTTGCCGTACCTGTCCCGGAAGCGGAATCCCAAGGCTTGCAGCATGCCCAGTCCGGCATCGTTGGTGGCACTGCCTCCCAGCCCGATGACGAAACGACGGCAGCCGCGGTTCAGGGCATCTTTGATCAGTTCGCCTGTTCCGTAGGTGGTGGTCAGCGACGGATTGCGCTGCCGGAGCGGAACTAACGGTAGTCCGCTGATGGCGGCCATTTCGATGAAAGCCGTTGTACCGTCGCCCGACAGACCGTATGCCGTCTGGCGCATCTGCATCAACGGGTCGTGGGCTGACAACCGGATTTCCTGGCCGTTCAAGGCTTCGGTCAGGACTCTCTGCATGCCTTCTCCGCCGTCGGCCACGGGCAGGCAGATTGTTTTGCACGTGGGGAATGCGTGGCGTATGCCCTGTGCGGCGGCTGTTTCAGCCTCTTTCGAACTGAGGCAGCCTTTAAAGGAATCAATGGCAAGAATTACTTTTCTCATGAGTGAACGGATGATTAGGGTGAACACGATGCTGTACTGTCTGTCGGGCGCAGCCGGTCGGACAGTTTTCGCCGGTAGTACCATACGCCAGCCACGTCGGCCAGTGCCCAGCCAATGGGTACCGACCACCAGATGCCGGTGTAGCCCACCGAAGGAATGGCTGCCAGTACGTAGGCCAGTAACACGCGGCTGCCCAGTGAAATGACGGTCAGAACTACCGACATGGAGGGTAGGGCTACGGCACGGTAGAAACCATAGAGCAGAAACAGGTAGCCGATGCCTACGTAGAAGCTGCCTTCGATGCGGAGATACTCTACGCCTATGGCGATGATGCCGGTTTCGGAGGGTGGAACAAACAGCGACATCAGCCATGGCGACAAGACAAAGACGGCAGCCGAAACCAGCAGGGCGAAAACGGTAGTCAGCACCACGGCGCTGCAGATGCCCCGGCGGATGCGTTCGTGCCGGCCGGCACCGTAGTTTTGGGCGATGAAGGTGGAGAAGGCGTTGCCAAAATCCTGCACGGGCATGTAGGCAAAAGAGTCTATCTTGACCGCAGCGGCGAAGGCAGCCATGACGGCAGTGCCAAACGTATTGACTAGGCCTTGCACCATCAGGATGCCGAAATTCATGACCGATTGCTGCACACACGTCAGGAACGAGTAGGAAGCGATGCGGCGGATGGAACGGAAATCGGTCACGCGGTCGGCTTGCGACAGTCGAAGTTCGGGGAAATGGCTGTGTGTGTAGGCATACAGCCCTATGGCGGCTACGGTTTGCGCTATTACCGTGGCCCAGGCAGCTCCTTCCACTCCCATGCCCAGACCAAGCATCAGGGCAAGGTCGAGCCCGATGTTGAGAACGACCGATACCAGCAGAAATACCAGTGGTACGACCGAATTGCCTATGGCACGGAGCAGAAAAGCATAGAAGTTGTAGATGCAGACCGGTATCATGCCCAGAAAGACGATGAACAGATAGCGGTAGGTCATCTGTTCGACTTCGGCCGGTGTTTGCAGCAGGCGGATGATAGGAGTCAGAAAGGCCAGCGATATAATGTTGAGCAGGAGGGTGACACCACCGACAATCAGCATGGCGGAAAAGATGCTGCGCCGCATGGCTGCCAGATCGCGTGCGCCATATTGCATGGAGAACACAGCGCTGCATCCCATGCAAAGACCGATGAAGACAGACGTCACAAATATGATGAGGGCATACGACGAGCCTACCGCGGCCAGTGCCTGTGCACCCAGTACGCGGCCAACGATAAGCGTATCGGCAATGTTGTAGCACTGCTGCAGCAGGTTGCCCAGCATCAGCGGAAAAGCAAAGCGGAGCATGGTTCCCGTAATGCTTCCTTCCGTCAGATTTCCTTGATTGGTAATGCGCATTGGTATGATTGTAAATTGTGCCAAAATTACGTCATGCGTACCAGATACACAAATGTTCGGAAGAAAGTTTTTAAGCTGCCGGCAGCCGGTGTAGAAAGTTTTGCGAGCAGTTTCTTCTGCTTTAGGTGTGGGATTATATGGAAATATACCGTGGAAGGTAATCCGAGTGCCCATTAGTAAATACTAAACCTGAAAAAGTTAGTGACGCAATTAAAAGTGAATATTTATTTGGAATATATGCAAAAAAGTTCTACCTTTGCCGCCGAAAACAGAAAGAAACTTATGAACCAGATGATGAATTATACTTTTTACGCGTCCTATCGGCCTGTCTGCCAGCAGAATGGTACAGACAGCCAGCAGACGGTGCATGTGCACTGGTTCAGTGGTTTTATCTAAGTCCGACTCTCCATGTAATTTTTTTATAATCTCCTCCTTCCTGTCTTTATTGCAGACAGAGGGGGAGTTACCTATTCAGGTCCTGCTTTACATCGGGATCCGATGATGTGTGTGCTATACAATTTACCACAACTTTTTTCTTGTAATCAAAAGTTATGTTCAGCATTATATCTACTATGTTGGCTGGTTTTGTTATCGGCCATTTTCTGCACGAAGGAAAGTTTCTTCAGAAGATTGAGAAAACTACTTCGCTGACCGTATTTGCCTTGCTTTTTGTATTGGGATTGTCCATCGGGTCGAATCGTCTGATTGTGGACAATTTGGGACGATTCGGATGGCAGGCAGCTATACTGGCCGTTTTAAGTTTGAGTGGCAGTATCGTGGCAGCCCGTATTGTATTTCAATTGTTTTTCAAGAAAGGAGAGGAAAGAAATGAAGAATAGTCTGATCGTTATTGCCATTTTTGCCGTGGGATGTCTGGCAGGAACTTACTGGCATCCGGAGGCTGATATGCACAACTGGTCGCTTTGCATCCTTTATGCGCTGATGTTGCAGGTGGGCATCGGACTGGGCAGTAATAAAGTTTTGCGCAGTGAGCTGAAGCAGCTAAGTCCGAAGATGCTGCTGGTTCCGTTGGCCACCATTACCGGTACACTGATTTTTTCGGCCATTGCCAGCTTGCTGTTGAGCCAGTGGAGCGTGTTCGATTGCATGGCAGTGGGCAGTGGATTCGCATACTATTCGCTGTCGTCCATCCTGATCACTCAGTTCAAGGAGCCCTCTATCGGCCTGCAATTGGCTACCGAGCTGGGAACGATTGCTTTGCTGAGCAATATCATCCGCGAGATGATGTCGCTGGTAGGCGCACCGCTGATACGGAAATACTTTGGCCGTCTGGCACCTATTTCGGCAGCAGGTGTTAATTCGATGGACGTCCTTCTGCCTTCCATCGCCCGTTGTTCGGGGAAGGAGATGATGCCGATAGCCATCTTTCATGGCATCCTGATCGACTTGAGCGTACCCATCTTTGTGAAGTTGTTCTGTAGTCTGTGATGCTAACTAAGGGGCTGCTGATGATGGCTGTCAGCCAGCCGCGGAGATAGCAAATAAAAAAGCAATCCTTAAACAGGATTACTCCTAAGTTAAGGATTGCTACAATGATTTATATGAGACTTCAATAGGTCTTATATTTGAAATAGTTTAATTATCAGTTCGTTATTTTATGTATGTTTTCATTCAATCTTATCAATCTAATATATACATATTAAAGCCTCGATCATCATAAACATCTATAATGATTCTTAGTTCTTCTTTTTTTATATAAATTTGTAGACGTACATTTATAGAAAAATCTTCTCCTAATTCAAAACCTAAATGAGATATTAATATCTTTTTTAAAAGAGAACTCGTTTCTTCATTAATATTCAGAATACATATTCCTGGAACATCTTTTCCTTGATAACAGTTTAATATGTGATAATTCTTCTTCGCGTATTTCTTTATAAAACACATTATCTTTTCGTCTTTTTCCCAAAAAAGAATTCTACAGATTTTATAATCTGTACTAAAGCTTTTTATAAGATCAAAAATATAATCTGCTTTTTGTTGGATTGATAGATTTTCTATATTAAATCTTCCTTTAACAACATTTGTATTATCATTTTCCAACATAGTGTTGAAAAGCTCATTATAAATATTATAATCCATTTTATTATTTATCATTGTTCATTTTTTAAAGATATTCAATTTGGCATCGGCAGTTCCTACTCTGACAAGTTTACCATTCACCAATTTAAACACTTTCCAAACCCCTCCATTGTGACTATCTATATCTCTAGAATAAAATTTTCCTTTATACTGATATACTTTTTGTCCATGTAGAAATCCAAATTCTTTAACTTCTTTGAATTCTTTATAAATTATATCTTTACTAGCATTTGCATTTATTGTATTTATTGAAGAGAAAGTAGGATTTAAGATATTCCAAATACTTTTAAGAAGAGTTCTTCCTATTTTAGTGGAACCGCCCAGGATTGCATATTCAGGATGCACACTTTCTATACGACCTGTTGCTTTAGCAAACCATTTGCTTCTTGCTCCTTCCCAATAAGCTATCCCCTCATCATTATTTAATACAGGAAATGTAACTCCAATTCTTGTCGCTATTCCATTTTCAACCATTCCATAATTATAGTAAAACATGTTGGTTTGGTCGTTAAATGTCAAGTTCGCAAGAAAATCACCATCACTACTATGATTCCAAGATGAGAAATCTACTTCATTGTACCAATTACCGCCAGCATTTGGAAATTCATTCATCGTTTCCATAAATCGTCTAATTTGCTCAGGATCATTAGTACTCCAATAGTCTGCTCCCGTAGGATCGATTCTGACTACCGGATTGTTCCCGCAGTACGCATACGGCGAAGTCTCGTAATACGATTCCGATGAGGGATCCACCGTCGCAAACCTTCCTACCGCCGCATCATAATGCCGTGCCCCATAGTCATACCAGTTCAGGCCTTTCTTTGTATCCAGCTCCTTGCCGTTATACTTATAGGGCTGAACGGAAGAAGCCGAAGCGAAGACACCTCCGAAGGGGTAGTAATGGTTCGTTTCCTCCACTGTTCCGTTCTGGTCGATGACCACGCGGTTGT
>OGEZ01001473.1_pt1 | contig 11519 bp, 10 predicted proteins | sample 1570831 | NCBI WGS metagenome assembly OGEZ01 (sample SAMEA2582059, study PRJEB24529) | metagenome | biome: Human gut stool | place: China | collected 2011
TAATTGTGGAATATTTTCTTTAATAGCACCTTCTGCTAATAATTGGCCAAAACGACGTGCTCGGTCAGAATCCTCGCCCACAACAATACGAGATGGATGTAAATTGTCATATAAAGCTTTACCTTCACGTAAAAATTCTGGTGAAAAAATTAGGTTTTCTGTGTTAAATTCTTCACGCATTTGTACAGTATAACCTACTGGTACTGTTGATTTTATAATCATTACCGCATCAGGATTAATATCTAACACTGTTTTAATAACCTGTTCAACAGAAGATGTGTCAAAGAAGTTTTTTTGTGGGTCATAATTTGTAGGCGTAGAAATGATAACATAATCTGCACCTTTAAAAGCTTCTACTGGATCTAGCGTAGCTTTAAAGTCTAAATCCTTAGTTGCTAAATATTCTTGCAATTCCGCATCTACAATAGGCGCCTCTTTGCGATTTAACATATCCACTTTTTCTGAGATGATATCGAGGGCCACCACTTCATTGTGTTGAGCTAACAACACACCATTGGAAAGGCCTACATAACCTGTACCAGCAATTGCAATTTTCATTTATTTGCCCTCCATCATATAGAAATCTTTATACCATATGGCAAAACGCTTTAACCCTTCTCGTAAGGTTGTATTAGGTTTAAAGCCAAAATCTGCTTCTAACGCACTTGTATCAGCATATGTAACAGGCACATCCCCTGGTTGCATGGGTACTAATTCTTTATGCTCCTCAAAATTATAATCTTCTGACAATACGCCAGCAGAAACCAATTCCTCTGAAAGAATGCGCACAAAATCAAGTAAATTTTCTGGGTTGCTATTGCCGATATTATAAATAGCGTACGGTGGAACCGGCAAGCCATCCGCACCATTGCGACGCTCTGGTGCAGTAGACATAACCTTAGAAACGCCTTCTACGATATCATCGATATAGGTGAAATCACGCTTACAATTGCCGTAGTTAAAAATTTTAATTGTCCCACCATTACGTAATGTATTTGTAAAACCAAAGTATGCCATATCTGGACGACCTGCAGGGCCGTATACAGTGAAGAAACGAAGCCCTGTGCTAGGGATGTTATATAATTTAGCATACGAATAAGCCAATAACTCATTTGACTTTTTTGTAGCTGCATAAAGAGATACAGGATTATCTACTTTATCATCTGTAGAGTATGGGATTTGTTTATTTGCACCATATACAGAAGAAGATGATGCATACACTAAATGCTCTACACCTCTTTCACCATCGTCATAAGAATGACGACAAGCTTCTAGAATATTATAAAATCCAATAATATTAGACTCGATATAGGCGTCGGGGTTAGTAATAGAGTAACGAACCCCTGCTTGAGCTGCTAGATTCACTACAACTCGTGGTTTATAGATAGCAAAAATTTCATCAACAAAGGACTTATCTGCAATATTCCCTTTTTTAAAAATCCATATATTCTTATTATCTTTGCTAAGTTCATCAATCTGTTGCAATCGATACTCTTTCAATGCTACATCATAGTAATCATTAACAGAATCTATGCCAATAATTTGAGTCCCTTCTGCTTCAGATAGTAAGGACATAACTAGATTAGCCCCTACAAATCCAGCGGCACCCGTTACGAGGATTACCGTGTTGTTTAAATCTACATTTTTTGAAAGCATATGTACTCCTTTCATAGTTCTGTTAATTATGTCGTTTTACTTTACTTAAGACTTTTTTATAGCCAGAAGCAATAATTATGCGCTCAGATGGAATGACGTATAAAATAGCCACATATAATACAACACATAAAAGCATACAGACGACGGTCCACCATACTGCATCATAGAGATGTAAAATACTATAGGCAATTAACCCAACTATAGATGCTGTAATGAGATATACACTGATATTAGATATTATGCGAAATGCACTCATATTGACAAATAAAGCCAGTAGCAACATAGAAGCCGCTAGCATTTCCATTCTTACTAATGATCGAGCATATACAAAGGTACTGAAATCATATTGAATACAAATATAGATAACTGGTATTAAAACTACTAGATGTAATATTTGAGTCCAAAATGATAGATTAGGCATCCCTTTTGCACGAAATATTTCGGAAATCAAATTAGCTGTTACAGTCATAATAGCCGAACTCAATGCCCAGGAACCTAATACAATGCCTGCTAACGTCCATTGTGGCCCTAGTAAAAGCTGAACAACAAAGTCTTGAAATACAAATAAGCCTACACCTAGAGGTACCAAAAATAGAGCCATATAGCGTTGGAATGTAAAGAATGTATTCGAAAAGACCTGTTGATTATTTTGCACACGACTTAAAGCCGCGAATAATACAGGAGCCAAAGATGCTGTAGCCATAGCCATTACAGTCGTAACAATAGCCATTGGCATCTTATATATACCCAAATAATAAGCATCTAAAAAACGGCTAATAATGAATGTATCCACCCAAGCAGTGAGCCATATAGAAAATGCTTCAGCTAAAGACCATGCACTATAGTTAAACATATTCATAAAGACGCGACTACTAAAAAACAGATGAATTTGATTCTTCCGACTCTTTAATAATGCCAACGCCGTAAATAGCTGAGACCCTAGCATACCAGCAATTAAAGACCAATAATCGTACCCCATAAGTGCCATTGGTATAGATATCAATATAGGTGTAAGAATTGTTATGAGCCTAATATTTAAAAGAAACTTGAAATTAAAATCTCTTCGATACAATGCCATTTGGACACTACTAAAAGCAGATAAAGGAATCATAGCGCCCATCACGGCTAAAGGTATACCTAAGCCATCATTACCTACTAATACGGCCAATTCATCACGACCGATTATGATAGCGCCCCATAAAACTAGAGAAAACACTAGGTTGGCAATAAAGGCCACATCTGTGGCCTCTTGCTTATCTTGGGTACTTTCAAACTCATGCTGAACAAGAAATTTTTGAAAACCCGCATCAGCAAGCATTTCCGCAAAAGATATAACCATCATAATCGTCGCCAATATGCCGAATGCAGTCGGTGCTAACATATGAGCCAATATTATATTTGTCAGTGGTGTGATAAGCTTTGCCAAAACCTCTGTAATAACAGACCATTTAGCAGCAGCTACGATTTTAGTATCCATTATTTCTTATTGATATTCTTAATGCCTCTCAAGAATAGTTCATGATGAGCTTCACATTCCAAATAATTTTGTATTGCTAAATAACTCGTTTTGCCCAAAATAAGTTCTACCAATTTTCGGCCCAATAAAGCATTAATAGCGCGTACAATAAATGATCTACCTAAAAACTCACGCAAATAACGTTTTACATGTGTATCAGCAAAGGCCTTATAAGCTTGAGTCACAAAGTGAGGGTCTTTAATTTCTTCACTACGTTTTCTATAAGCCTCTAATGTTTCTGTAGCTTCAACTTCTGTGGCTAGTCGTGTACCATTATCGGTTCTACGAATAGGCAATTCAGACACCACAAAATCATCCTTAGTTACGTCTACAGTAACTAGTATTGAATCTTTAATAAACTCTTGATGGCTTGCAAAAAAATCAGAATTAAAGATAAAGTTACCTTGTCCATAAATGATAGTGCCTCCCTGATAATCTTCACGAGACCCTACACAATGACTATGTTGGCAAACAACGAGATTTGCACCTTTATCGACAAACTTACGACAATAGCGTTGTAACTGTGGGGATGGATAACGATAGAATTCCTTACCGCCGTGATATAGAACGATGACGTAGTCGCATTGTGCCTTTAAAGATTTCACTTCGTCAAAGCTTTCTAGCACATCAAAGGGATTAGCCCCCATTGTATGACAAGTAGCCGTGGTAAACTCATTCTCTGTACAAAGATAGAATCCAATACGTATATCATCTTTTTCAAAGATAAATGGCTTCTTAGCCTCTTTCAGATTAGCTCCAGCTCCAGCATGAGCAATCTTATGCTGCTTCAACAAATTTAATGTTGTCGTCAACCCTTCCACGCCTTGATCTAAGGAGTGGTTGTTAGCTAGTGTTAAAAATAACGGCTCTAACGCCTTATAACCATTAATTGTTTTTGTAGGCGTAATTAAATTATTACCAAATTTTACAATGGGTGTCTCTATATCAGTAAGAGGAACCTCTAAATTGAAAACATTTAGATCCGATTGCTTCAAAATTTCATAAAGCTCTTTTCCTACAAAAGCTTCTCCATTACCGTTTTCAAATAATGTTTTATTAATATCTGTAGGAACTAAATCAGCCCCGATGTATATTCTCAAGATGTAACCACTCTCCTAATTCATAATCCTTTGACATAGGACGAAATCTTTCAAATCCAGCACCAGGGAAAAATGTTAATTCTCCAATATACAGGTGCCCTTTAATTTCATAAAAATCAACACGCAAAAATGGACACCCTTTGCTAAGCTCCATCGCAACCTGTTGCATTTCACCATATGTATCTGGCTTTGGAAACTCTGTAGGTAACGGTGGATAATGTCCAAAATGAATTCCCATAGGATTCCAATCGATATCATAGAAGTTCATACGCGTTCCTGTTTTAGAAAAACGATTAGAACATACTACTGTTAACTTTGGTTCACCATGAAAGCAATACATCTTATAATCTAATATGTCATTGCTACCTAACTCCGACAAATATTCCTCTCCGATAATACGTCGAGGAACATTCTTATAAGGCCACTCTCTAGCAATACGTGAATAATCCCGTTTTAAGAATGTTCTTAATTTAGCTTTTGCTGCTTCCCAATCAAGTGTTGATTTATCTTTACAAATAACGATGCCTCCACTATCATGTGTACATTTCAAAACGAATTGATTAGGCAATCTATCAAAATCAATATCATCTACAGAGTTCCATACGGAAATCGTAGGTATTATATACTGATTACCTACACGTTGAGCAATAAAATGTTTAGCTTCATGTTTATCAACCATCACTGTTTGTATTGGGTCTCTAAAATTAACCTTAAGCCATTGTAACTTTTCGCTGAAAGTTTTTGGATTTTCTAGATCTAAAGGGTATCCCATATACTTAGGAAATACCTTCTTCAAAAAGTCTTCATCAGACAAAGAGTCATAATAACCCGATTTAATTAATATCCTCGTACGATAGTAAGGTTTTGTTAGAAAGGACATGCCAACATTACACAATTTTCTGAACTTCATGTTTTCGTCCTTTCCGAAGCAGTTGCACCTCTAAATAAAACAACATCATATAAAAATAAGTGCTCTTACTTTCATAAGAAACCATACCCATATCCATAACAATCTGTGAAAGGAATAGAATGAGTACCATTATATATTCATTACTATGTATATCACGATAGCGAATTAAATTATAAGCCACATAGAGATACATTGAATAATAGGCTAGTAAACCAATGACACCCGTGCCAGCTAATAATTCAATATAATTGTTATGCAAGTAGTAATTATCTTTGCCATATACGAAAAAAGTATATACAGATGGATTATTGATACCTACACCAGTTATGGGAGATTGATAAAATAAGTCCCATCCAATATCTACCAAAGCTAATCGAATAATAGTGGATGAGTCCCCCCCTGTGCCTGTAAAGGCTTCTACCATGTTAGACATTCGGTCTAATACTTCAGAGAACATCGGCAATTGCAAGACCGCAATACCTATAATGGTAAGACCTAATAAGGAACCAATAACTTTTACAATAGAATTGACCGCATTAGCACTACGAAAACTTTTAAAGATAAAGAGTAATACTGTACCAACACCGACAAAAACTAAGGCCTTACGACTACCTGTAGCCGCTAAAATTCCAAGTGTTGGTAATGCAATAATATGCCACCAACGAGGACGATCATATAGCATATAATACAAGGTCATAACAATAGCATTGGCCCCCAATAGCCCTACTGTATTCGCATTCAATGCATCATTAGCAATACGCGCTGAGGATGATAAAACAGTAATAAAATAATCTAAACCGTAGAAATAAACAGTATAGAAACAAACTATATAGCCTGTCCACATACCAATCTTTAATAATGTATCCACCGATTTCTTATCTTGATAACACATGTATAAAATGATGAGCATAAAGAATATCTTGACCATATCAAAACTTCGGCTCATAGCTACGGAAACATCTGTGGCATTAATCGCACTTAGATAACAAGCACCAATAAAAATCAACATATAAGCATGCATCCAATTAAACCGCAGTTTTATAACACCCTGTTCTCGTATAAGATAAAAAATGATGAGACCAAATAAGCATACAAATAATACATACGCACCATAATTCGCTTCGCCAAGGGCAAAGGAAATGGTCAACGACAACACTAAAAAAATTAGAGTTATGAACCATATCATGCGATCAGCAAGAGCCGTAATATTTAACTTCAATGGTTCTCCTCCTTACAACTCATAAAACTTCTAACCAACGTTTTGCGATTTTCCATAATGGAAATTCATCGTGTACTTTGATGGCATTCTGTGAAAGTTTAGCCGCTAGTGCAGGATCCTTTAATACACTGCGCATAGCTTCATACATAGCCTGCGTATCACCTACAGGTACGAGAATGCCATTTTCTCCACTTTTAATTACCATGCGAGCACCGCCTACAGGACAATCTGTGACTACTACAGGTAAGCCCATACCCAATGCTTCCAGCATGGAATTTGAAATACCTTCAAAATCAGAGGATGATACAAACATAGAACAAGGGGCTACCTTTTCTAAAATATTACTAGCAAAGCCAGGCAATAAAATGCGATTCTCTAAATTAAGAGACTTAATTTGAGCTCGTAGTTCATCCTCTAATACACCTTGTCCATAAATGACGAGTTTATACTCTGGAAACTCGTCTGCCAACATACTGAAGGCATTGATCATCATAGGCAAATTCTTTTGCGGATGCAAACGACAAGCCGTAACAATTGTCTTTTCTCGTTCCCCCTCTATTGGTGGTGGCAATTTACCATTAATGGGATTGGGGATAATAACACCGCGATTTTGAACAGATTTCGGAAAATAAGAACGAGCATCTTCCGTTTGGAATACTAGTGCATCTGCAAATCTAAAGGCAAAGTTGCGCAACGCTTGTTGATGCCAACCAATAGGAACTTTACGTGGATTATTGCGTTCAGAAAAAACCATGCGATTGTTTATAAACCAAGAGCTAATCGCTAAGATAAAACTCGATGCAGACAAGAAAGATAAGCATGTCGCATTTGGCCTAGTCTTTAAGATTTTGATTAGTTCTTTTATTTCTTGCATAAAGCGAATGACTTTATTAGAGCTTGTAGTATGAATTTCGATTTGTTCAATACCTTCCTCTAACGCATATTCATTACCATATCGATTAGGGCTTGTTTGGATAACTGTAATATGATGACCATCATGTACCCACTGACGAGCCAACTCTGTTAAGATTCGTTCAGCCCCATCGTTACCAAGGGAGATGGTGACAATTATTATTTCCTTTTTCATAAGCCTTCCTCTTGGATATATTCTGCCAGTCTTACATAGGCTTGTGCCATTGATACCTTAGGTTTCCAACCTAAAGACTTTAACTTCTTAGAACTTAAGAACATGTGTACTGTCGGTGCATAGCCGAACCCTTGTACATCTTCTGGAATATCAAAAACAACTTTGCTCTTATTATTGCTCACATGAGTTGCCACTAATTGAGCAATGCTTGCAATAGAACGAGTCTCTTCATCATGACATATATTATAGGCCTCGCCAGCTTCGCCCGCCTTCATAAGGGCTAAAATACCAGTTAATGCATCGGTAATGTAGCAATAGTTCGACATAGAATCGCCTTTTGTGTGAAGAACAATATTTTCATGTTTAAGAGCACTCTTGGTAAACTGCATGAATACACGGTTATCTGATACCGGAACACCAGGTCCAAAGGTTTGAGCTAGTCTAGCTATTACAGCAGACACACCATATTCCACAGCATATGACTTGCAATAACATTCACATAATCTTTTACTTTCAGAATAAGAACTACGAACATTTAGGTGATCAAGATATCCTAGTCGGTCTTCAGTCATAACTTGACCAGACTCATAAGGTACACCATATTGTTCCATACTAGATAAATAAACTACTTTCTTTACCTTTTTTCGACGACCTAACTCAAGCATAGCCTCCGTACCATAAATAGAGGTACGGATAGTTTCTACTGGATGTTCTACAAAAAACTTAGATTGTGTTGGTGCGGCTCCATGCAAAATATAATCACATGGCACATCAATAGATTCTAATGAATTATCCACTAGAGATAACGACTTATTATCTAAATACTCACCAAAAATGGTTTTTGCCTTTTCATGACTTCGTACATGACCAATCACTTTTAAATCCAGGTCATGAGTCTCATTGGCAAGTATAAGTAATTTTATAAACATCGATCCAATAAGCCCCGTTGCACCTGTTATAAGAATGCGTTGATGACGGAGGAAATGAAAGTAATTTTTTTCATGTACTAAAGCCGTTAACTCACGTTGAATAACGGAATTACTCATCTTTTAATCCTCCTAGCTCACGATTTTTAATAATCCCTGTGAACATATAATAATCAGATGGAGTTGTAATCTTTATATTTTCAGTTTCCCCTAATACAGGATATAGAGTATATCCATAGTGCATCATCATCGATGCGGAATCAATAAAGTCATGAATGCCCTCATCTTTTGCACGATTATGAACTGATATAATATCATCTAATCTAAAACTCTGGGGTGCCTTAGCCATAAGACATTCATTACGATTTAAAATATGCTTAATAGAACCATTTTGGGTAACCATAACCGTTTCTATAGCTGGAGTAACAGTAATGGCAGACCCCTTTGATTCAACAGATTCTATGTTTCTCTCTATAGTAGAATTATCTACAAGTGGACGAACCCCATCATGAATCAATACAGTCACCGCGTCATCAGGAAATAGACGCTTAGCCTCTACGAGTCCATTATATTGGGATTCCAGAGCGCTTTCACCACCTGGCACAATGGATAATACCTTTTGTAGCCCCGCCTTTTTGATGAGCTGTTTTGTATGATCAATCCATTCTGCTTTGCAGGCAAGAACAATCCCATCAATTGTCTCCGTTTGTTCAAACACATCTAAGGTTTGAATCAAAATTGGTCTACCGTTCCATTCTAAAAATTGTTTTGGCGTCTTGCTATTTTTCATACGAGCACCTACGCCACCCGCAAAGATTACTGCTATTCGTTTCATAGGCCCTCCTTATGGTTGAGCTTCTTTCTTGGCATAATGTATGCCTTTATACTCCTTGTAGGGTGTATGTAAATCAGCAAATACTGCATCATGTTTTGCTACACGTTGCTCTACAGGTGGTAATTGCATATAGTCGCCCCAAATGAGACGCAAATATCTCTCATACCCTTTCATAACAGGTATTTGATGACCTTCAAAGTCTTTATATATAACAGAGGCAAAGTCCTCTCTAGGATGACGTAGCTTCATACCTTTTAAGCTGCCGATTAACTCCGTACATTCATCACTGGTATCAAAGTCGTATTGAGTCATTCTCTTTTCTGCAAATCGCCAAATATGATAGCGTATAGACTGACTGGAAAAGATTTTATAAATATACCCAGCTAAAGCGCGATATGTAGGCCCTTTGTTATCTGGTAAACGCTGTGCATTAAAGAGTGCAAACGTCATGGCCCACACCAACTGCAATAAACGACTAATTTTGCCAGGTGCACAGCCATCAATAGGCATAATTTCAAGTGCTAAACCATGACAAACATCTTCATGCATACTATGACGATTGATAAAGGTCGTATTATTATCTCTTATAGATGCACCTGCATCATGATAGATGTGATCTCGATCAGTACGACAATACGTAAATCGTTCAGTGTCAGCATATTTTGGCCATAATTTAGCTAACTTTTCATAATCTGGACGAGGCATAAAAAGATCTAAATCATCATCCCAAGGGATAAATCCATTATGCCGTATAGCCCCAATGAGACCACCGCCGCAAAGATAAAAGCGCAAATTATGTTTATTGCAGAACTCTTTAAAGTACAGCAACATATTCAGCTCTTTTTCTTGTATTTCCTTTGTCATAGATGTACTCATAGGGACCTCTTTCAACGTAATACAGCTAATACTGTATTAATCATCGTTTTTATATCTTGTAAAAAAGAAAACTCCTTAATACTCTTTAAATTCCAAGCCATCTTGCCCGGTAAAACCTCATTTATATAGACTTCATCAACATTTTGAGCATTTTGTAAAAGTTGATCTTCATCCTTATAAGTAATACTGGCAATACTGGTAACCCCAGCTGGTAATAATAAGGTAGCTTTCATTTCATCTGTATAAGCAGACACGTAACGTGGAACCTCAGGTCTTGTACCAACAAAACTCATATCACCTAAAAGGATATTGATAAGCTGAGGCAATTCGTCGAGGCGACAGCTGCGAAGCATATTTCCGACCCTAGTGATACGCATATCATTTTGCGACGTCACTTGTGCACCTAAAGATTCTGCATTTTTTACCATAGTACGGAACTTGTAGATGCCAAAGGTACGACCGTACTGTGTCACTCGAGTTTGACGGAAAAAAACCTCTCCCGCACTATCCCGTTTAATCATGATGGCTAGTATCAAAAATACAGGACTTAATGTAATAAGCAGTCCCGCTGCCATTACGCGGTCAAAAATGCTTTTACAAAGAAGGCTTGTACGTCTTTGATTTAATATTTCAAAATAAGGACGAACCGCTTCACACTGTAGCTCTTGTGGTAGATCATAAAAGGTCTTTACTAGCATTCGGTAATAATCCTTTTAAACTGCTCAATGATATATTGCACTTCTTCATCTGTAAGGAGCGTATGAAGTGGCAATGTAATTTCATTCTTAAATTGGTCATAAGCATTTGGATAGTCATCGATTGTAAAGCCTAAGTTTTTGTAAGCCGTATGCATTGGAATTGGCTTATAGTGAACATTCGTTGCAATGCCAACCTCAGCCATAGCTTCTATAACCTTATTGCGATATTCCGCATCACGGCCATCTAAACGGACTAAATACAAGTGACCACTACTCTCATGCTCATCTGTATAATGGTTCAACAATGTAACAGGTAAATCCTTAAATGCTGTATCATAAGCTTCAATAATTTCTTTACGACGTGCCAAAAGTTTTGGGTATCTTTCAAATTGAGCTAGCCCAATAGCCGCCATGATATCCGTCATATTACATTTATAATAGGTACCTTTAATATCATATTCCCAAGCACCTGCTTTTGTTTTTGCAAGAGCATCCTTATCTTGACCATGCAAAGATAGCAATTGGAATTGCTTGTAAATAATTTCATCATCAATACCATCTATATGACGCCATGTAGCACAGCCGCCTTCAGCAGTAGTAAAATTTTTTACTGCATGGAAGGAAAAACTACTAAAGTCTGCAACATTACCTGTTGATACTCCTTTATAAGATGCACCAAAGGAATGAGCACAATCA
>OGEZ01001474.1_pt1 | contig 11517 bp, 9 predicted proteins | sample 1570831 | NCBI WGS metagenome assembly OGEZ01 (sample SAMEA2582059, study PRJEB24529) | metagenome | biome: Human gut stool | place: China | collected 2011
ATTGTTCTTCGAAGCCCATTTGATGTCTGTACATCCAATGGGCTTCGAAGAACAATTTCTGAATCTTCTTTTCATGAATTAAATTGCGGATTTCTTCTAATGTTTCTTCGGGAAGTTCAAAACAGCTTCCAGAATTGATAACTTCCAATACGCCATATTTTCCTGTTACACGGGAAAGCACTTCATGATTAAGGCGCACCATTGCATCTTTATCTTTTGAATTATCCGCTATATAATCGCAGAAAACGCATTTTCCCCAGGCACAGGGACGTCCCTGAAGCAACACGATTTCCCGTTGATTTTTGTTTGTAATTTCATTATATCGTTCCATGGGAATTTCCTTTCTGTACCTTTTGTTTCAGAGAAGCAGGCAGCATGCCGTAAAGCACCACCGTGCAGAACACAATGACAATACGATCCAAATAATCGGTAATTGCCTGCACAACGCAAACACTGGCTGTCATTCCAAGTCCGCCTGCATGCAAAAGCTGCACCAGCAGACTGGAACCTGATGATGTAATGCCGCCAAAAACAGCTGCCGTAATGACAGAGCTGACAACGGTACCCGGCAGAGAAACACAAAGTGCCGTCAATAACACTTTCCAGAATTGTCTGCCGTTTGGTCTGATTTTCTGATAGAAAATCCCAGCCATAACCCCTACAACCATTTGCACTGGAATGTAATAAAATGAGTAGATATCACTGGTGCATCCACTGATAACACCACTTAGAATGCCCGGAACCATACCATAGACAGGCCCCAGCATAACCGCCGATAAAACTGTTCCTAAGGAATCCAAATAAATTGGAAGCCGGAGCAATAATGCGATATTGGCTCCCACCACGTTCAAAGCTGTGGCAATTCCTAAAAAACAAATCTGCATAACTGTAATTTTTCTCATTTTACAACATCCCCTTTCAGCATTTCTACAGGTACCTCTTCATCTTTTGGCATCCAAACACGTTTGCCAGCGTCTTCCACCATAATTTGTCGCAGAACATGGCGTACATCTGACGCATCTGCACCAAATACACGGGTAATGAAAAAGGTCATGAAACGATAAGGGTCTGTTTCAGTTAAAATATGACTGTTTTTTTCTTTTTTCCAGAAATCATAGGTGTCTACCACTGTCTGACCCAATGATATTCCGGCTGTTTCCACTGTGGTATAAGCCGAAAATCCCTTGCACAGGCTATGATCGATGCAATAAGCAACTGCAAGGGGATCATTGATGACACAGCCAATGACACCTTCCTGTTTCCAATGGAAGTCAAAATAAAAACGTGTGATACTGCGAATAAAGCTCCCGATTTCCTGAGACAAGCAGGTCATATACTCAACCAGATTGGGTGTCAATACAATTTCTCTGGTCACATCCAAACCAATCATTTGGATTTGTTTCTGACGCAAAGCAGGATGGCTTTCAAAGGCTTCATATACCGCCTTTGCCGCATCAGGGTCACACCAGTAATTGTATTCCGCTACTGGGGAACAATTCCCATGGCTTTTGTAGCTGCCGCCCATTGTCACCAGTTCACTCAGTCCCTCAAGGCATTCAGGATAATCCTGAATCAGTCGTGCAATGTTTGTGAGAGGACCCAGCGCAATGATAGATACATCTTTCTGTTCAGACAGTGTCTGCACCAGAAATTGAATAGCACCTTCTTTGGGGCGTACATCTGTCACATTCGGCAGAAAACTTTCGCCAAGTCCATCTGCACCATGGGTATCTGTAGCGTCCACATAATCTCGTACAAGAGGTTTTGTTTCCCCCAGATACACAGGCACATCCAGCCGATTTAACAGCGACAGAATTTTCAAGGCATTTTCCGCCCCCTGCGTTGTCGGAACATTTCCGCACACCACCGTGATTCCCAACACATCCAGTTCCGGCGACCGCAGCGCTAACAACAGCGCCAGCACATCATCTATGCCGGGATCACAATCAATCACTACTTTTTTTGCATTCATTCTCCAATCTCCTTTCCGATTCTGTTTTTCGCATCGGTTCCCGCAGAAACGGGAATACCCGAATGCGAGATTGAGATACTTGGTTTTTTATACTGGGAAGTTCACGAACCAGTCCGGCAAGTGAAACATACATTTCAAACTGCCGATTATATAAATGCAGAAGAAAGTATAGCACAATTTTTTCGCAATGTATAGTAATTTCATAAAACAGGCATTTCCATCAAATTCAATTTTGAAAAGAAAAAAGTCTAGCTGATTCATATAAATCAGTTAGACCTTTCTGAAGCAATATTTTCCCTTAGTATTCCATCAAATCCGCTGCAAATTCCTGTGGAATAATGGAATACTGACTATATTCTTCTCTCAGCTTTGCATAATCACCCGGTACCGCTTCCAGTGCATCTTTCAGTCCTTTTTGAATTTGGAGCACAACAGACTGGAACAGCGGCGTTTCATACACATCTTCCATGGATTTTATAACATCTTTCGCATAAGAAGAATGACATTCCACTCCCGCAAAATCTATACAGGCATCATTCAGTCCATTCAGCATCTCATCAATTTCTACAAAATCGATGGCATCGCAGCTTTCGAACTCATCGAAATCAAGACGTTCTCCATAAATGGACAACAGCTCCAACATCAAAAAAGAAGCCCAGCATAAAATTTCCCACTGCACCAGATTGTCATTGCCATCAGGAAAATGTTTTTCATAGAAGGCAGATTGCTCCTCTGTTAATTCTTCACCAACCATAAACTCCAGAACACAGGCATAAAGAGCATTGGCAAAGTCTGCAAAATCGGATGGCTTGATCTTTCCATCTAAATAGTCCCAAAGCATCTGTATGGATTGATAGGTAATAGGAAGTGGTTCTTCTCCATTTCCCTGCAGTCCTTGCTCCAGTGTATGCAGATACTGCTCTAACACAAGGAGGTTCCCCAAAAGTCTTGTTTGATTACTGCTGTTTTTAAAAGCCTCATCTGCTAGTTTGCTGCAATTGGATACCCAATCTCCGGTATCCTTTCTGCTCAATGAAGCAAAATCGCTAAACAGTTTAAAGGTAGCCATAAATTCTCTCCTTTCCTGTTATATTCTCTCTATATAATTTAGTCTTTGAATGCGAATATAAATAAGCTAATAACACAAACATCTACATATTCGTTCAAGCGGTTATATCTCGCCAAATAGGTCTTCCTTTTAGATTTCAGCATATAAAAGCTTTTTGATTCTCATACAATCATAAACATTTCCTATCAACAGTAATAACTTATAGGTGTTTGCATCACGTTTAACCGATTCCCATCAATTTCTGATACAGTTCATCATAGGTCATAAACTGCCTGTAAATGCTTGTACCATCTGTGAATTCCCCGACTTTATTCAAAATCTGTTCCGGATTTTCAATGCTGTCCAACAGGAGCGATAAAAAGAATCGAATTCTGATTATATCGTGATGTATGCTATATAAGTGAATAGGTACTCCACATAACTCTAAGATTGGCAATTGTCCTTCTGGCGTCAAATACTCATCCAGACTGCCAATCAAACAGTAAGCTGCCATCTTCTGATCATTCAGATAATACAACGCATACTTACCTTTTTCATGAAGCAAAAACAGATGCGTTTGGAATAAGGTATCCTCTTGTTTTATATCCCAACATAAATGCAGATACTTTACGCTGCCCTGCAAATACATCTGTAAGGTCATTTGTAACTGGTCTTTCGTTATTGGTTTCAGTACAGTTTTCTGTTTTTCTCCATTTTCTCTGACCGCTTCCATAAAAGCAGGAAATTTCGGAATGATGAATTTTCGTCTCTTATTAAAATCCGTAATGATTCTGTCAGGAGGATAGTCTCCAAATTTCATTTTATCAACAAGATATGCGTCATATTTGCCATACAGATAAACGCTTTGAGACCATACAAACATTCCGTTTACTTTTGTTTCAATCAAATTTCCTTCTCCAAACTGGAACAACAATGGACATAATTTCATCACAAGGAGTCTGGGGCTGCGGAATATTTCATAGTCTGCCAGTTTGCCAAGCAAAAACGGTGAATAGGTCACATACTTTGAATCTACAGTACAATATACTTCCGCATTGTAAAGAAGTTTGCATGTGGTATACTTTTTATCATGGAACCAAAAACAAGCACATTTATCATCCGCGTTGATCAATACAACCTCTTCCTGAAGCCATTTCAATTCCATACGCCTTATACCGCCTTGGGAAAATCTGTCCAAGGCATCCAAAATGGCATCTTCTGTAATTTTCTCACCTGCACGGATTTCTGCTTTTGCGCCATAAGGCTGTATGCTCATATATTCAGGCATAATTCTTAAATAGGAAATATCAGCAACAGTTTTTGCACATTGAGCAGTAAGCAGTTCCCGCGCCAAAGATACCGCATCGGTTTCTGTCAAAATGTTTTCATATATTCCATTTGGCATGAAATCCCTATAATATGGTTTCTGCTCATAAAAACAAAGCGCATGACGATATTTCGACCATCTGCATACATATAATTCTGTTTCGCTTTCCTTGTAAATCTCAGAAGCATTACAGTCATAGTCGTTGACAGCTTCTTCATCGTCTATTTCTTCACCTAAAAATCTGCCGCAGAAAAGCATCTTTATAATACCTTCTGAAAGCTGTGTAATATTTTCCTCAGCTAACATTGTGTTTTTCAAATGTTTTTTGATACACGCTAAAACCATATCATAGGTCTTTTCATCATCTACAAAAGGAATGACCGCCGGCAAAAGCAGAAAAAACACCGTATCATCTTCTATGTTTTCCAATGCATGCCACTGTAGGAATGGTTTATAAACAACCCTTCCACCATAAACATATTCTGCGTATCTTCTATGAAATTTTATTTGAACAGCCTTATTTTTATATTGTAACAAAAGCAGACGATGCTTCTGTTCCGCAAAACATCGTGCCCATTCTTCAGAAAAAATCAGACTGCGCTTCAACACATTGGCAAAATTGATTGCTCTGTAAAACCCGATATTCAACCAATAGCGCAAAAAAGGTCTGTGGTTTATGGTACACAGTGAATAATTTTGATCTGCCTCATCCTCTTTCAAAGCATTTTCAGCTTGTACTTCTTTTACCCGTCTTTCAATACTTGCCAAAATTTCTTTTGATTTGAAAACATTTTCATTTTGGGTATAAAAATCATGTAATCTTTCCAAGAAAGCAATGTGATGTGGCATTGCCATCCAGTAAAAAAGCGTATCATATATGAAATGCCTGTCTTTTAACATTTTTTCCGTTTCCGGCAGTGAAAAAATATCATCTATCATATGCATTTCCAATTTGTTTTCTGCCAGATTTCTTTGATAAACATAATACAGATCAAAAATTTTCTTATGATTTTCCGTTGGCGTTTTGCTCTTATGGGAAACGATTTCGCGAATGTCGCCATAATATAGCTTACTTCTGCCATTTACAGCACTTTCCAGAGAATAAATTTTCCAGATATACTGGTAGATGTCTTCTGGCAATTCATATTTTCTGATATAGTTTGTAATCAGTCTGATACCCAAATAACAGCGCTCCACATCACTATATAATTTTTGTGTGCACCGTTCTTTGATATAGGACATTACATATCTCTGAAAAATATATTCTGCCTGCATTTTTATGGTATCACTCCACTGATTTTCTTCGGCAAAAGACACTAACAGGCGATACTCGCAAAAGCTAATGAACATGGACAAGTCGTTTTGTGTCATTTTTCCTATGTTCCCGCTTAACTCCAGTATCTTTTCAATATTCGCAAAACCGTCAAATAAAACATGGTTGTTATACTGGATTTCCGTAAAGGACTGGGGCGCATAAACAAAACACCCATAAACAGCATTCAGACATTTGGCAAATGTTTTGTTGATCGGATATTCTTCCATATTTTCAAGAACAGCATTCCACATCATTGTCGTGAAGGATTCCTCTCTCCATACTTCCAAAAACGATGGGGATGTAAAATAGATATACCATTGCTTGGCATCATTTCTTTTTCCGCTTTTATATAAGTCTAAAAACTGTGCCAATGCCTCTGTACAGTCAACTTCACTTTGTTCACTTAATTTTGATAAATCCCAGTATCCGCTTTCAGATATTTCCTGTTCTTTTTCATTGATTTCTTCGGCCTGTTCTGCCTGATAAATTTCTTCGGCATTCGTTTTTTCCGTTTTTTGAGGAACGCTGATTGCATTTTGAGATTCACTTCTGACAATGAATCCACCACTTTCACCAGAAGCATAATCCATAGCTGACTCATAAGCATTTCTTAAATTTAAAAATTCTTCTGGATATTGTTCTGGATGATATTTTTTAGCCAATGCCGCATAAGCCCGCTTAATGACAGATCTATCTGTTGTAGGCACAATGCCCAGTACTTCCCAAAAATCAGACATTTGTCATTCCTCCTCATCCAAAAACAAATCTTCTTGGTACAATAAATCCTTGAAATCAATTTCCTGCGAGATCTGGCATTCTAATTCTTTCAGCAATTCCTGCATATTTTCATAAGTCTTTTTACGTAAGATCGGACTTCCTGAGAAATAAGCATTCTGCAAATTAGAAACGGCAAATGCAATCTGGCTTTTTTCAAAGGGAGCGGCAAATTGATAGAGATACACAAGTTTTTGTATTAGTTTATTCTCGTCCAGATTCAACTGATTCTGAATCATATTTGTCAGTTTTTCTTTGCTTTTTTCCAGTTCTTCCTGAGTCAAATGGAGTTTTTCATTCAAAATCTCTTTTTCTTTGATTTCACCTGTGCAGCTCTGAACCGAAACATATAATATTCCGTTGATATCATACATAAACGTAACTTTTGCCCATTGGCTCCCGGCTTTATCTGGAACTACACTGACAGTGATTTCTCCCAATTCCAGATTATTTTCAACATAATACTGCTCGCCTTGATATATTTTAAAATTTAAAGCCGTCTGTCCATCATAGAGGGTATAAAACATTTTTTCCTTTGCGCATGGCAGCATACTGCTGCGTGGAATCATTGTTTCCATATACACAGTCTGATCTTGTGTGCTATGACGTGCACCTACTCCCAGTGAGAAAGGGCACACATCTGTCATAACAATGTCCTGCATCTGCTCATCACGCAGTTTGATGCCTGCATACACCCCTATCCCAAGTGCAATGGCTTTTTCCGGCTCTGGGGCAGCATAAACCCGTCTGCCAAACAAATCAGAAAGATACTTCTGCAAAGCAGCCAATTTCCCTGAACCGCCTACCAGCACCACATTATCAATTGCCGGTCTGCGGGAACAGTTTTTCACTGCCTGATTGATGATTTTTTTGATTCTTTGAAACAAATCATTGCATATTTCAGCCATCAACTTATTGGTAAGTATCAGACGATATTCTTTGTTTTGCGCAACCAATATCATTGTTGCAATTTCATTTGCAGATAACGTTATTTTGGCTTTTTCCGCCTGTTTATACAGTATGGCTCTTTCTTCATTACTCAAATTTTCCAGAGAAATGCCATTCTGTCTGCAAAAAAACTTGACGATTTCATGGTCAACATCATTGCCACCCAAATGATTATCTCCCGCTATGCCAATGATTTCGATGATATTTTCAAAGCATTCTACAATGCTTACATCTAAGGTGCCCCCGCCAAAATCAATGACCATAATGCAGCCATCTTTCTTTCCATATGTCATTTGATAATACAGAGCAGCTGCTGACGGTTCATTGATCAGCCTTTCTACATGAATACCAGCCAATTGTGCAGCAAGCTTTGTTGCACATCGTTGAGAATCGTTAAAATACGCAGGAACGCTAATGATTGCTTCCGTTACTGGTTCATCCAGAAATTTTTCTGCATCTGCAGCAATTTGTTTGATCACAAGGGCAGAAAGTTCTTCCGGCAAATATGTTTCTTCTCCCAGACTATATGTCTTATTCGTCCCCATAAATGTTTTAAAAGAAGCGGCTGTATTATCCGGGGATAAAATCAAATTGCTTTTTGCAGCTTCTCCAACAACCAATCCTTTTTCTGTACAACTTACAACGCTAGGTGTCTGATATTTTCCGAATTGATTGGGAATTAATATCATTTCGCCTTTTTGATATACACAGGCAAGACTGTTCGTCGTGCCTAAATCAATTCCGATCAGAGCCATTACCTCTCCCCCTTTGAAGTACGTATCTTTATCTGCAACCAAACTATCTTCCAAACACAAAGAATGGTACTTTTTATTTTTTCTGCCATTTCACGAACAATAGATTTATTGACTGTTTTCATTGTACCATACTAAAAAAAAGAACAAAAAGAAAAATTCAGTCATATATGTCCCTCAAATAGTACAATGTTCATACTTTCAAAATAATTCTACTTTCCATCGTGCGGTGTTTCTGTTTGACTTTGAAATACTTCTACGAATCATCAGCACTTTACAAGTTAATATGAATACATTATTATGTGATAGTCTGAAGTCAGACATAACACTTGTGTCCAAGATTACCGAATTGTTGCACCAATGGCAACAAATGGAATATTTCGTGTTGTATCAAGACAAGCACAATCATCCGCAAACATGAAGTTGGGTCAGAGAAAAAATAGAAAGAAGGTTATGCATGGTCGATCAAGATAAACTGAACTTTCTGGAAAAAATCTATATGGAAGAAGTCCCTAATATGCTGCGCTACGCAGAAATCCTGTTATCCAGTTATCCCCTGGCAGAAGATGCTGTTCAAAATACTTTCAAAATTGCTTTAGAAAAAATCGACGACGTCATAAACAGCCCAAAACCTGTTGGCTGGATCAAAAATACATTGAAAAATGAAATCAGACAAAAATACAGAGAACAAAAGAAATGGCAAAAATACATATTTGACTATGAACTTAACATGATTCCAGTGAATGATGAGCTATCTGTAGAAACTGCGTTTTGGGGACTTGATGAAAATGCAATATATTTATTGAAAAAGATTTATGTGGAAGGTATTCCATATCAGGAACTTGCCGAAGAATTAAATATTTCCGTCTCTGCGTTAAAAATGCGGATCAAACGTTCTAAAGATAAGTTGAAAAAAGAACTTACATAAAAAATAAAATTCCATGTGACTTTTCTGATATCCAGATACATTTATATATAAAGGAGGCTATTACATGAAAGAAAATAAAAGTAATGAATCCAATCATACAAGTGGGTTTGGATTTTTGAATAAAATGTCAACGGATGAGTTAAAGAATATGCTTCGTGTCGATTGTTTTTCTGATGACAATCAAAAGCTTGATGATGATACTATTTCTGAAATTTTACAAATCATTTCACAGCGCGAAACAGATGCACGGAATATTGACGCAGGGATTCTTTGGGAAAATTTTAAAACAGAATATCTGCCGAATATTGACATGTTTAAAGAAAATAATGATATTCAAGAATGCTTACCGAAAGATGTTCCTCATAGAAAATCTTTCCGCTCCGTAAAATACGCAGTCATCGCAGCCCTGCTTTGTTTGCTGTTGGGCAATTATGTTGCTTTTGCACATGGTGTAAATGTGTTTGAGTATATCGCAAATTGGAATGATGAAACTTTTCATTTTGAAATAACAGATACAATTTCTCCTGAGTATCTGGAAAAGTAAGACATAAAGGAATATATCCCGAAAATTTGATTTTAAAAATGGCAAAAGAGCTTTTTATATATAACTAGGCTCCCTCTTTGTCTTTTTAGAATGCAATAAAAATGAGGTAATTAATTATGGACATAAATGAAAAATATCTAAAATTCATTGAAACGCTTTACATAAAAAATGCTTCACTCCTATTTCATTATGCAAATATTGTTTTATCTAATGCCTCTTTGGCTGAAGAAGCGGTACAGGAAACATTTGTTATCGCTTGCATAAAACAACATGCACTGGAAAACAGCCCCAATCCCGAAGGCTGGATTATGAACACGCTAAAGAATGTATGTCGGAATATCCAAAAGAACCGGAATTATTATCTCACGCGGATTCTATCATTAAATGAGTCTGTTTTAGGTACAACCACCCTTGAGTCTGACAATCTTTGGGAAACGAATGTTCAAGATTTTATCAGCAAAGAGGACTTTATGGTTCTAAAAAAAGTTATCCTTGATGGATATTCCTATAAGGATCTGGCAAACGAATTAGGAATATCGCTTGAAGCATGCAAAAAACGTGTGCAGCGTGCCAAACAACGTTTTCGTAAAAACTACGACAAAATCACTCACGAAATTGATTCGAGGGATCGTATATGACCAAAACAAACACTCCAAAAAATAATTATTCATATTTTAATAGCCTCACAACTTCTGAATTAAAAAATCTCATCACATCTGATTTTTATTCGGAAAATGCTTCTATGGACACAGATGAACTGTATGCAATCCTTCAAATACTAGAAGAACGAGAAAGTGATTCTAAATATGATCCACAAAACCTTTGGAAGTCATTTACAGATCACTATCTGCCACTTGCCAAAAGTAAAATATCACTGTATGAATCTTTTTGCCACTATAAAACAATGCGTTCCAAAAGGCTTGTTATTTTCATTATACTTATTGTTTTTGTTGTTGCGATTTCTGCAACTGGAATTGCAAAAAAATTTATGAACGCTCTTCCCATTTCGACAGCAAAATATTTTGACAGTCATGAAGAAGTAACACTTCTTAGCAAAGAGGATCTCCAAGAACTCTTTGAACTTTCTACTTTACCTGAACATATAGTCCCAACTTGGTTGCCTCCAGAGCTTGTATTAACAGATAAGGCATCTTGTAAAAATTCTTCGTATGAATATATACATTTACATTATGACAATCCAACAAATACAGAATATTTGAATTTGAGTATTTCATATTTAAAAACAGATGTAGCCTCTTATTACGAAAAGGATGATACCCCAGTAGAAATCTATATCAAAGACAATGTCAACTTTTATATCATGAAAAATATTGACGATATCGTTGTTGTTTGGAAAGTAGATAATTTTGAATGCCATCTGTCGGGAACCATCAGTCGTGAAGAAATTATGAAAATCATTGACTCTATATAATATTTTTTAATCTTTAAAAAGCCGCCACGTCCTGACGGCTTTTCTTTGTAGATGCTATTTTTTCACATAAATAGCCAAGCAGTAATTCCCTTCTTCTTTCATATATACATGTCAAATAAAAACATATCGGCAGCGCAATATTTAGCGAATATACCTGTCCCTTTTTCATTACTTAAATACAAATATAAATAGAACACTGATAAAAATAAAAGGAGCGACGAAATATGAAGAAAAAAAGTTGTATATTGCTGATTTCCTTAGCCCTTGCTGCAAATACAATGAATGTTTACGCCTATCAACCTAAAATTATCGGCAGTGTATTATCCACTGATATTATTGCTTATATAGACAAAAACCCTATCCGTTCTTACAACTATTCGAATTCTACTTATGTTTTAGCAAAAGATTTGCGTGACTATGGTTTTGAAGTCACCTGGAACAATGATGTAAGAACCGTAAATATTACTTTACCGGAAA
>OGEZ01001483.1_pt1 | contig 11427 bp, 8 predicted proteins | sample 1570831 | NCBI WGS metagenome assembly OGEZ01 (sample SAMEA2582059, study PRJEB24529) | metagenome | biome: Human gut stool | place: China | collected 2011
CGGTGCACATCAAAGCTAATCCCCTCCATCATAACCGCATATCTTCTAAATCACTTTATCATTCTCTTCCTCTTAACAACAAGCGGAACAGAAAACAGCACTGCCTTACATACATTATCTGCTATCATGCAATACCACACAGTTTCAAGACCAAAGTGCCAGATTTTTACGCAGAAAAAGGTAAACAAAATACGGATTCCCCACATGCAGAAGGTTTCTACATAAAAAGCGTACTTTGTTTTCCCAAGCCCATAAAAGATTCCCTCCGTGACAATCATCAATCCATAAAATGGCTCTGAGAACGCGACAATACGCAGCATTCCGGCACCAATCTCAACCACACGGCTGCTCTCGGTAAGAAGTCCCATCAAGGGTCTTGCCACAAAAAACAAGATAACACCACTAACACACATTAGTATCATCGTCAATTTTACACTCACTGACGCAACGGCTTCCATTTGCTTCTCGTCTTCCTCACCAAGAGAAATGCCTATCAGGGTAGAGGTTGCCGTTCGGAGTCCGTAACCGGAAATATAAAAAATAGTTTCGCCGGTAACGGCAATCGAGTGGGCAGCAAAGATGGTTGTTCCCATCCCGGAAACAAGACCGGCAAACACAACATAACCAAAACAGGACGCAATACTGCTAAAAAGGACCGGCAGACCAATTCGCATACACTCTTTCATCACTTTGCCATCCACAGCAAAATGTTCCCACTTCCAGTGGAGATATTCGTTTCTCCGGTACGCAGCAAACATCAGCAATCCGGCTGTCGTATAGGATATTGCGGACGCAATTGCCGCTCCTCTGACGCCCAAATCCATTCCATAAATAAAGACAATGTTTAAAAGGATATTGGTTCCGTTGGCTCCCAGATTGATTAACATCGGCGTTTTTGTATCTTTTGTTCCCCGAATCGCAGCGCCCATAATCATCGTTGCCGAGCGGAAAATCATCGGAAGACTGACAATCAGGAAATAATCGGAAGCATCCTGCCAAATAGATGGCTCCGCCCCCATCCAAATCGGAATGTATGGACTTAGGATGACAGAAATTCCGCCGGCAAAAAGTCCACACGCAAAAACTAAAATTAAAATCTGCTTTGCGATTTTCTGCAAATACTCTCTGTCGCCGCTCCCCAGTGCCTTTGCTGTCATTGACAACACCGCCACACCAAGTGCCGCCGGAATACTGTTCACAAGCCATGTCACCGTTGTTGTAACACTGACAGATGCTGTCGCTTTTTCTCCCAGATGTCCAACCATCGCCGTATCCACATACTGCAATAACGTCGATAAAATTTCCTCTAAGATGGTAGGAATTGACAACATAACTAACGTTTTTAAAATTTCACGGCGGTTAATTTTTTGTTCCTGCATTCCTTACACCTCGTTTCCTGATTCCAGCATAAGCATAAGTTTATCATATTCTATTAACCGATTTGTTTTTCTTACCTTTTTCCATACTTTTTTCCCGTTCGGGTACCAGTTTACGAGATAAGACCAGATTTCTTTCATCTTAAATAACACCGGCTGATCCGGCATACACGCCCGATAAGCCACTTTCAATTCTCGCAAAAATACATGCAATTCTTCTTTCCGCATCTTCTCCCCAGTCTGAATTTCACGGACAAGCCCCGGATTTGCAATCAACCCTCGTCCAATCATAATTGCCTCAATTGTAGGAAAACGCTCGCAAAAACGTTCATATTCCTCTACCGTTGTGATATCCCCATTATAGCAGAGCGAATTCTTACTATGTTCCACTGCATATTCAAACATATCAAGGTTCGGTGTGTTTTTATAATAATCATCCCGAATTCTCGGATGAATGGTTAACTCCCGAATCGGATACCGGTTATAAATCTCTAGAAGTTCCGGAAACTCATCCGGTGAATATCTGCCCAATCTCGTCTTAACAGAAATCGGCACCTCACACTGTGAAAAAATATCATCCAAAAAGCGGTCCAGTTCCTCCGGTTTCGCCAGGAATCCAGAACCCCTCCCCTTCGACACAACTGTCCCTGACGGACAGCCTAAATTCAAATTAATTTCATCATATCCATATTCAATCAGACGACTGGCTGTATAAACAAACTCATCACTGCGGTTACTGAGAATCTGAGGCACAACCGGTATTCCCTGATTATGCTCCGGTATCACATCCTTTTTTGCCCGGCTCTTAAAATCATGATTCGAAGTCGGTGACACAAAAGGTGTAAAATATTTATCCATACTGCCAAATTTTTGGTGATGTAAATTTCGATAAATATACGTTGTAATGCCCTCTAAGGGAGCAAAATAAAACTGCTTCATTCTGATTCGCTAAACTCCTTCATATATTTACGAAAACGAAGTGGCAGCATTTGTCTCTGCAATTTGGGATTTACACGCTCTTTAATCGCAATTGTGTCAACAAACAATTTCCATAATTTCTGAAGCTGCTTTTCGTCCTCGGAATAAGTCAGAGTAAGTTCATCCATATCTACTTCATCCATGGATAAATACACCGTTTTGTAATTTGCTTTATGAAGCAGCACCGTACGGTGCACGGTATCTGCAATCACCCACTGCTCACCGGCAAAGCGATCCGCAAAGTGGTCGGCTAAATATGGCAGAACTTCACTCTTAGGATTTATTCTACCAAATAATGTGCCATTTTCCAATTCCTCAAAACGAAGTATTTCAATAAAAAAATGTGATTCATTTGTAAAATTCCGCTCAATCGCAAATAAGGTCTGCATATAAGGGGCTGTGAGATGGCTCATAACCGCCCTTCCCATCCGAAGTCCTTCCTGCACAAACCGGTAAATAGCATCCGCCTTCTGCACCTCATAAGAGCCGCAGCAGCGATGAATAAAATCATATGCCTCCTCTGAAATTTTGCGACGGATGGTGCGCGCTACTTTCACCGCATGCTCAAAATTTGTCACAACTGTGTGATATTCGCAAAAAAGCTCCATATTCCGCCCCTCTGTATCAATCACAACTTCATTATGCTCGTGGGGATAACCCTCCTCATAGGCACGGTATATCGCCGAGAAAATCCCTTCTGCACTGTTTTCACACAAATAAATATGTCTTACCATCCCTGCATCACATCCTCTAACATCATCTGTCTTCCGGTTCCCTGCGCCTCAATTTCCTTTGGAAGACGTTCCTTCAAGCCAAGCAGGTTAGCAAGAATAAATGTGCGGTTTAAGCGGATTGGAATCATCATATGCCCGTGACAAGTGATAAAGTACATCGCCCGTTTTAATACAACACCAAATTTCTTTAACGCATTAAAATCGAGCGTTCCTCTTCTTCGTGCCATTATAATACGCCTTGCCGATTTCACGCCAATCCCCGGCACACGTAACAATGTATGATAGTCTGCCTTTTCCACCTCAACAGGAAATGAATCCAAATGATACAGTGCCCAGTTACATTTGGGATCTACGGAGACATTTAAATTCGGGGTTTCTTTTGTAATAATCTCATCCGCTCGAAACTGATAAAACCGCATAAGAAAATCTGCCTGGTACAGCCGGTGTTCACGCAGAAGTTCCGGTCCTCTCTCCTTCGTATCGGGCAAACGAGGATCCCCTGTTGTATTCACAAATGCCGAATAGAATACACGCTTTAAATCAAACTGCTGGTATAACGCCTGTGCCATATGGACAATTTCATAATCCGTCTCCTTTGTAGCTCCGATAATCATCTGCGTACTCTGCCCCGCCGGCACAAACCTTCCATCCTGATGAAACTCCTGCAAAGTCCCACCGGAAACCGCCGGTAACACAGTCTGGCTTTCCGACTGATACAGAGAAAGACGCCGTCTTTTTTCAATTTTCGCATCCTGCAGTAAAAGGCTCTCACTTCTGCCAATCTGTATCTGGCGCATTGGTGTCAAAATTTTCTTCCGGCTCTTCTGCGGTGCCAGCAAATCAAGCCCCTTCGCCGTCGGCAGTTCCATATTTGCACTCATGCGGTCAGCAAGCCACCCGGTCTTCTCAATCAAAAGCGGATCCGCTCCCGGAATCGCTTTGACATGAATATATCCATTAAATTTATACTTCGTGCGGAGCAGATAAATCGTCTGGTACATCTGTTCCATCGTATAATCCGGATTCTTCTGAATGCCGGAACTTAAAAACAATCCCTCAATATAATTGCGGCGGTAAAAGGAAATCGTAAGTTCCGCAATTTCCTCCGGTGTAAAACCGGCGCGTTTCACATCATTGGACATACGGTTCTGACAATATTTACAATCATACACACACTCATTGGTCTGCAAAATCTTCAAAAGAGAAATACACCTGCCATCTGCTGCAAAACAATGGCAGATTCCCCCGGCCACGGTATTTCCCATCATCCCCTGTCTCCCTTTCCGGCTGCTTCCGCTCGATGTGCAGGCAACATCGTACTTTGCCGCATCTGTCAAAATTTCTAACTTTTCAAATATCTCTTGTGTCACTGCCATACCTGCGCCTCCTTCTATATCGAACGTTTGTTCTATTATAGCGCAGCTTTTTATTTTTGTAAAGTAAATCTTTTAAATTTTCTTCTCATGTACGCAAAAAAGCCCCCTCGTCTCGTGAACATATCTCATCACAAAACGAGAGGGATTTCTTTTCTACATCATCAACAAATCGCCATATCGAATAAAAATGACAATCATTGAAATCAATACAACAATCAACGTCGCCGGTACTGCCGCTTTACAGTATTTTCCCCAGCCAATTCTATGACCTTCTTTTTCCGCCACGGAAATACCTACCACATTTGCCGAAGCGCCAATCGGTGTAGCACTACCGCCGATATCCGTCCCCATCGAGAGTCCCCAGGCAAGAACCGGCAAAAATCCAGCCGGGCCGCCGGCACCTAAACTCTTAATTACCGGAACCATCGTTGCTGCAAACGGAATATTATCCACAAGGGCACTTGCTACCGCTGACAGCCAGATAATAATTCCTATCATTAAGAAACTATTTCCACCGCTGATTGTTTTAATCGCATCGGCAATTAATTCCAAAACACCGGTTTCTTCCAGTCCACCAACGACAACAAACAAACCAATAAAGAATAAAATGGTCTCATAGTCCACTTTTTTCAAGATGGTAAGCGCATGTTTTCCCGCTGCCAAAAGCGTAAGAACCGCAATCAAAACACCAATAAACGCAACCGTAAGTTTCGTCTGCGCATGTGTCACTAAAAGAGCAACTGCCAGCAAAAAAATAGCAGTGCTGATTACAAAACCTTTCTTATCATGAATGGCTTTTGACGGGTCTAAATCCGCTTCCGTAACTTCAATTTTTCCTGTTTTCACTTTCAAATCCTTGCGGAAAACAAAGTAAAAATAAACCACAATTACAATCAGGGAAATACCGGCAATCACACCGGTATTCGACACAAAATCCGCAAAACTGTAATGAAGCGCTGTTCCAATAATAATATTCGGAGGGTCTCCACACATAGTCGCCGAACCGCCCAGATTTGCGCAGAAAATTTCTGCCATAATCATCGGCACCGGATTGAATTTCAAAAGCGATGACAATTCAATTGTCACAGCCGCCAAAAACAAAATCACCGTAATACTGTCGATAAACATAGCAAGAACTGCGGACATAATCATGAATGTAATGAAAATCGGAATGGTGTTAAAATGAACCATCTTTGCGATTCTCATACAGAGCCAATCAAAGAAACCAACTCTCGCCATACCTTCCACCATAATCATCATACAGGCAATGAAAATAACGGTTTCCCAGTTAATTCCAATCCCGGATTCCGCAGCCCCTGAACCCTGATACCAAAAGTCCAGTGTAAAAATGCTTCGCAGATTAATAATTTCCCATATTGCATTCACACTTCTCATGCAAATGCCAAACACCCCAATCAGGGTAAGTGCGCCGCAGCCAAGCGTAATATACTGCCTGCCGAATTTGTCCATAACAATCAAAACAAACATAGCGACAAAAATGGCTACCGCTAAGCCCTGTGCTACCATCTTCTTTCCTCCTAGTTTTTGCTTCCCCCAAAGTAAAAATTAAGCCTTCTCTTTTATCTCTTTTTTATCGTGGAACACCGGTTTCAAAAGAATCGGTGCAACAATTGTCGTAATAATAACAACGATAACGACCGGTCCCATCAGCTGCTCACTCATAAGACCAAGTGCTTCACCTTTGCTGGCAACAATCAACGCAACCTCACCACGCGAAATCATACCAACACCAATCTGTAACGATTCCCCTCCGGAATATTTACATAGTCTTGCGCCTAATCCACATCCAACAACTTTTGTCAAAATAGCTACAACTGTAAGCACAATGGCAAACCAGACAATTGTTGCTGACATCTGTGGAATTACCACTTTCAAACCAATGCTGGCAAAGAAAATCGGTGATAAGTACAAATACGACAAAGTTGAAAAACGCGATGCCAGATAATCTTCTTTCTGAATCATCGAAACAACCAGTCCGGCTACATACGCACCGGTAATATCAGCTACGCCGAAGAACTCTTCTGCCACATATGACATCAGCAGACAGAAAACAAAACTGATAATTACATATCGCTGCAAACCGTTTTTTGTACGGTTGCTGTAGTAATTGAAAAACTTGTAAAACAGAAAACCTGCCACAGCAGCAAATACAAAAAATCCAACAATTTTTACAAGTACAACCCAAAGTTTAACGGTCGGGTCTGCCATACTGGTAATAACTGTCAAGGCGATAATACCAAGAATATCATCAATGACCGCTGCACCAAGAATCGCATTTCCTGCTGCCGAATTTAATTTACCAAGTTCTTTTAATGTCTCAACGGTAATACTAACCGATGTTGCGGTAAGAATAACACCGATGAAGACGTTCTGCAATACTAAACTGGTACTTACATTCGACTCAATCATACCCGGACGGTTAAAGAACCATGCAGTAGCAAAGCCTCCTGCCAATGGAACCAACACACCAATCACGGCGATAATCGTCGCTGCTTTTCCACATTTTTTTAATTCCTTTACATCTGTTTCCATGCCGGCACAGAACATCAGGATTACTACACCAACTTCTGCTGTCTGCGTCAAAAACTCTGTCTGTGGAATAATCTTAAACACAGCAGGTCCAAGCAGCAAACCGGCTAACAATGCACCAACAACCTGTGGCATACGTGCACGTCTTGTCAAAAGTCCTAAAAACTTCGTACACATCAAAATCAATGCCAGATAGAGTAAGTAGTTACATGTTTCCATGATAAAACCTCCTTTGACCATAAAAAAGGGGACAAATGTGACCACTCACCGCTGACCACATTGCCGCCTCATTCTGACCATAAAATTTTTATTGCTATTTTCTCATGTCAACATTATTATACTCTCAATTTTCGAAAAAGCAAGCACTTTATTTTTTTTGTTTTTTGGGTCAAAAATGTCCTCTTTTATTTAGTTTAATCCCGGTACTTTTGGAAGTTTTGCAATGCTTGCCGCAATTTCTTCATCCGTCAATGTATAGTTTTCCATTTTACCATCATTGAATTTCTCATAAGCATACATATCAAAATATCCGGTTCCGGTAAGTCCAAACAGAATCGTTTTTTCTTCTCCGGTTTCACGACATTTAATTGCCTCGTCCATTGCTACACGAATTGCATGAGAACTTTCCGGTGCCGGAAGGATTCCTTCTACTTTGGCAAACTCTTCTGCTGCCGCAAATACATCGGTCTGTGATACGCTGACTGCTTCCATCAATTTATCATCATAGAGCTGGGACAATACCGAACTCATACCATGGTAGCGAAGTCCTCCGGCATGATTTGGTGCCGGCATAAAACTGCTGCCAAGTGTATACATTTTTGCAAGCGGACAAATTGCTCCGGTATCACAGAAGTCATACGCATAAGTTCCTCTTGTGAAACTTGGGCAGGATTTTGGCTCTACTGCGATGAAACGGTAATCTGCCTCTCCGCGAAGTTTTTCACCCATAAATGGTGCAATCAAACCTCCTAAGTTTGAACCGCCACCCGCGCAACCAATAATGATATCCGGCTTTTCACCATATTTATCCAGTGCAATTTTACTCTCCAAACCAATTACCGACTGATGAATCATAACCTGGGCAAGTACTGAACCAAGTACATAACGGTAGCCTTCCTGTGTCGTTGCCGCCTCAACCGCCTCAGAAATAGCACAGCCTAAGCTTCCATTTGTATCCGGGAACTCTGCACGGATTTTTCTGCCGACTGCTGTTTTTTCGGATGGTGACGGAGTCACATTTGCACCATAGGTACGCATAACTTCGCGTCGGAACGGTTTCTGCTCATAAGAAACTTTTACCATAAATACCTGACAGTCAAGTCCAAGGAATGCACACGCCATGGAGAGTGCTGTTCCCCACTGACCTGCACCGGTCTCTGTCGTAACACCTTTTAAGCCCTGATTCTTTGCATAATAAGCCTGCGCAATTGCAGAGTTGAGCTTGTGGCTTCCGGATGTATTATTTCCTTCAAATTTATAATAAATCTTTGCAGGTGTTCCAAGCTTCTTCTCTAAACAATATGCCCGTACTAACGGTGATGGACGATACATCTTGTAAAAGTCCTTAATCTCCTGTGGAATTGGAATGTATGCATCAGTATCATTCAGTTCCTGCTTTACTAATTCTTTACAAAAAACAGGTTCTAATTCCTCTGGTTTTAAAGGCTCTAACGTTGCTGGATTTAACAGCGGTGCAGGCTTCTTCTTCATATCTGCACGCACGTTATACCAGCTATCCGGCATCTCGTTTTCTTCAAGATAAATTTTGTAAGGAATTTCTTTATTGCTCATATCCTTCTCCTTTGCAAATCTTTTTCTTTTAATTTAATAATTTAACACTCTAGTCTAATACATTATGCTATACACAGTTTATACTATCTGTCTTCCTACGTCAAGTAGATTAACTATTTGATTCATTAGAAAAAACAAACGAAAAAAGAAATAATTCCATATCCCATCTGCTCTGTAGTCGCATCTGGAATATGGGATTGTTTCTGTTTTTCTGTGTTTTGGCTCCAGAAGGAATGAATGCAATAGTCTTTAGGGAGAAAGATGGGGAAGGAAACATAAGTCTCTCACAATAAGAATACCTCGGTATTCTTGCTACGAGATGTGTATCATGTAACGCATGACATACGTCGAGACAAACGATATATCGCGACAATATAATGATAAAATATGTTTATATTGGCTAACTAATCTGTTGACACATTTTATAGAATTGCTATAATTTTATCCTTTTACAGCAAGAAGACTCCGACCTCTAAGGTGGGAGATGAATTGCGTCTATTACCTACTTGATAGAGCGTTCTAATCATAGTATAATATCTTTAGTCAAATAATAAAAATTAAAATACAATAAATTTAGATAATAACGCACATTTAGTACTCTTACTATACTAGCATCGTGTGCTTGTGGTCAAAGTATCGCAGGCGGTTTTTGAGGAAAAGGAAGTGTTGGAATGGCAAACAGAGCATATAAATTCAGAATGTATCCCAATGATGAACAGAAGATTTTGTTTGCTAAGACTTTTGGCTGTGTGAGAATGGTATACAATCATTGGCTTGATAGAAAGATCAGGCAGTACGAGGAGAACAAGACAAACGTAACATATACCATTTGTGCAAAAGAAATGGCTGCAATGAAGAAAACAGAAGAATACAGATTTTTAAAGGAAGCAGATAGTATCGCATTACAACAATCGCTCAGACACCTTGATACGGCATTTCAGAACTTTTTCAAACAGCCGAAAACAGGTTTTCCAAGGTTTAAATCAAAAAAGCGGAATAAAAACAGCTATTCCACGGTCTGCATCAATGGGAACATAACTCTGTCTAATGGATATTTGAGATTACCTAAGATTGGACAAGTCCGCTTAAAACAGCACAGGTCTGTTCCGGATGAATACAGACTCAAATCTGTAACAGTAAGTCAGACACCAAGTGGAAAATACTATGCAAGTATTCTTTTTGAGTATGAAGATCAAGTACAGGAAAAGGAGCTGCAAAAGTTTTTAGGTTTAGATTTTTCCATGCATGAATTATATCGTGACAGCAACGGTAAGGAGCCTGCCTATCCAAGGTATTACAGAAATGCAGAGAAAAAATTAGCGAGAGAACAACGTAAGCTTTCCAAAATGCAGAAAGGTTCAAACAATCGCAATAAGCAGAGGCTTAAGGTGGCAAAACTTCACGAAAAGGTTTCCAATCAACGAAAAGACTTTCTGCATAAGCAGTCAAGACAGATAACCAATGCTTATGATTGCGTATGTATAGAAGATTTGGATATGAAAGCAATGTCGCGGTCGCTAAATTTTGGGAAATCTGTTTCGGATAACGGCTGGGGAATGTTCACAACATTTTTGAGATACAAACTGGAGGAACAGGGGAAAAAGCTTGTGAGAGTGGATAGATTTTTTGCAAGCAGCCAGACCTGTTCTGTTTGTGGTTACAAAAATGCAAAAACGAAAAATCTTGCGTTAAGAGAGTGGGATTGTCCGCAGTGTGGAACCCATCATGACAGAGATGTAAATGCGTATGTGAGAAAAAATGCAGGATTACAAACGGCGGATATATGGTATAATAAAGAAGATTTCGTAAAAGAAATTATAGAGCAACGTAATAAGAACCCAGAGCGTGTTTAATAAGTTCTAAAAATTAAGGTTGTATGCTCTAATATATCAGGCCGTTATAAACGAATTGAGATATCAGAAAGCGTATATCCTGATATTTTAAGCCAGAAATACTTATCGAAAGGAAGAGGAAAAATGGCAATTGTAAAAGTAACAGAAAGTAATTTTGAGCAGGAAGTATTACAGGCAGAGGGAAAAGTTCTCGTAGATTTCTGGGCAGTCTGGTGTGGACCATGCCAGATGTTATCTCCAATCGTGGATGAAGTAGCTGCAGAAGCGGGAAATGTAAAAGTTGGAAAGATTAATGTAGATGAAGAACCAGCACTTGCTGCAAAGTTCGGCGTTATGAGTATTCCAACACTACTCGTATTTGAGAAGGGAAAAGTTGTAAAACAGTCCATTGGCTATATTGAAAAAGATGAGGTTATGGCTCTTATTCAGTAGGGCAAAGCAGAGCATATCTAAGATAGAATAAATAAGCTGTTGTCAGAGAAAACTGATGACAGCTTTTTGTCATTTGCTGCATATTTTGTTATATAATGCAGCAATCTCATGTTTTTTGAGGAGTAAAAATGAAAAATACAAAAGTCTATTTAATGAGTACGGAAAATGTAAAAGATCCCAGAACTTTTTCATCGTGGAAAGAATTTCTTCCTAAAGAACGTTGGGAGAAAACAGTGCGCCCACTAAAAGAAGAAGATAGAAAAACGGAGCTTGCTGCATGGTTTTTATTATATCAGGCACTAAGAGAGTGGGGGACTTCAGAAGAAAAAATCAATGC